>Ga0207158_1136_pt1 | contig 17657 bp, 15 predicted proteins | sample Alteio_BWMinHeat_22_FD_153512 | JGI IMG/M metagenome (GOLD analysis project Ga0207158, IMG submission 153512) | Enriched cells from forest soil in Barre Woods Harvard Forest LTER site, Petersham, Massachusetts, United States -... | ecosystem: Environmental > Terrestrial > Soil > Temperate forest >... | reverse complement strand
CGACCTCAACCTCGACTTCCACGGCGTAATGGCCGCGCTGCACCCAGCGTATTCTTTTCTCGCGCCGGCGGGTCGTGGCGGCAGCGTTCCCTATTCCGGCACCCGATGGGCGATTTTTCCTGGGAGTTTGCTTCATCGGTTTACTCTCGAAAATAGACCGTCACTAGTTTGGCCTCGCCGGTGTGCGCCAGCCAAGACCAGATCGCTTCGATCTCGTATCCTCCCGGCAGGACTTGGCGGACGACCACCGAAGGATTGGGCTTGCTCCGCGGTCGCTCGCGCACCAGCTCGGCGTCGTCAAGGCCGCTGACAACTTGCCAGTCGGTTGCGCCGCGCTCCTCGCAGCGTTCGTCGGCGTGCCAGCCGACCAGGAAGCGATCCTCGCGTACGGCCTGCTTGATCTGTTCGAACAGCCTGCCCATGAAACGCAATGGTATCACAGAGGCCATTCGCCGGCAAACTCGGAGGAGGCGCGCACGGGGCAGCTCGGACTCACAGAGCGTTGCGGCGTCCTTGAGCACGCCGTATTCGACGTGGATGGCGATGCGGCCACGGACCTGCGGTAGCCAGGAGCGGATTTCGTGGCGCTTGAAGGCGTGGACGATCTGAGACGGCCAGGGATGGCAGAGGGTGAGGGCCTTCATGGGCGGCGGCTGGCAGAGAGATGGTGACCTGCCGGTCAAAGCGTCTTCGGTCGGTAGGTCGCTGGCGTTAAAGCTCATCGACGCGGTACCAATGACGGCGGCAAGCAACGGATGAGGAAATAGCCGTGCAGCATTATTGCCTCTTTAGTAACTCGGAAAAGACTCCCGAACTCTCCTTTCTCTCACCAAAACCGCCACCACCGCTTGGACTTGGCCGGGTTGCTTGTGTCGGCGTCAGTTCCTTGCGCCGCGAAATCTAGACAGCGGGCGAACTCGCAGCGCGGCAACTCGTCATCCAGGAGCGACACGACGGCAGGGTTCAATTCCCCGCCTGGTGGCGGCTCGTATATGAACAATAATGTTTCGTGATGCCACGCCGCCACCTGGTTAACGATATGCCACGCGCGGCATTCTTGCTGCCGACCTGGTTCGCCGATCGGGATAGGGTGTGTGGCAAAAGCTCGACCAGGTGCGAGGGTGCGGACCGGTGCGCCGAGCTGGGCGACCTGCATTGATAGCATCTGCTCCGATTTGGGCCCGAGCCCCGTTCCAGGTTTGATGGGTTTGCGAAACTCGTGAACTTGGGCGGAGAACGTCCCACCATCCGGTGTTCGCAGGCAGAGAATCCATTTCCCTGGGGAAAGTTCCGACCAGTCCGCTGGGGCACAGAAGCGAATGTACGAAGTGAGTTGAATCGTTCTCACGCTGGGTATTCCGGAGAGCCCGTAATTCGTTATTGGGCCGAATCTACAGCGGCGTGCCGCGCAACGCAAGTGGCGGAGAGCTAGCCTCAATTGAACCTTGGGGTGGTCTCGGTCGGAAGCGCGGTTCTGGGAACCGCGACTAAACGGGGATGGGCCGCGGGATGTTGGTGCAGGTCGGTTTTTTCCTATCACCCCTCTCCGAGAATCGCTAGGCTATCATTCTCTCGCATGTTTTTGCGGTGCTCGGTTTTGAGGTGTTCTTTCCAACCAGCCAAGCGAATTACAGCCCGGCTTCCTACTTGTTGAGGAGAAGTTCATGATGCGTTGCCACGTCACCTGCTGCCTGGCGTTGGGCCTCGCGGCTTTCATCTTTGTGAGTTGCGCGCCTATAGCGCGCGCGGCCGATAACCCGTTCGCGGGGAATTGGAAAGTTACGCTCCTGCTGCCCGGGCAGGACATTACCGTCTTCCTGGTGGAGATCAAAAGCGCTGACGGCAAGACGGAGGGAAAGGTGCTGTCGGCGGGCATAGACCAGCTCGGCAAGGACGCGAAGGTTGATACCATTAAGGCCGACGGCGGAAAGTCGCTCCAGATCACGGTGTCGGGCGGTGGAATCACGTTCCCGATGGTGGTCTACGTTCCCAAAGGCGAGGCCAAGCCGGAGAAACTCCTGGGTTCGGTCGATTTTCGCGGACGGCAATTGGCCCACCTCGAACGCACCGAGGACAAGGAGCTCGATCCGAAGAAAGCCAGCGCCAAAAACCCGAACGTGAACGCATTCGGCAAGGCGATGGGCACTCCCGATGCCAAGGAGAAGCAGACTGCCCTGAAGGAGTTCCTGGCCACGAAGGACTTGGAGCCGGCACTGGCGTATCTTTCGGGGCTCGAGTTGCTTGGAGCGATGGCTGAGAACGGCGTCGATAAGGACGAAGTCGTCAAGCAAGCCGGGGAGACCGTGAAGCTGGCCGCGGCGTATGGTCCCGAAATGAAACTCATGGCGCAGCAGCAAGCCGCCAAGAATCTGTCCGGGTCGGAGAAGCTGGCGCCGGTCGCGGTCGACCTGGCCCGCGACGCCGAGAAGGCGCTGGATAAGAACACGCCCACCGGGCTTCAGGTGGCCGTGCTGTCCACGTTGAAGACCGCCCTTCTGAAAGCGGGCAAGGCGGCCGAGGCGAAGGAGCTGACTCCCAAGATCGCCGGGTTGAACGACCAGCTCGACCAGGAATTCCTCAAGGACGCCGTGCCGTTCAAGACCGAGGCGCTCACGAGGAAGGAAAAGGGCGAGCGCGTGGTGCTGGTGGAATTGTTCACCGGGGCGCAGTGCCCGCCGTGCGTCGCCGCGGACGTGGCCTTCGACGCCATGCTCAAGAGTTACAAGCCCGTCGATGTGGTCTTCCTTCAGTATCACCTGCACATTCCCGGACCCGACGCGCTGACCAACGAAGACAGCATCAAGCGCATGGAGTTCTATAAGATTCGCGGCACGCCCACGTATTTTCTTGACGGCGCCGAGGGCCCCCAGGCCGGCGGCGGCAAAGGCGACGGCAAGGATCGGTACACCGAATTGGTCAAGTCGGTAGGCGACGCCATTGAAGTCGGCGCCCAGGCCAAAATCAAGTTGTCGGCCGAGAACAAGGACGGCAAGGTTGACATCCACGTCGAGGTGTCCGACCTCAGCAAAGCCGGGGATTTCATCAAACTGCGTCTCGTGTTGGTCGAGGAAATGGCCCGCTATCCGGGCAGCAACGGGCAGCGGTTGCACCATCATGTGGTTCGCGCGTTCCCCGGCGGAGTCGAGGGGATTGCGCTCAAGCAGAAATCGACTAAGCACGACATCCGCGTGGAGTTGGGCGACGTGAAGAAGAACCTGAACGATTACCTGGCGAACTTCAAGGGCGCGAAATTCGCGGAGGACGAGCGGCCGCTCGACTTGAAGCACCTGAAGATCGTCGCGTTCATTCAGAACGACGACGGCGATAAGGACATTTTCCAGGCCGCTCAGATTGACCTGCCTGGAGAGAAGTAATCGAGTATGCACCGCAGAGGCAGACGATAGGGGTTGTGGGTTACCATTCCAATGGTGACGAAGAAAACACGTCACCATTGGAATGGTAACCCACACTGCGGTGAACTTTCTTACAAACCAAAGGGGGATGCCATGCGAGCATTGCGACTGGGATCGGCGGCGGTTCTATGCATGGGCCTGTTGGCCCTGGGCGGACTTCGCGCCGCTGACGAGCCGAAGACGGAATTGAAAGCCGGCGACAAGGCGCCGGAATTCACTGTTAAGGACGATACCGACAAGGACTGGAATCTGAGCGACCACGTCGGCAAAAGCATCATTGTCATCTACTTCTATCCCGGCGACCTGACCGGCGGCTGCACCAAGCAGGCTTGCGCCTTCCGGGACGATTCGAAGAAACTGGCCGACAAGGGCGTCGAGGTGATCGGCGTCAGCGGCGACTCGGTGAAGAACCATCAACTTTTCAAGAAAGAGCACAAGCTCGAATTCACATTGCTCGCCGACGAGGACGGCAAGGTGGCCAAAGCCTTCGGCGTGCCGTTCAAGGTCGGAGGCGAATCGAAGGTGAAGGTTGGCGGCGACGAAGTCACTCTGAAGCGCGGCGCGACCATCAACCGCTGGACGTTCGTCATCGGCAAGGACGGCAAGATCATCGATGTCAACTCCAAGGTTGTCGCGGATCAGGACAGCAAGAAAATCCTGGAGTTGGTGGAGAAGCTCGACAAGAAGTAATTGGCAGTGCCGAAACTTCCGAAGTCAGTGGAGACTTCGGAAGTTTTGCCGCTTTTTCGGGATGGAGGCTCTCCGGCGGGCGTTTCACTCATGTCGTGCCCGCGAATGTCTTTGCTTTGTGGGTCGGGCGGCGGTACAAACGACCTTCGCAGCTCTTCCGCGCTTTCTTGCTCCTATCCTTGAGACCCCTCTGGGGAGGTCCGTCATGCGCTCTCTCGTGTGTGGTTCGTTGGTGGTATGTCTGCACCTCGCTTGCGTGCGAACCCTGCGCGCCGAGGAAAAGGAAGAGGCCAAGGCCGTCGTGGACAAGGCACTCAAGGCCATGGGCGGTGAGGCGAAAGTCGCCAAGCTCAAGGCGGGGACGTGGAAAGCCAAATTGACGGCTTCGGAAGGCGGCAAGGACATCTCCATAGTCGCGGACGGAACGTGGCAAGGGTTGAACCAGTATCGCATCAACGCCGAGGCGACGTTTGATGGCCGTACTGAAAACGCGATGATGGTCATCAACGGCGACAAGGGCTGGGCGAAGCATGGCGAGAACGTGCGCGAGGCCCCGGAGGGCGAACTGCCGCTGATCAAGAACGGTCTCTATGCGATGCGCGCCCCGCAACTGCTGCCCGACTTCAAAGGCAAGGACTTCAAGCTCTCGGACCTGGGCGAAGTCAAGGTGAACGACAAGCCGGCGGTGGGCGTCAGCGTTGCGCATAAGGACTTCAAGGACATCAGCCTCTTTTTTGACAAGGAAAGCGGACTGCCCGTCAAGTGCGAGGTTCACCTGACCGACCCGCAGGGCAAGGAAATCACGGTCGAATTCTTCTACTCCGAATTCAAGGAGATGGACGGCATCAAGCACCCGACCAAGATGTTGATCAAGTTTGACGGCAAGGAAGCGAACATGGAAGTGAGCGAGATCAAGACCAAGGACAAGGTGGAGGAGAGCGAATTCGCGAAGCCATGAATTGAGGAAGCAGCGCGAGCAAGGGTTCCCTTGCTCGCGCTCCGTTCGCGGTACAGCCGCCCATCGCACCATTTAAGTCGCTTCCAGCTTCTCTTCAAAACACCTCTGGGGAGGTCCGTCATGCGTTCTCTTCTATGTGGTTCGCTCGTGGCATGTCTGCACCTCGCTTGCTCGGGCGTCCTGCGCGCCGAAGTGAAAGACGAGGCCAGGGCCGTCGTGGACAAGGCGCTCAAGGCCGTGGGCGGCGAGGCGAAGCTCGCCAAGTTCAAAGCCGGTACGTGGAAAGCGAAGATGACGGCGTCAGAAGGCGGCAACGACCTGGCCATCACCACGGACGGATCGTGGCAAGGGTTGAACCAGTATCACATCGACGCCGAGGCCACGCGCGACGGCCGGACCTACGCCGTGACGTTTATCATCAATGGCGACAAAGGTTGGGCCAAGCGCAAAGAGGCGGTTGACGAGGCGAAGGAGGAGTTGCCCATGGTCAAGAACGGACTCTACGCGATGCGCGCCCCGCATTTGCTGGCCGAGTTCAAGGGGAAGGACTTCAAACTTTCGTACCTCGGCGAAATGAAGGTCAATGACAAAGCAGCGGTGGGCGTTTCCGTCGCCCACAAGGATTGGAAGGACATCAGCGTCTATTTCGACAAGGAGGACGGCCTGCCCGTCAAATGCGAGATTCGCCAGACGGACCCGCAGGGCAAGGAGATTACGGCGGAGTTCTTCTATTCCGACTACAAGGAGATGGACGGCATGAAGCACCCGACCAAGGTGTTGATCAGATTCGACGGCAAGGAAGCCACGATGGAATTCAGTGAGATCAAGGCGAAAGATAAGGTCGAGGACAGTGAATTCGCGAAGCCGTGAGTTAAGCCCGCGGCGCGAGCAAGGGAACCCTTGCTTGCGCCGCGGGCTCGTAGATTGTCTTGTTCAATCCTGTTCCTCGCGCAGTTCTTCGCGCTCTTTCAGTAGGTGCTGCATTAACAAGTCGGCGGCTTGGATCAGCAAATCCAGCGTGACTTCCGGATCGGGTGATCCCTTTTTGAGCCGAATTGTCGTCTCGATGAGTTTCAGGACAAAACGCTCGCGGAGTTCTTGTTGTTCCTTGGTCAGTTCCATGGTCGGAGTATCCGATAGGCGAACCAGGCGATGATCGCGCGACGGGGGACGATTCCCATCGAACCATTGTCACTCAAAAGAACCGAGGAATCCATGCTGTACCAGCGTCATGGCAGACCATTCCCTCATTTCCTTTGGAGAATGACGCGTGCCGCATTCATTCCCGCTGCGCCCATCACGCCGCCGCCGGGATGCGCGGCTGCGCCGCAGAGATATAGGCCGCGGATTGGGGTCCGGTAGCCGGCAAAACCCGGAACCGGGCGGAATGAGAACAATTGGTGGGGGGTCATGGCGCCTTGGAAGATGTTGCCGCCCGTGAGGCCGAAGGTGCGTTCCAGATCGAGCGGCGTTAGCACCTGCCGGTCAATCACCGACTGCTTGAAGTTTGGCGCGTAATCGTTGAGTAGGTCGAAGCAGCGGTCCGCGAACGCGTTGCCGATCTTATCCCAGTGGCCGTCGCGTAGCTTGTAGGGAGCGTACTGAATGAACATCGACATCAGGTGCTTTCCCGGCGGGGCAACGGTCGGATCGACGACCGAGGGAATGGTGCATTCGAGGATTGGGATCTCGGAAGGCCGGCCGTACTTGGCGTCGTCGAAGCCGCGTTCAATGGTGTCAAGGTCTGGGCAGATATGAATCGTGCCGCGGTGGTGCGGGCCGGGCTGGGTTCCGGGGCACGCCTTGAAGTTGGGCAACTCGCTCAAGGCAACGTTGATCTTGAGCGTGGCGCTTTCGTAGCCGATGCGATTCACCGCCGCCGCGAAATCGTCGGGCAGGTGGCCCGGTTCGAGTAGCCGATTGAACGTGACGTTCGCATCCGCATTGCTGGCAACCACGGGGGCGTCCAAGGCGACGCCGTCGGCCAGCACGACACCGGCCACACGGCCTTCCTTGGCGCGGATGCGCGCTACTTCCGCGTCGCAACGGATCTCCGCTCCCAGCTCCAAAGCCGCCTTGGCTAGAGCCTGCGTCAGGCCGCCCATGCCGCCACGCACGTAACCCCACACGCCGCGATGGCCGTTTGTTTCCCCCATGACATGATGGAACAATACGTAGGCCGTGCCCGGCATTGATGGGGCGGCCATGGCGCCGATGACCGCGTCCGTGGCCAGCGTCGATTTCAATTCTTCGGACTCGAACCAGCGGTCGAGGATCGTCCGCGCCGGGCCGGTGAGGATTTCCACTGCTTCACCGGCGGCAGTTCCGAGGCTGCGAAAGGCTTTGCCGAGTTTGAACAGGCTCCAAAGGTCGCCGAGTCCCGGCCGGATCAGGTTGGGCGGCGTTTGCGTCAGAGTCGGCTCGATGACCTCGGCCACGCGTTCGAGCATTGTCTCATAGCGCGGATAATTCTCGGCGTCACGCGCGCTGAACTTGCCGATCTCGCGGCGATTCAGGTCGGCATCCAGCCCCAGTAATAGGCAGCGGCCGTCAGGATACGGTGTGAATGACGACGGGTTGCGCTCAAGCACCTCGAAACCGTACTCGTGAAGTCTGAACTCCTGGACGATTTCCTTGCGAAAGAGACTGTTGACGTATGCCGCTGTCGAAACCTTGAACCCGGGGAAGATTTCCTCGGTGACGCATGCCCCGCCCACGAGATAGCGCCGTTCCAGCACGACGACCTTCCAGCCGGCCTTGGCAAGATAACAGGCAGTCACGAGCCCATTGTGGCCCGCGCCGACAATAATTGCATCGTAGCGGTTTGGCATCGCGTCGAGTCCTTAACTGAGGATGCGCGGCACTCCTATGCTACGAAGCGGGCGTCCAGGTAGGTACGGCCGTTGCAGCGCCTGTAGCGAACGCGAGGACCTTGCCGCACGTAGAGCACCGGAGCGTCCGGTTGGGCGGTACTGTTCATTGACGCCCCGCGGACAACCCAGATATAATCTTTAATGCATTTATTCCAGTCGTTGACGCGATAGCAGGATCAACTCGCGCCGGTTTATCGATCGTGCTTTGGAGAACGGGTGTCACACATGCCATCGGACCCGTCTGCCCCTACTGCCCGGCGTCCCGTCCGCATCGGCAAATATGAGGTCATTTCCCACATCGCCACAGGCGGCATGGGAGCGGTCTACAAGGCGCGCGACGTGGAGCTGCGCCGCGAAGTGGCTCTGAAGATTCTGCCGCCGGAGTTGGCCGCCAAGCCGGCACTCCTCGAGCGATTCAAGCGTGAAGCGAGGCACGCCGCCCGACTACGCCACGAGAACATTGTCACCCTCTTCGAATGCGGCGAAGTTGGCGGCACGCATTACCTGGCACTCGAATTCGTTCAGGGCATCGACTTGGGGGATTACATCGACCGCAAGGGCAAGCTCGACCCCGAGGAGGCCCGCATTATCACGTTGCAGGCCGCCCGCGCGCTCGACCATGCCCACCACCAGGGAATCATTCATCGCGACATCAAGCCGTCGAACTTTCTGCTGTCCCGGCCCAAAGGCGGGCTGCTGGTAAAGATGACCGACTTCGGGCTGGCCCGCGTGGCCGGCGACGAGGATTTTCGCGTCACCCGCGCCGGCACAACGGTCGGCACCATCGACTACATTTCGCCGGAACAGGCCCGCGACAGCGCCTTGGCCGATATCCGCAGCGACCTCTATTCGCTCGGATGCACGCTCTTTCACATGCTCGCTGGTCGGGCCCCGTTCGCGGACGGCGGTCTTACGGAGAGACTCTACAAGCACATTGAAGAGCCGCCGCCCAACGTGCTCGACTTCAACCCGCGCGTTTCGCCCGAATTGTGTGCCGTCCTTTACAAGTTGCTCGCCAAGAAGCAGGAAGACCGTTACCAAACGCCCGCGGAATTGCTGGACGACCTGTTGCACCTCGACCGCGTCGGCGTCCATAAGACGCCAGGCATCCGGCGCGATGTGTTGGCCGAACTGGCAGCGAGCGCAAGCGCCGAGAAGCCGCCGAGATCTTCGGAGCGCCGTTTGGCCACCCAGAAACCAAAACCGATCAAGCGCCGCCACGCGGAGAACGAAACCGCCGAACGCAACCCTGCCAAAACGCGCGCGATTGATGCACTGCGAGTCCCGAAAGCATGGCTGCTTGGCGCCAGCGCCGTTGGGCTGTTCGCGCTGGTCGCGGTTGGTGTGTTCATCTCCTGGCGTTTGATCGCCCAAGCAAAGTCGCCCGATTCGCCCGACAACAAGGACGCGACTCCCGTTGTCGAGGGTCAGTCGATTCCCACCCCGCCTTCAATGGAAGCAAAGGAGACCAAGAAGAACGGCCTCACGCCGCCGGGCGGCATAGTGGGGATCAAGCCGCCGACCTGGCCCTCGCTGTATGAAACGAGTGAGGCGCCGGACGCGGAGCGCCTTTATCAGGAGTTTGAAGGCTCATGGCCGGCACCGATGGCGGCGCCCGCGGACGCGCCGATCTTCCGCGTCAGCCGTGTGCCGCGCGGTGGGGACGGCCCGCATTATGATTCATTGGCCGTCGCTTGCGCCGCCGCGCCGGAACAGCGCGTGACCGTGATTGAAATTCATGACAACGGCCCGGTTTATGCCGCCGCGGTAGCGGTCAAGAACCGGAGTTTGATTCTTCGTCCGGGGCCGGACTATCGGCCATTGCTGGTCTGGGACGTTACGGCCGGCGAGCGCGAGAATCCACCCGCGCCGCGCGCCGATGCGTTCCTCACCGTGAGCCAGGGCAATCTCACGCTGGAGGGTATTGGGTTCGCGGTCAAGCGCGACGGCTCGGCCGAGCCGGCGGCGTTCGCGCGCGTTCTTGGCGGGGACCTGCTCGCGCGAGGCTGCACCTTTTCCGCTGCCGGCAAGCAAAGCGGTCCAGTTGCCGTCGCTCGCATCGAACGGCCCGAGGGCGCCGGCGTTTCCCATTGCCGGCTCAGCAACTGCTTCGGTCGGGGTGGACAACTGCAAATCGCCGACGTTCGCGGGCAGGGAGCCAACGTTCTACTCGACGGCTGCCTCTTCGTCGGCGGAGAGGCGCCTTTGGTTCGGGTTGAAGGCTTCGCGCAGACCGCGACAGACCTGCGCGCTGCCCACTCGACGTTAATCGGCGCGCAGACGTTTCTTCAAGTGCGGTCTGTCTCGGCGCAGGACGTGAAGCCCACAGTCTACTGGCACAGTTGGGACTCCGTGCTGTCGCGCTCGGCCGAACAGACCGGCGGCACTTTCCTTGCCATGGACGACAACGCGGCGCCCGGACAGATGAAATGGAAGGCTGATAATTGTTGTATTGCCGGTTGGAAGACGCTGCTCGCGGGCGCCGAAACGATTCCCGCGACCGATCCTGCCGCTTGGGGCCACTTATGGGGCTACCGGAACGGCGTCCAGATCGCGACGGACTCCTGGCCTGCCGGCGTCGTCCACGATCCGGCCGAGGCGTTGCCGGACGCCTATCGTCCCTCTCCCTTCCCGCAGTCGCCGGTCGGTTACGCCGCCACAATCGGTGGCCGTCCCATCGGCTGCAATCCGGCGAACTTGCCGCCCACTCGTGACAACTGGGTGTCCCTGACCTACGACCGCGTTGCGCTCCCGTCCCTGGACATGCTCCTCGGCGGCGCGCCGGAAATCCCGAAGGTGTTCGACGGCAATTATCACGGTGAACGGCTTGACCTGAGCCGCATCGATCTAGGGGCGTACCTCAAGGAGGTGCAGCAGTCGCGCAGACTCGGGCCGAAGGTGGTGCTGGTCCTCACCGGCGGCGGCGAGCGCAAGAGCAGTCCAATTCGTTGGAAAGGGGCGAATCTTGTCCTGTATGCCGAGCCGCCCGCCGAGGGAACTCCGCCTTTGAGCTTCGTTCCGCAGGATCCGGACCCTACCTCCCATGCCGCGTGGATCGAAGTGGAGGAAGGCAATCTCGATCTGATCGGGGTTGACATTCGGAGTCCCGATTTCAAACTTGCCCTGTTGCCGCCGCACTTGATTCAGGTGAAGGGCGGCAACCTACGCACGCACGGCTGTCGAATCCAGGGGCCTCGACAAAACGCGCCGGACGCTTTTCGCGGTCTGATCCACTTGGAAGGCTCGGGTCAACCGGGCACCGACAATGCCGCGATCTGCTCGCTGCACGAGACTGTCCTCGTGTCCGGAAGGAACTGCGTGCAGGCGACGGGGACCGGAGCGCGGCTGGCCTTCGAACAATGCGTGCTGGTCGCGGGGGGCGAGGCGATTTCCTTTGAACCGCAAGCAAGCAAGTTGAAATTGAATCTGTCGTGCGAACTCCAGCATTGCACGGTGGCGGTCCAGGCGCACGTCTTGCATCTTGGGGCCGTCGTCGGGAGCGACGTGCCGTTCGAGCCGCTGGTCGTGCGCGCCGACGCCTGTGCCTTCGTCGCTCCGTTTGCCGGCCAAAGGTCCGGCCACCTTCGCTGCGATGGCGATGCCCTGGCATGGGGCGCATTGGTCTGGCAGGGTGAGGGCAACGTTTTTGACAAACGGCTGCATGCCTATGTCGTTATCGGCGGGGGAGTTCTGGACCGGCCGCAGGCGTTTGCGGTCTGGTCCCGGCTCTGGGGGCCCATGGGCGAACGGCAACCCATCACGAACCTGACATTGACCAACGCGCTCAAATGGGAACCGCTGCAACTGGAGCGCCTGCTCCTTCCCGAGATCAAGGGCACGATGGGCGGCAATCCGAAGCCGCACCCCGGCGCTGATCTCGGCGCGCTCGGGCTGGTCGCCAAATCTCCAAAATCGCCGAAGTAGTCCTCCCAGGTGCGCTTCCGAACCAGCAGCGCAAGCAAGGACGTCGTTGCTTGCGCTGCGAGCTCATGACAGATCATTCTGCGCGCCTACCTAGCCGCTGGGGATAGTTCCCTGGCGCGTTCTCCCGTACAACGAACTACGGAACGCTAGTTGGAACCCTTCCGAAATCTCCAAAGACTTCGGAAGTGTGCGGACAGGCAGCAAGAATTGCAGCTTATGCATTTCGCACTTCTCGGCAACCATCCCGACGGCCTCGACATGGCGTATTGCCTTGCCGCTTCTGGACGGCATCGCATCGTGGCCGTGACCAGTCCTTCGCTCGACGCGGACCAGTTCGCGCGCCTGGGTGAAAATGTCCGCCGTGTTGGCGACCTGGAGGAAGTGCTGGCGGACCCTACTATTGAAGCCGTTATCGTCGCCAGCGGACCGGCGAACCGCGCCGCTCATCTGCGCCGCGCTTTGCAATCGGAACGCCACGTCCTCTGCGTCCATCCTCCTGACCCTTCTCCTGACCTCGCGTACGAAGCGGCGATGATTCGGCAGGACACCGGTTGCGTGCTGATGCCCTTGTTGCGCGAGGCGTTGCACCCCGGCCTTGTCCGCCTGGCGGAACTGCGAAAATCGGGCGCGGCGTGCATGGGTGAGTTGAAACTTATCGACCTCGACCATCATGGGCGTGACGCCGTGCTTCTGCTCGCGGGGACCAAGGACGACCAACCGTCGCTGCCGGGCTGGCACGTTTTGCGCACGCTCGGTGGCGAGATTGCCGAGGTCGCCGCGTTCGCCGTCGCCGAGGAGGCAACGATCGAACAACCGTTGCTTGTCTCCGGCCGGTTCGAGCAGCGCGGCCTTTTTCGTGCGCGTTATTTGCCCCACCAACAGCGGTCCATCTGGCGATTGACGCTATTTGGCACGAAAGCTCAGGCGGATTTGCACTTTCCCTTGGGCGAACCGGGACCGGCGTTTCTGGCCTGGCGGGACCACGCTGGTCAAGCGCATGAGGAGACCTGGGACAGCTGGGATCCCTGGCCGAATCTGTTGGGGCACTTTGAGTCGGCGGTCGAACAGAGCAAAGTGAAATCGGGGAAACCGCCGGCCGTTTCCTGGCAGGACACCATTCGCTCCCTTGAACTCGATGCCGCCGCGCGCCGCAGCGTCGAGCGCCGCCGCGTCAGCGGCATGGAGTACCAGGAGGCGAACGAGGAAGTCGGCTTCAAGGGGACGATGACGCTGGTGGGGTGCGCCCTGGTCTGGGTAGTCTTGCTCCTGTTCATCGTGTCATTCTGGCTGCCCTGGCTGCGCTGGGTGATCGTCCCGGTGCTGGTTCTTTTTCTCGCATTGCAGCTTTTTCGCTGGATCATACCACGGCGCAGCAACGAGAATGGCAGCCTGAATTCAAGAGAAATTCACCGCAGGGGTGCAGAGGACGCAGAAGAGGCAACGAAGTGACTATTTTTCACCTCTGCGTCCTCGGCTCCTCTGCGGAGAATTTGCTTCGCACCCACCAGGAGAAGACCATGTCCCACTTCCGGCAGATCACCCTCATTGGAGTCGCGGCCGGTGCCATCGGATTCATGCTGCTCGCCTACGCCGGCTTTGAGCCGGCCGAGGAGAAAAAGGCAGCCGACGAGGTTCCCACGGTCCGCGCCGCCGAGTGCCGCTGGGCTGCAGGAAAGATCAAGATCGACGGCGAGACCGACGAGGTCGCCTGGGACAAAGCTCAGGAACTCTCGGAATTTGCCGTATTTTGGGAAAAGCGCAAGCCGAAGACCGCGACCAAGGCCAAGCTCGCCTGGGACGACAACTTCCTCTACTTCACCGCCGAGATGGAAGACGCCGACCTTTACGCGGACATCACCGACCACAACGGCATGATCTGGCAAAACGATGTCTTCGAGATCTTCCTCAAGCCGGCTAAGGACAAGCCGGCCTATTACGAGTTCCAGGTCAACGCCGCCAACGCCCAGTTGGAGTTGTTCTTCCCATCGCGCGGGGCGGGCGGTTATCAGCGGTTTGCCCCGCTGACGAAGTTCGGCATGGAGTCGGCCGTCAAGATACGCGGAACGTTAAACAACTGGAAGGACAAGGACGAGGGCTGGACGGTCGAGGGCCGCATCCCGTGGACTGCGTTCAAAGAAACCGGCGGCAAGCCGGAGCCGGGCGACAAGTGGCAGTTCGCGCTGTGTCGCTACGATTACTCCGTCGCGTTTGAGCGCGTTGAGACTTCCTCGACCGCGCCGCTCAGCGTCGCCGATTTTCACCGGTATGAGGATTACGGTACGCTCACCTACGTTGGCCCGAAAGATTAGGAATTCGTCAGAAATGGATCGGTTGGAGTCCCGGCTTAAGCCGGGACTCCAATCCGTTACTTGGGCCAAAGGGCACGCCAGAAGTAAGTTGCATCCCCCGCCGGGTCGGTTACACTGCCATTTCACGTTACGACGCGCCTACCCCTCGCGCCGGACTCCTTGGCGGCCCGAAGGGGGACTCTCTCACTCCACCGAGGACGAAGGATCACACCATGAAACGACTGCTTTGCTTTCTCTCTCTGATCGCGTTGGGCGCGGCCGTCACGGCAACGCTGGCCGCCGACAAGGAACCGCCGAAGAAGCCGCCCGAAATCAAGCCCCGCGAGGGCAAATCGGAAACGTTCGACCTGTTCGACGGCAAGACCCTGAAGGGTTGGGAAGGCTACGAGGATCTCTGGTCCGTCAAGGAGGGCGAGATCGTCGGCAAGAACGACGAGGAGATCAAGGTCAGCACCTATCTGCTCTCCAAGAAGAAGTTCACCGATTTCCGGCTTCTGGCCACCGTCAAGCTGGTGAAATCGGAGATGCACTCCGGCATTGCCTTCTGGGGCAAAACCGGAGCGGAGGTGGTGCCGGAGAACCTGCGCAAGGAGCGCGTCGAGCACACTTACGGCGGCCACCTCGTCATGTTCCCTTCTGATTGGGGCATGTACGACCTCTTCGGCCGGAACGGCCTACCGGTCGACAACAAGATCGCCAAGAAAGTCGGCAAGCAGCACGAGTGGAACGATCTGGAAATCCTGGCCCAGGGCAACCGCGTGCGCGTCGTCGTCAACGGCACGCTGACCTTTGACTGGCGCGATCCGGAGCCCGACCGCATCAAGGAAGGACCGATCGGTCTGCAACTGCACTCCAACAAGGACGCGCAGGAAGTGCGCTTCAAGGACCTGAAGATCACAACGTTTCCCGAGGAAAAACTGACCACGGTCAGGGAAAAGTAATTCACGGCTGTCTCGCTTAGCTATGCTTCGAAGAAGCGTCCTGCGTTTCAACGCTTCTTCGAAGCGTCGCCAACCGGGCCGACCCTTGCTTTGTCAACGAGGAATCACACGATGAAAATGACCAGGCACGCAACTGTATTTGGCGCCGTCCTGGGCTGGCTCTTGCTCCTGGCTATGCCTTCTCGCGCCGAGGACTTCTTCTTCAAGGACGGCGACAAGGTCGTCATGATCGGTGACAGCATCACCGAGCAATATCTCTACAGCAGTTATGTCGAATTGTGGACGCTCACCCGCTTCCCGAACGCGAGGATCACCTTCCGCAACGTCGGCATCGGAGGCGACACGTCGCCCGGCGGCAACGGCCGATTCAAACGCGACGTGCTCGTTCACAAGCCGACGGTGATGACCGTTGATTTCGGCATGAACGACGGCGGCTACGGAGGATTCGTTCCGGAACGCTACAAGACCTACATGAACGGTCTCCAAGGCATGGCGGATCAAGCCAAGGAGGCGAAAATTCGCGTCGCCTGGATTACTCCGCAACCGATCGAAAAACCCCAGCAGGAACCAGCCCTCAAGGGTTACAACGAGACCCTGGAAAAGTTCTCCGCGGGCGTCAAGGAGATCGCCGACAACAACCAGGGCTTGTTCATCGACCAATTCCATCCCTACTTGCAGGTTCTTGAGAAGGGGCGGCCGAACGGCGAGGGCAAGCCGATTACGGGCGGTGATGCAGTGCATCCCGGATTTCCCGGACAAACCGTGATGGCGGCCACGATTCTTCGTGACATGCATTTCCCCAAACTCGTTTCAGCAGTTGAGATTGACGCCGGCACGGGCAAGGTCATCACCGCGGACAACTGCAAGGTTACGGATGTCGATGCCAAAGCCGACCGCGTTCAGTTCGAGCGCCAGGACGGCGCCTTGCCGTTCTTCCCCGCCGGGGCCGAGAGTATCCTCAAGGTGACACCGATCCGCGACGAATTGAACGACTACCGTCTCAAGGTCACCGGCCTAAAGGACGGCAAATACTCCGTGTTGCTGGGAGGCAAAAAAGTCGCGGATTTCAACGCGGATCAGCTGGCCAAAGGCGTTAACCTGGCCGAAGTCGCTTTGACCACCGGCCCCGTCGCGGATCAGGTGAAGACCGTCGTCGCCACGGTCCAGGCCAAGAACGACTATTACCACAACCGCATTTTCCGGGGCGTAACGCTCGCCAATGTTCCCGACTGGCTGGCCGTTGATGCCAAATACGTGGAAGACAAACGCCAAGCCGCCGTCGCCGACCGTATGGCGAAACTGCCTGAATTCGATGCGGCGATTGAGAAAGCACTGCAAATTAAGCCACATTTGGTCGAAATCGTCCCCGTCGAAAAGTAATCACCTGTTTAAAAGCCCACGGGTTCCAACCCGTGGGCATTCCTTTTCATTTTCATCTCCACTTCTCCTCATGCACCAATCCGACTTGACCCGATCAGCTTTCGATAGTAAGTTACTTTGCGTTGCAAACCAATTTGTGGAGGTCTTGCGATGGACGCGCGACAAGCCGCTCGCACGCTGGAAGTCATTCGCACCCTCATGGAGCGCACGTGCCAATATCAATTATTGACGGCGCGGGCCAGCCTGGCGGCGGGCATTTTGGCCGGGATCGGGGCGCTCGCCTTTCTCTTCCTAAGCCCCGATGTTCCGGCGAACTTCGGCTTCGTCTGGTTGATCGTTTTCGCCGGTTCGGTGCTTTCCACCTGTATCGGGACGGTGATGCGCGGCCGGGAACGGGGCGAACAGGTTTGGTCACGACAGGCGCGGGCGGTGGTGATGGCGCTGGCCCCGTCGCTGTTCGCGGCGTTGGTGCTAACGATCTATTTCTTCATTCGCGGCGAGCACCTGTGGCTACCCGGCGTTTGGATGCTCTGCTACGGGCAAGGCGCGTTGGCCACTTCCGCCTACGCGCCGTCGCCCATTCGTTGGCTGGGCGTGACGGCGCTTCTTCTGGGTGGGGTGACGTTGTGGCTCGGTCCGGAGTGGGCGGTGCTCATGATGGGCTTGGTCTTCGGCGTCGGCCACACCGGCCTCGGCACAGCCTTGCTGGTGATCGAGCGCCGCCAGTCGTACCTACGCATTCACCGTTCCGTCGCATGAACCTACTCCCCGTGGTGAAACCCGTGAACGCATTCAAGCGACTGGTGGAAGACCTCGATCCCTTGCTGCACGAACGCGGCCGGCTGGCCATCGTCTCCGTCTTGGCGCCCGTCCGGGAACTGTCGTTCACCGAACTGCGCAACACGCTGGAAATGACCGACGGCAACCTTAGCGTCCACCTCCAGAAGTTGGAGGAAAAGGGCTATGTCGCTATCGCGAAGCAATTCGTAGCCCGCAGACCGCTCACGACTTGCAAGCTCACCAAGGCGGGCCAATCAGCCTTCGGCCGTTATCTGAATCATTTGGAGGCTCTCGTAAAGCAAAATCGCGGCGGGAAAGGGGCGTAAACGTTGTGGCAAATTGCTATTGGCTGAGAGATATCAGCCTTTGCCTGGGGGGAAGATGCAGGC
>Ga0207158_1134_pt1 | contig 17716 bp, 19 predicted proteins | sample Alteio_BWMinHeat_22_FD_153512 | JGI IMG/M metagenome (GOLD analysis project Ga0207158, IMG submission 153512) | Enriched cells from forest soil in Barre Woods Harvard Forest LTER site, Petersham, Massachusetts, United States -... | ecosystem: Environmental > Terrestrial > Soil > Temperate forest >... | reverse complement strand
ATGTCGGAATTTCGGCGTATTGCGCGCCGTCCTGACGCAGACGGAATAGCGAGCGTCCGCCGGGCCAGAAGCGGAAAACAAAAAAGCCGGCGAGGATGAGCATTAATCGGCGTTTCGTGCGTCGTCCTGACGCAGACGAGCATAAAGCCAGGCGCGAGCATAGGCCCACTGGCGCTCCGCGGTCCGCGGGGCAAGCCCAAGGGAGACGGCGGCATCTTTCAGAGTGAGCCCGGCAAAAAAACGCAAGTTTACCAGCAGGGCGGCGTCTGCGTCCTCTACGGCAAGCTGGGTGAGCGCTTCATCCAGTCCGATCAGCTGTTCGTCACTTGTGTCCAAGGCGATTTCAATCTGGTCGAGATCTACGCGGCGGCGCTCACCACCTCGTTTGACACGCTTCTTGTCGCGTGCGCGATTGACCAGAATCCGTCGCATCGCTTCGGCCGCTGCCGCGAAAAAATGTCCTTGGCTGTCCCAGCGCTGTACTTTCTGCGCTCCCACAAGCCGGAGATAGGCCTCGTGAACTAGGGCGGTCGCTTGCAACGTCTGCCCGGGTTTCTCCTCCGCCAACCTTTGCGCCGCGAGATTGCGCAGCTCGTCGTAGACCAGGGGCAAGAGCTGCTCTGCGGCTTGAGGGTCGCCTTGCTCGATCGCGGAGAGGATCCGGGTGACTTCATTCATCGGCGGCACCGACTCTTGGAATGCGCACGGTTTGTCCGGAGTATAACCGCTGGTATTGTCCACTGCCACCGGACGAATTTCCTTCGGTCGAAAGGACAAAGATCGACAGTTGGCCGTGGGGCATAGTTCCACACTGCAACCGAGAGAGGATTTCTGCGGCGCTGGGCAATGATTCGCTTCTAACCGTCAGATTGTTCGGAGACCGATGCGGCGGAGAACTCGACTCGCCGACACGTGTTGGCGGGAAACGATCCCTTGCCTTTACTCGACTTGTGCGATGGTCTTCAGATTGAGACAGGTCCTGTGGTTCCGGTGGACGCAACCCACCCCTCGCGTCCACCTGCATGCGAACGCGGTGACGACCGATTAAAGGAAAAACGGTGTTGCCTTGGCTGGACGAGCCACGATCTGCGAAGGAAGGAGGCCCGTGCCGCGATGGGTCGTCCTTGAGGAAGGTCTCTAACCGAGCCTCGCAGTGTTCGCACGTGATGTGATCGGAAGGTTGGCGGCGCTTTCCAGTCATGACCGACAAACCCCTACGGGGCGAATGATCGTCATCGACGATTGTTGTATTCGCCGCGTGATCCCGTCGCAAATCATTCTTCGCCTGGTTCCGGCTACGGCAAGTTGCGTCAACACCCGTGGAACCCGGTCGTGGAGTGAAGTGGGAACGATGGCGGCCGTTACAGCAGCAACCAGCCGTAACCCCTATCGTTCATAGTCCCTTCCTCCGAGGGCGCCTGGCCAGGAAGCGCCTGACTCGGCACAGGAGGGGGTCGCGCCCTGGAGCGGGCCAACCGCGCTCGTCATAGAGTTCCTGGCGACGCTCATGCCCACTGCACCGGCCGAGGTAATCCAAGCTGGCGCAATCCACGATCACGAGCGGCCTCGGAGCGCCCAAGTCGTGTTCCACCAGGCTCGAAACGGTGTGGCGTGGAAGATCTAATTTCCGGTCCGCCCGGATCAAGACATCGAAGTGACGGAGATCATCGACGCCCAGCGCATTGGCGGTTGTGACGGCGTGTACCGCGCCCGGCCTCAACGGGCTAGGTATCTCCAGTTTCCTTTGGACCTGCTCGGCGGTGTGGCCATCAAGCGGGACGTCGGGGCCGACTAGGAGGGACCAGTCAGGAAGCTGGCGGACCAGAGCTAGCGATTGCTCCAAGGACGCGGCCAGCATAAGCACGTGCGGCGGGCGCGTTTCGTTCAGCACCTCTTAGATACCTGGAAGCAACTCGGCCAGCTCGGACCGCCGGTCCTCGGAAAACGCGGTGGCGATTTGCAAGAGCACGGGCTGGAGTGCCGCACCACGCCAATCTATGGCTGTCCGATAGGTCGGCCCTACCGGCTGTTGCGGCATTTTCAGATTGCTGTCGATACTGTAGTGGACGACGCACACGGGCCGCACGCGATCGCCGTGACCGGGGATCACGGCCTCGGGGAAGCCAAAAACGGCGTCAATCAAGTCACGCTGCAAGCGGGACGGCTTCACGTCCGAGGCCAGAAGGCCGTAGAGCCGTATATTCGATGCGGTGATCAGCCACTTCAGACCGCTCCCGCCGACGAACTCCAAGGCGTCCAGGGCGAAGACCATGTCAAATGCGGAAGGACCGTCGTTCGGAGCCCCCGGCGCTGGGCAGCTCGCTGCGCGGTCCAGGCCCGTATCCGTCGTCACCACGACGCGTTCACGCAACGCGGGTCTATCCTCATCGGTCACGAGGCTGACACAGGGCAACAGACCGCGAAGGGCCTGGGGCAGGTGCTGGGCCCGGTCGGTCTGAGAAGCGACCACCGCAAGGGTTTTCTCCGGCCAGGCTACGGCGACCTGGGCGATCAAGCGGGCCACGTTTACTACGGTCGGCGCGTAGCGAATCAGGCCTCGGTCATGGTGTTGCACCAGGTCGAGGAGAACGTGATCGACGACACCGGTCGGATCAAGGTACACGGGCTGCGGTGGGGCTAACGGCCGCGCGGGGCCGCCGACCTCGTTGACGCTGAAACCTGCGCGGTTCAGCACGTGACGCACCACTGGAGCCAGTGCAGCAAGGGTGTAGATCCCGACATACCGCTCTGAGCAGCAACGGTCGTATAATTTCCCCGGTTCGGTCAGGGCTTTATCGAGGTGGTCGGAAACCTGGAAGGAGGGGGAACCAGCGAGCGTCAAGGCACGGTACAATTCAATGGGAACCGGCTCGATCCAAATCAACGGGTCGCACCATTCAATCGCTATGGTCGACCGCCGATCTACATCGGCGGACGTCCTTTTTTCAGTCAGGATTCCGACTAGTGACATATCAAGCCTCCTGTCGGTACAGCTCCTCTCCGATCGTAATGCATTGACTCATCAATGGGCACATTCGCAGGATGCAACGGGCCAGCTATTGTAATGGTCACGTCACCGCACTGAGCCAGGCTGAGTTCCGGCGCCCGTTCGTACGGCCGCCAGCAGCCTGCCGATGGCGCCCCGAATGTCGGGGTTGGCCGCTCGCGGCCACATGTATTCCAAAGCGATCGCAAGGCCGGCGTGCCCTGTGAAACTTGGGTGCCCCGCGAAAACTCTTAGCGCCTCCATCAGGTGCAGTTGCACCGCCGTGCTTCGGCTGTGATCCAGATCTTGTATGAGGGCGCGCTCCAGAGCCCGTGTGAGGGCCTTCAATGCAGGCGGGCCGAAGTCGACCAACGAGGCAACGGCGTCGCTATTCACTGCACCTTCGCGCTTCACGACCTCCACGAGCTCGTCAATGACCCGAGATTGGACCACCGGCAAACACTGCTGCTGGACGACCTGCACGGCAGCTTGGCGTTGCATTGGATCGGTAAGGGACGCCAGCAGACTGTCCACCAACTGCTTAACCTCCGGCAGCACCATCTGGTCCCTTGATCGCGCCGGCCCCTCCCCGGTGACGTTCTTCAACTTAGTCCCCCATGACTCCATGGTTTTCCTCCTTGTTTATTTCTCCGCGAATACGCGGCGTAATCTTGGTTGAACGATCCTGTCATTAGTTGGGTACGAGTACCTTGCCGGCAAAGCCCTCTCGACAGCGATGGGCAACAGACTCTGGAATATCCATGCGGCGAGCGATATCAATGGGTGAAAGCACTGGCGTCAAGAGCTTACGGACAGTCGCGAGTGCTTTAATTGCTGCCTGGTGTCGGCGGTTGGCGGCATCCTGCTGACGCTCAAGCAGCTTCCAGTGCGCGTCCTTCGTTCCTTTCGTCTGGGCCATGAGGCCGTCGTAGTAGTTGGTTTGCAGCCAGGTCGCAGTCACACGCTCGAGTAGAAGGCGCTCCAACGGCGACGGTGACGGACCGCCCAGATCTTCCTTCAGTACCCTTAGTTTTCGTTGGAGCGACTCGGCCAGGAGGATGTTCTCTCCGGCAGCCAACACGATGAGCGATGCCTCGGATTGCTGGGCGAGGTCTCCGTAGTCCTGCCAGATTCGCGGATCGGCGTCGAGCGCTTCGCGAAGTTTGGGTAGCACCGAACGGTCGCCCTTCTTGGCTCGTTCGAGCAAGAGGGCCATATCCTCTTGTTCGGTATCGGCCTGGGAATTTGGGTTTGCGTTCACGGGGGCGCCTTCATGCGCCTCGGTCGTGTGGGAAGTTGCCTGTTTGGTTTCAGCCTGTGGATGTAAGACTGTGTCCATGCCTGCGCCTCCTTTCGCCTCGGTCGTGTGGTTGGTTGCCTGTTTGGTTTCAGTTTGCGGTCGTAGGATTGGTTCCATGGCGGCGCCTCCATTCGCCTCGGTCGTGTGGTTGGTTGCCTGTTTGGTTTCAGCTTGCGGTCGTAGGATTGGTTCCATGGCGGCGCCTCCAATCGCCTCGGTCGTGCTGGTGGTATCCTGCGGCGATTAAAGCGGCGCGCACGAGCATATCGGTCATTTCGCAAAGCTCAGTAAGGTGCGCTTCTGCCTGCTTAAGACGGTTTTCCTCAGCCATAAGTTCGCGGGCTTTGATTTCACGCTCCAGCCGGCGCAAGTCGGCAATCTCGGCCGCAACTTCACCGGCCTTCCCTTTGCCTATGTATCTCCGGACTGGTTTGCCGTTCACGCGTTCGCTGTGATAGAAGTATCGCCGCGTACCGATCACATGCCATGCCATGTACCACTCCCTTCTCAGTGCGCCGCATTGCTTCGCGACGTGGGCGGCCTGGCAAGATAGTTCGCTTTGATAGAAGTATCGCCGCGTACCGATCACATGCCATGCCATGTACTACTCCCTTCTCAGTGCGCCGCATTGCTTCGCGACGTGGGCGGCCTGGCAAGATACGCATTGCGGCACCAGTATTCAGGTCGCGTATCTTTCTCCATCTTACCTCGAAACACGAGTTCTAAGCAAATGCGACGGGCCATCGACCACGTTCGTGGTCACGCCGGCACCGCTTTCGGTATGTTCTGGTCACCAGTGAGCACGTCGCGATCACAGAGAGGTACACCCGTAATGCAAATAGCGTCGCTTATAGACGACGAATTAGTCTCAGCGTCGACACCCGCCTGTACACTACCAGACAAGATCGCCGTGAGGTCGAGCGTGGCCTTGAGCGAGCATGGGACGTCCGTCTCATTTTCTTCGCGGCCTTGAGTGCTGCCTATCGCAGCGGCATAGTATTGGCCAAGCCGTTGCCAGGTCGTCGCGGGTAAGGCGGAGGCGGGCGTGCTTAGGTGTAAGATTTGTAGCTTGAGTTTTAGGTGTCTTCGAAGCCGCTCCAGGGCGGGCAGGTCGAGTTCGCTAAGGCAGGCTGGTACGATGGGCGGCTCCCGAATGTAATCCAGTACGTCGTCGACGACGCATCCGCCCTTCGAGTAACCGAAGATTTTCAGAATCGCCTCGTAATCGTCTGGCGCAATGGGAAAGGTGCCCTTTCCTTCCAGGACAACCGTGGAGATGTACGTATCGGCGTGCAAGCGCGGCCGAACGTCATAAAAGAGCTCGCCGTAGGTATGAACCGCCTCGACCGAAAGGCCGCATTTGGCTGCGATGACGGCATCGGTCTCGTTGGCCAACAAACGTGCTTCGAGTTCCCAGCGCTTTAAGGGCGTGGGAGTCGTATATAGCTGGTAGGCCTCGGCGACAGCGGGGAAATCCCGATCAAGTTGTCGGCGGTCGGCTTCGTCGTGGCAGCAGTCCACCTTGAGCCGGAAGCGCCAGGCCTCCCATGTTACTTTGTCGTCGCGTTTCCAGGAGGGCCGCCGGCCGTGGCAGATGAGATAACCGCATCGGCGCCACCTGCGGTCTAGGTCCAGGTCGTAGGAGTGTGGCAAGAACATCATCGGATTGAACATGATAACTTCAGTGTTTGAGTAAGGTGCAATTGCAAGTCACAACGCTAGCGCGGTGGTTTTCGCCATAGTAGCTGCGCGAGCAGCCGACACTCCACTTACATAACCACCGTGTTGGTCGGCCTAAGCTAGAGGACTAGGTACTGACACCGAAGGTACCGCAATCCACCGGGTTCGGATCGAAGGCGTTAATCCGATACGTTGGGCGAAGGAACATCGAAGGTCCATGTCGTTAGTTGTCACTGACCCCAGTTCCTGAAGCCGAGGCCGCCTTGCATTCCATCTTAGCACCAGGTCACCCCGCTACCACAGGTGACATCACAGTCATTGCTTCGTACGGTGCGCTACCCACGTTTCGCACTCGTGTTTCGAGATTCGACAGACACCTAGCAGTTCTTAAGAACTGCTACTGCCATTCCAACGCAAAGGAGCCGCGGTCAACGGCCATTCACCCGGCCAACGCAACAAGGTGAGGATGGTCGCCTCCCGATAATGTGGTGCCATAAACAACCCATATACGCGCTAGCGCCTTCAAGCATTGGAGGGCTTTTCATTGTATCTGACGCGGAGCATGCCAGTTGGCGGCGTGCCCCTAGACGCATTGCAACCCAATTACACCGCCTGGATAGTACTCGGTCAAGCGGTGGTTCGCATTCAGGAGTGTGGGAAGTGTGATGTGAAAGCAGTGTGAGAATACTACTGTGGCACATACTATCGTTTACGTTAGGACGACCACTGGCTAGAATGTTATGAGTCGGCTGGACAGGGAACCAGCCGAACAAAGGGAGCGGCCGGCATTCCTGCCGGCCGCCGTAACACCAAGCTCACCTCTTTGTCGAGGTGAGAGGAACAGGGATAATATGAGTGTAACCAATTCCGTTGTCACGGACAAGACCCATTCAACTCAGAATGCAACTTCCGGCTTCGGCCTGATCCGGCCACCAGCGCCGCAGCCGTTCTTGGGTGACGTTCCCGATTACTTTTTCACCGATCGACGCTCAGTGGAGGCTCGTGGGCCCACTCGCCGAGGTCGCCCGTTTGGCATGTTAGGTTTGGGGGCGCTGATATGCCGCGAGATTATTCGTCAACGACGATCTACGATCATCATTCCCGACGTGGTCGCCGGTCAGACGATCTGGGGTGAGCGAACCCGTCCGAAGCGCTGGCGTCACCGATTGAAGTCCATATTGGCACGAAAGCAAGACCAGGCGGGTTATGAGCTGAAGGAAGAAAACAAGTGCGAATCGAATTGCCCGCTTCACGATCGCCCCGAAATCCGCCACAGCCACTTCGTCCTCCTTCTGAAGCCCAACGCACGCTTTCTTGGCGCCCTGGCCGCATATGGGTACGTGGCCAGTGAGACCGGGGAATGGACGTATGATTTCAGTGGCAGATTCCAAGACGCGTACAGCGACGAACACCGTGAAGACCGGAAAACAGCCGTCAAGGATGTGAAGAAACACGTCGGCCCAGTCTACCTGCCTTTGCTCATGTTTGGCAGGTCGCCAAAGTCTGGTTTGACCCCCGACCAGTTCAATATCGTGATGGCCGTGACGCGCGAGATAACTCGACAAAGCGAATGGGTGAGGTTGCCGGGTGAGAAGCAGCCCGATGATGAGGCCGGCAAACCTACCGGCAAGAAAAGGTTTCGACGCGTTCGGAGGGTGACTCGACCCGACGCTGCCGCCGTCTTCACCGCCGGGCGCCAGGTGCTCGGCATCGATATGGGCTGCCCGGCATTGCACGAAGGAAAACGCTACATCGCCGCAAATGGCAACGGCCGCGGCAAAAAGCGTTACCTTCGCGGCAAAGGATATGCCTTTCTCCGCTCGCACGAAATCGACGATGTGAGGAATCGGTGGACTGGCTGGTTGGTCAAAGCCGGCTTTGTCTCCACCAACGACGACCGCAACATCGGCTGGGGCGCGAAGTGGAGACTCGTGCGTCGTTTCCTTATGGTCTTGAAGGGTTTGCAGGAGCCGTTTTCCATCACGGCGATGGGCCACCACGCGCGTTCCCGGACGTGGTACAGCCTTGACCGCATGATCGAGATGACGCGCAACGATCAGGGCCGCCGTCGCCTCGACAAATGTATGCTGCGAGTCTATCTGGCGGAGACCTACCTGAGCGTGTGGCGGCAATATTTCGCGGATCGGTTGGGTCTGGAATGGATCCCGGACGGCACGTCGGACGGGCCTCCGCGACGCGATGATGGCGTTGTGCGATCCTCGCTTGACCTCGATGCCTGGATGGCGCGCAAGAAGATGACCAACAAAGCGTTGGCCAAGCTCCTCGGTCTTTCTGAGCAGTACATACGACAAGTGCGGCGCGGTTACAAACCATGGTCACGATCATTTGAAGCACGTTTTGCGGCTTTCGCCGAAGGCAAGACGGAATTACAAAGGCGATCGCCGACGACAACCCACCCAGATACTAGTAGGGTACACACGTCCAGAGTCCCTGATAGCGCACATTTATTAGAGGCATCTGTCCCTAATAGCGCACATTTAATCGCCGACGCCATTCCACAAGCTGAGTTAGATCAAGAGGTTGCAACTACTAATGTCCAGACACTAAGACCCACAGTCGTAGTGTGTGCGGACTCCCTATCGGTCGCCGCCCCCACCCCGACGAAATTTCGATCCGGGAGGACGCCGAAGGCGTCCCCCCTCCCTTCAGGAAAAGTTAGAATTAAACCAAAAAGAAAAGAACCAAGGCATCATTCCGCGAGGAGTGTACCTATGTACCATATTAATACTAATCATGAGAATCCACTTGGCGATCTGAATGCGAATCTTGGAGATAGAAATGAATATCAGGCTTCATCCGGCGATCGCCTGACGAAAGCCAACCTAGTATCAGCGCCCCTACCCATCACTGAACAACCTGGTGACAACAAGTGTTACCAGGCTTCAACCGGCGATCGCCTTACGGAAAGTACGTCTATATCTGCGCAACTAATCACCGAAGGCCTTGCTGTCGGCGACTGTGGCGCATTATCAGCGCCACCAATACTCAGTAGTGACATGGCTCACGGCGATCGTGGGACAATATCAGCGCAATCTGTGACCGAATTGGCAATCCTTAAGCGTTGGACAGTTCCTGACGCGCGGACGGTTTCGGGTGGCGCCCAATCTGGAATCCCGCGCGATACCGCACAAACCTATCCACCCCCAGTGTCACCACAAGTGTCCCCCGGCGGGCGATCCAGCAACGAAGCCTTGTCGACCCGTCCGCCGTTCGTCGTGCCTCCCGAGTGTCAGGCGTCCTTGGCGCGCTTGGCCCAGGCGAGGGCGGAATGTCGATCCTCGGGGCCTGCTGCAGGAGTTGCGACTCCGTTCAAACCTTGGCGGGAGGTGCCCCTGGGAAGGTCGCTGCGCTATCCGATTGTCGAAGGTGAGAGCGAAGGTGGGGAGCAGTACTTAAGAACTGATGAAGAATAAGATGAACACGACGACGAGTAATCGCACACCACGTCGCGTATCTGCGGTACCACTAAAGGAGCCCAGTGCGAGCACCCGTAGGTACCCATCATAGTGATCCTGCATGCGCGGCGATCACAATGGCGACACGCGTCCACATGGCGACGCGGTGGTGAAGGGACGGACGGACAATGAAGTTCGATAGACTCTGTGAAAGACAATAGAAACGTCACAACGCACATGTGTAATGGTGGGCCGGTAGGAGCCCAGAACCGCTATGGCTGTGGCGCGTTAGGTCTGTGTCCGAGGTGCCGTGAGCAAGACTGGGAAATCAAGCGACTGGGGCTTGTCACACGATGGCACGGGTAAGGGTGACACATGCTCCGTGAAGATCGAGCTGTCCTGTCGTTTACGCGTGACGGCGAGCGCTGCACGGCGCGATTACACAGGCCGCTCCAATCCTTGGAGCGGCCCGTTTCACAATACAACCCTCGGTACGTTAGCGTGTGTTGCTTGCAAAAGGACTGGTCGCCACTTGGCATGCTGTTTGGAAGACCATATCCGAAGTGACGTGTATCAACAGAATACGTACCTGCTTTACCGTGCCGCCTTCTGGGATGTGGGGAAAATCGTCTCCTTTGTCATCAGGCACATAGGGCGCTTCCACCCAATCTCGGTAATGGTCGACGATGAGCGTTCCGTACCCTTCGCTATTCCGCGTTAAGGTATATAAGGAAAATACAACGGCGTCTTCGCCGTCGTCGTCAGGTCGATACGCGGAACAAAACTGCCGCACCACGTTGTCTACTGTGGCTACCGCGTCAACTATACAGTCTGGGCAGTCAACGCCATCAAACCATTTCCGTCGGTATTCGGCAAGGTACTCGGGGGTAGCGCTAATCATGGCGGTATCCATTGTGGCTGCTCGAGCAAACTCTTCCGCAGCCCGTTGCGAGGCTGGCGAAACACGCCCAAAGTAGCGCGGCACGAAGATCGACCATTCTTCGTCCGGTGCGGACGCGCGGGCAAAAGGAAAATCAGGACGCGGACTCGAGTGTCCGCCAAACTGGTCAAAATTCCAACGTTTCCGTTTTTTCATGGTGTCATCCTTTAGGTGATTACCCCCGGTATGGCCGGGATGCCTGGGCAGGGCCTCAGGTGGCCGCGCCGTAATTAGCGATTGCATCGAGCCCACTCGGGCTCACCTGGCCTTTAATTCGACGGATCGCACCTCCATTCTCGGCTTCAGGTAATCGCCGGCGCTTGACCAATCCAATTCAGTTGCGTCCGTTCGCCAGTGGTCCACGTACATGCCCGTTAGGTGCCTTTCCGATGCGCTCTTGAATCCTCGGAAATGCCACGAAGTCTCTCGCATCGCCGGCTGGCTCTTAGGGCACGTTTTTTCGGAAGAGGCACATGAATTCCTCCGTCGCAAACGAAAACGACCATGGCGTTCGTGCCATTGTCGCTGAATTAGGTGATGGTGGTGGACGCGGCAACGCGGATAGTGGATTAACCGCCGGGTTTCTATTCGTCTTGTAGCTTGTTGCGCTTTTGCTGCGCTTTGTTGCGCCTTTTCTGCTCTTTCTGGGCCAAAACTTGCGCGTGTGCTTCTGCAAACGTCAGCTGATCGCGAAAAGAAGCCTTGTATAAGTGGCCTCGCACTTTCTAAATCCAGACCTTCGCGCTTTCTCCCATTACCTTTAGTGGCCTCGTATCCGGTTTACCGCAGATCCATGAGGCCAAGTACTTTAGGCTGTCCCGAATTGGCGAATGGCGATGTTCGTCCATTAGGCTCCATGGGAAACGGATGGACGATGACCTTGGTCCTTCTCTTGGCGGCAAGCACTCTCACCGCCAAGCTCTTCCCTAAGCCGGAGCAGCCGATCAGCAAGACAAGCGTCTGAGGCTGCTGGCGACCTAGCTGGCGGCGACGCGTCGGTCTGGGAGAGGCCGTGCCGTAGTTCATGGCACATTGGTGGCATCGGCCTGGCGTGGTGAAGGGAACCGTCTAGCAGTCGTGCGAGATAGCTCATGATCTTTCGCTGACCGACAAAGTCGCCAATGGAAAACACGGGCCGTCCCATTTTCGCCCTCTCTCACAAACCTGGTCCTCGTTGAAATCGAAACGCAAGGACCCATCGAGCCGTGGGCGAGCGAATCTGCCGCTTTTTGTCGGCCAACGGACTTTGGCCTCACTTAGGTCAAGGCGATTGTGACGCAATCGTTCAAGGAGGTCCTTCAGGCAAATGCGCTCCTCCCATCCGAATTAAAAGAATTGGGCCATGAGCTTTCCGCCCATGACCGAATGAAATACCCCGGCGGTTGTGGACGATGCAAACCGGAAACCCAATTAACCATTGCGTTTGTGATCGTTTAGTAGCTTATTGCACTTTTGCTGCTCTTTGTTGTGTGTTTACAGCCCCTTGTTGCGCATGTCTTGAGAATTCACAACTGTATAGATGTTTTTGTAATCGCGTTCGCGAAAGTACACCGCGTAATCTTGGCCGCTCACCATTTGAATCCAGATCCTGTGTTTTCCCAGTGGCTCTATTCCTCTCGGATCCGGTGTTCTACCGGGGGATTTAGGTTTGCGGTATCTAGGGCAGATCAGTGAGGCCAAATACTTCTTGGTGCCAGTAATTGGTCCGTGCGGAAAATCTGGCGGGACAGGCGCGCTCGGTGAATGGCACCATTTCTTGCTCGCCGAGTCTTCGGAACTGGGTGGCGGGGAGGGGTGACCGGACGAGTGAAAAAGATCTTCCGCGGCATCCTGGATCGCCTTGGCGCAACGAGCAGAATCCGCAGAGATCCGCTCCAAGAGCGCTTTGTACTTGTCAGGACTAGAGGCACCTGGGGCCACGGCGCGCCGACATGCCTCAATGAGGTAACACCCGAGGAGGTGCTCACCTTCAACGCGGACATGCACGTGACACAACAGTAGCCTCGATAGTTCGGCGACTAGCCTGAGTTGATCATCAGGAAGAGGCGATACGTCTGGCGGTAGTTCGAGAATGATATCATTAGCCCGAATAGCCGCTTGCAAATCCCATCGAAACTCCTCCAGGTGCGACAGGTGCAATGTCATCGTGAACTCATCAGTGGAGCTGTCGAGTGCAGCAACGATTGCCGCTGGCAAAGCCCAACGAATCTTCTCCATGTACGATCGTGGCCATATTATCGTGCCCTTAGTGAGGCTGTCGAATTCAGCAACGCGCCTGTCCAATTCGTCACGCATCTCCGTGCGTTTGAATTCCTTGGCGAAAGCCGCAGCCAGGCGTATCAGTTCCGTGAGAGTGGTGTGGTAGGCTGCGGTCTTCTGATCACAGCTTGTCGGGAGCGAGGGTGCATAGGCAAGAAGCCTCTTCAGCGCCTTTTCACATCGCGAAACCGACATGGTGAAATCCCTCATAGAAATACAACAGAGAGCGACCACAACGGGTTGACCCGAGGCAGCGAACCAGCGATCGCACTACTGAATTGATCGGGTCGAATCGGTGGATAGCTCGCGGCTACCGCTGGGCGGCTAGGGACAACATCGGATCACAATAGCATCATGTTGTGGTGAAGGCAAGAAGCGGCCGCTGAATGGCCAACAATGCTCGCTATGTCCATACCTCGCATACTCCAAACGTGCAAGAACAGACATCAAAAGTGCAGAAACATGCAAAACGTCTTGAAATGGCCCATTGAGGTAGCGGTTACAGTAGCCTCATCACTTAACCGAGTGTAGAACTTGTCGGCAGCTTCACCGCCAAGGAATGCGGTAAAACAGCGGTACAGCAAACTTGATGGTAAGTAGGACTGAGGGCCAAGCAGTGGCGCGTTGGCGTCCGCCAACTCCTCGCGAGCTGCCATTTACTGGATGCTTTTGCCAATCCCTCGCCCGAGTGCTACGGCGCCTCGACCAAGATCAGAATGGCGCGGAAGAGAAGAAGAAGGCTGGAACGCAGCGGTAGAGCTGAGGGGGCCATGATCGACACGATGCAGATCGACGAGGTGATCCGGCGCCTGGACCGAATCGAGTCCGCGCTTGCAGATTTGCGCCTCCAACGAACGGTCAAGGAGTGGTACTCGACCGCTGAGGTGGCAGAGATCCTGAACCGGGCCGACTACACCGTCAGGGAATGGTGCCGCCAAGGACGCATCCGCGCCAAGAAAAAGCCCTGCGGCAGAGGGAAAGGGGGCGAATGGCTCGTCTCCCACGAGGATCTGACGCGGCTCAAAAACGAAGGCCTGTTGCCTCCAGGGCTATCAGGCAACTAAGAGTTCATTCCTGGCTTGCCTTTTTCCGTCAAATCCCTGGTCCCCTGCCCTTCTTGAATAGACGTGACGTTTTTCGCCAGCCCGTCCAGCTTCCTCGGCCGGCATCTGAGCACCGCCATCAAACTCGCCAGCTTGCGCTCCCCAAGCCGATGCCACAAGTAATGCCACATGCTCAGTTACCTTTTCCGGCACGGCATTGCCCCATAGGTACTGGAGGGCAAGTGGGAGGAAGGCTTGTAACCACGAGCGCCCTTTACTTCGTGGAGGTAGCGAGGCGCGGCTCTCTCAACCACGAGGCAGGTTGTCAGCAGAGAGGCACATCCTAGCGCGGCTTTTTTCCGCCATAATTCCGCCAACATTGGCCGCGTGACCGCCCTTTGCCTAAAACTAAAGTGCCCGGTGCTGGTAGCGTAAAGATCGATATCTACAAGGATTTCTGCGAGACATCCCTGAATCAGCCCTGAAAGAAAAGTATAGAGGCGTCAGGTTGAGGGCCTGGTTGCCTTTACTGGCAGTGCAGGTTCAAGTCCTGTCTCCGGCATTCAACAAGGGCAATGGGTTACGGCAATAACGGACCCCTCGACGAGGCGGCACGGTTTTTTGCGCTCAAGGGCTACCTCGACACCAAACTGGAAGAAATCTTGAGCGCCGCCGAGACAACCACCGGCGCGTTCTTCCACCACCTCGGCGGCAAGGAAGACCTCGGCTTCGCGGTCCTGGATCGCCACATGGAGAAGCGCCGCCAAGCACTGGACGAGATCGAGCGCCGGCCGGCGCCCGCCCCAATCGACGACCCGCTGGGAGCCGTATTCCGCCGACTCGACGCAATTCAGACGATGGTGCGCCGGCGCGAGGAGCGCAAGGGCGGCTGCATCATCGGCAACCTCAGCACAGCTCTTAGCGATACGCATGACGGGTTCCGCCAACGGCGCCCGCGTCTGGAACCTTCGAGAAAGGGAAAACGATCATGAGGCGAGTTGCATTCGTGGCCAGCGCGGTCCTGATCTGTGTCAGCGCCGCCTGGAGCGAGGAAAAGGCGACGACCCGGGACAAGGCGCCCACTCCCGAAGCGCTCGTGAAGGAGATCGATGCGCTCAAGCCGGCCAAGGTCGCCTGGCGCGAGATCGAGTGGAAAAGCTGTCTGCTCGAAGGGCTAAAGGAGTCGCGCGACAAGAGCAAGCCGGTCTTGCTGTGGGTCTTCATCGACCGGCCCACCGACGACGCGCGCTGCTGAGTGTTCGCCGGCGCCGCCCGTGAGGCGGTCTTTTCCCAGCCCGAAGTCATCCGCCGCGTCAATGGCGATTTCGTGCCCGTGGCCCTCAAGGCCGCTTTGGTCAACAACCCGCCCGATAACGAAGAGGGCCGGCTCTACCGCGAGATCGGCCGATCTAAGATCGCGCCCCAGGGAATTTGCGTCGTCAACTCCGCTGGCAAGGTCCTCGATTGGGTCATGATGTTCGACGACGACAAGGACGTCCCCGCCTTTCTCGACCATGCCCTCAAGCGCTTCGCCAAGTACCCCGACGCCAAGGAACCCGTCTCCGCCGAGCGCTACATGAAGTTCCCCAGGGACAAGCTCGAAGATGTCAAGGATAACGGCAAGGCCCCGAAGATCCGCGATCGTCACCCCGAGGGCGAGCGCTGCCCGGCGAAGCCGGCGCTTCAGAAAGGCACGGTCGTCGCCCGCGTCGTTGGTCGGGCGCTCGACAAAGAAGGCAAACCGGTCGCCGACACGGTGCGGCAGGAGCACTATGTCGAGGACCGCTTCGAAGTGACCGTAAAGATGCAAGACGCGCTGGCGAAGGGGCTGTCCGATGCCGGCGCGAAACGCTTCCGGTTGGGCGACAATTTGGCGCGGCTGCTCGTAATTCATGCCTACCTCGGACAGCTCGACGTGAACCCGGTCGGCGCGCCCGGCGGCAGGGGCGATCTCAAGCTGTGCGAGTTTTGGGCGCAGAATGTTGAGCCGGAGGGCAAAGGTCCCACCTGGCTCCGCGTCGAGGGCAAGTCGGAAGCCGCGGGCACTTCCGGCGACGGCGACCGCGGCGACGGCCGGCTCTGGCATCACGATGTCAAACTCACATGGGAGGGATTGATCGAGGTCCAGGACAGCCGAATCACCCGATTGCTCCTGGTAGCGCGTGGCGCCGAAAAGCTCAAGTGGGGCAACAAGCTCGAAGACCTTAAGGACAAGGTGGATGTCGCCCGTCTCCCGGCAGGCCATCCCATCGATCTCGCCTGTGGGGTCCGCTACGGCATTATCGGCGCGCCGGTCGCCGCGGACGAGGCGGGCGCTGCCGACGCGCCGGAGGAACGGCCGCAGGAAGTCCCGGCCGAGGTGGGGCGCCAACTCATGGAAATGCTGGGCCCCGCCTTCATGGTGTTCCGCGACAAGGTCCAGAAAGAACTAGAACTGTCGGACGAGCAGAAAAAGAAGCTGGAGAAACGGCTCCAAGACACGCACCAGGACACGATGCAATTATTCCAGAAGCTCAACGACAAGGAACCGGAGGAACGGGACAAAGAACTCCACGCCTACAGGGAGAGAGCCCAGGAGAACTTGACGGCGTTCCTTCAGGGTCTCCTTCAAGAAAAACAACTCAAACGGCTGCGGCAGGTGATGCTCCAGCGGGAAGGCTTGTTCGCCCTGGGCCACGCGGAGGTAATGAAGGAGCTGGAAATCACCGACAAGCAGAGACAGCAGTTCATCGCAGTCGTGCAGGAGATGCAGAAAAAGATCGAGCCACTGCTGAAAGAGGCTCAGAAGGACGGTAAGCCCGAGGAAATTGGACCGAAGGTGATGAAGATCCGCAAGGAACAGGAGGACCGAATCGAGGCCATCCTGAGTGACGCCCAGAAAAAGCAGTGGCAGAAAATGCTGGGCAAGCCGTTGGACCTGGGCGACTGATTGGGGCCGGCCATACAAGAGCGGAAGGGCGACCGGTAGGACGAAGGGATAACCGAGAACGAACTGGGGCGCATGGCGGTGCGCCTGCTGGCGGAGAGGGTGGTCAAAGTTTGACCACCCTCTTGTCCAAATGGTAATGGTCAAGAGGGTCGTCACTTGGTCAAGAGGGTTGGTCACCTGGGTCGAGAGGGTCGCAAGAGGGTGGTCAAAGTTTGACCAGTCAATTTGGCAGAACGTCATTGACGGGCACTGGCAGCAAAAGGCAGCGATGGACCATCAGGGGGCGTCATTGGCGGCGATTGGCGGTGGCCGGGGGAGTTGTTGGTGCGGGAACCACCGTGTAGGTCGTTGCAAACACACCCCCCACGCACGGCCGAGTTCAGACCATATAGAGCGCCAAGGAGTTACGGCGACGGAAACGGGTCGTTGCACGGAGGCGTGCAACGACTTTGGGGTGCGGGGAGGCAGGGAGCAGGCGGCGGGTTGGGAACGGGGAGTGAGAGTCCCTTAATGACGCTCAATCGGGGCGATTGGGTGGCAAAGAGCGGGGGCGTATGTGTTCGATAATTGACCACCCTCTTGACCCTCTTGGCCAAATGTCAATGGGCGAGAGGGTCGGCACTTGGTCAAGAGGGTTGGTCACCTGGGTCGAGAGGTTGGTCAAAGTTTGACCAGCAAGCTCGCCTGCCAAAGCTGTGCGGAGTTGGCCTTTCCATGGGGCGCTTTATTGACTCGCATTGACTGCAAAAGGCAGTGATGGATAGCCATTGGGCGGAATTGGCGCTCATTGGCCTTGGAGCTGCGGCGGGCGGCGGCTTGCTGGGGGTTCGCGGCGGGATAGGATGCAGGCCGGCGCTGGTTACGTCGAGACCACTGCTGATCACGCATAACGGGAAGCCGGTGGCCGTGCTTTTGGCGGTTCAGGAGAGGACCGAGGCCGAGCAGATCGCCGCCAGGCGTTCGCGTTCGCTGCGGTCGATTTTCGCGGAGGCCCACGAGCAAATCCAGAAAGGCGGCGGGATTCCCGGCGACCAGTTTTGGCGGGAGGTCGAGGAATCACGACGCGGCAGGAAACGGGAAACCTCGCGGGGAAAGATGCGCTGAGACCTTCGACTTTTAGCGCTAGCCACGAATTCTTGATTCGGACTGGGTCGGCATGCTTT
>Ga0207158_1133_pt1 | contig 17739 bp, 15 predicted proteins | sample Alteio_BWMinHeat_22_FD_153512 | JGI IMG/M metagenome (GOLD analysis project Ga0207158, IMG submission 153512) | Enriched cells from forest soil in Barre Woods Harvard Forest LTER site, Petersham, Massachusetts, United States -... | ecosystem: Environmental > Terrestrial > Soil > Temperate forest >... | reverse complement strand
GACTGCCAACGCTCAGATCAAGGATTATCTTTTCGCGGCCTTTCAGGCCGGCTTCGACGACGGGTCCGATTTTTTCGGGGTTTTCTTTGACCCAGGCAACGACGGCGGCAGACTTAGGGCAGGCCCGCATTCCACATGCGTCGCGGAAGGCATAGTGAGCAAAGTCAGGACTTACGGCCGATAGCTTTTCGAGCAATGCCCAGGCGGGCGCCTCGCTTATTTTGAGATATTCATTATCCGGCTCGTTTTTTCCCTGGATTGTTGAGTTGACGACGCTGACGCACAACCGCATGCAGGCTAGGCTGTACAGAGCCTCCAACTCAACCTCGGCTATAGGATATTCACGATGGTAGCCAGAGATGACATGGCGGGCTGCACCGAGCGGATCGGGTTTGTCAAGCATCGTATAAGCCAGTGCGACTGCGAGCTCGCCAATTGTGTATGACTCGACTATATCGCCGAAATCGATGATTCCGCAGACGCGGGCCGCGCCGGTTGGGTCGCAGGTAACCAGGACATTGTAGTCGTTCGCGTCGTTGTGGATGACCGAGGTCCGCAGGCGCGAGAGCGTCGGCCGTGCGCTTTGGTCAAACTGGCGGATGAACTGTTGGACTAGAGCGCGACCGCGGTTTTCCGTAATTTCTCCGATGTCGTCGCGGATCCAATCAGCTCGCTTCAGGTCCCACTTCAGCTCGCGATGAGCGGCCGGGTGCGAGAAATCAGCCAAGGCCCTGTCAATCTGGCCTAGCGCGCATCCAAGGCTGTGAAGCAGGTCGGGTGAGTGAGGCTTGAAACGAGCGAGTACGGTGGCGGGCAAATAACTAACCAGCCGCACGGGATACGCCGCGCTTCCCGGTCGTGATACACCCTCGATCTTCTTGCCCTGTTTCGAGCCAAAAACCCTGGGAACGTAGATGTCCTCTATATGCGCTCCAACGCGCTCCATCGCCGCATTCTGGAACTGAAGTATATCGACGCTCTCAGCAGAATTACCGATCTTTAGAACGAACTCTCCGCCATTTTCATCTCGCAGATGAAAATTCTGATCACGTTCGCTTGGCAGTTCCCTTGCGGTAGCTTTGGTTGCGTACAACTCCTCGGCCAGCGCAACAGCGTCTCGTTCAGTGAATTTGGGCCGACTCTCAGCGGCTGCGGTCATGCGCTCCCCTGTCGTGAAAATCGACGCAGACCACCGGTCGCATCAAGTCTTGTATACTGGAAAAGTGATAAGGAAGCCAGTCCACTTTGGTTCTATGCAATTGATTGCGGGCAGGCGTCGATCCGCTTACCAGAGTATCCCGTAAGCGACGCAACAGTCCCCATTGCGAACATTGGACAAACAGGTAATGGTCACCTGGGTAGCGCCGGGGTGGCCCTGCAATATTCTGCCGGTTCTAGACGGAATTTGAATCGTGTCTGGCGGCTGCCCGGCAATATCCACCTGCACGCTGCATATTCCTTTGTTGACGATGAAGTAGCCTATCGGGACTGGGGTTGGGTTAGCCCAAACAACCGCGCTATCGCCACAGACGCCTGATAGCTTGCCAACAATTAGGGGGTCGCTACAACGGCTAGGCACCTTTTCACAAAGCGCGCGACGCGCACCTCGCTCTAGACGTCGTAGCTCTTTCGGGCCCGGGAGCTGACAGGTGTCTTTATCAACGTTGATGAGCACGCTTTTCTTTTCTTGCGCCGATTGACCCGCCAGGCCACGGCCGAATGATATCGTGCCAAAAAAGCAAGCCGCGAAGAGAGCTGTTGCAGCAAGAAGATTCAAAGACCTTTTCATCGTACATCCTCCTACGAACAGAATCGTCACTCGTATGCGTCACTGAGTCACACATGTTTGCACATAACACACTATTGTTAGTGCGACTTCGGTGGGAGAAGCTTTACCGTGCTTTTGAGGAAGCTATGCAAACACCACCGGCAGCCTCTCAAATATGGGGGAAGATCGTGTCAAGAAGCGTTTTCGGTCCTCTTGTAAAGGATTTCTTCGATACCCGCACTCTCATGAATGCAGAGACCAAGCACTCTCATCCGTCGCGAGAGGTTGGATCCCGCGAGCGAAGGCTCAAGTTCTACGTCAACGCCTACGTGGTAACATTTAATTTCTTATTTGCTTGATTATGAGACAGACCGCTTCTATGATATGCGCCATGCCCATGCAGGATGACTCGGGCCAGAGTCATATCCGGCAGTTTTCTCAATGCGTCGCCCACGACTTCCACCCTTTCGAGGTGTAGCAATTGGCTCAGCGGATCAGGTTCCAAGGCAGCCACCCGCTCGACTTCTGATGCGGCCTGGCTGTCATCCGTGACGTCGCGGGATGGAACCAATTGCAGCCTCGAATGCTTCTTCTGCCGCTCCCAGTGGCGCAGGGCAGTATTATTAGCGATTGAGAACAGCCAGGTCACAAATGCACCCTCGCTGCGCAAATTCTTTACGCTCGTATATACTGCAAAAAACACGTCTTGCGTCAGGTCGCGACAGTCTTCAGAGGAGAATCCCTTTCGAAAGAAGAACCCCGACACTGCCGTATGATACCTTTGGAAAAGCCAGTGAAAACTCTCCTCGACGTTGCGGCCCTGCATCAACTGCCGGATATGAGTTACAAAGAGATCGGCGAGCGTATGGGTATCAGCGAAAACACTGTGGCCGTTCACGTGCATCGCGCCATGAAATCGCTGAGGCGGCGATTGACGGGAGCCCGCCAATGACTGGCTTGGCCTAGGCTGCCGACCTGCAGAGTACTACGATCACGGGAACGACGACTTGCCCTGTACGGGCGGCCCTCCGTGGCCGCCCCGGAACGAGGCGCCGTTCGGGTTATCTTTCGGGGACCACGACGTCGCGGAGGATCGAGCGGGGCGGGATCAAACGACACAAAAGCTGCTGGAAAGAAACCAGCGGCCGAACACGTGTTGGTAGGTGAGTGCGAGAAGAAAAGTAATGAGGCGCTGACTGCATGACAGGCAGGGCAATCACGGCCAGAACAACCGATAAGGGGATATCGACGGCTGGCGGTTGAGGCACAGCAGTAATGAAAGCGGTCTGAGCCGGCACAGGCAACCGGCGCTGAAGGCGGTCAGGAGTCAGTGAGGGTGGCTGTGAGGATTCCCGAGCGCTTAGGAGACCACGAACGTGGACGATGTTGACATCAGTCGTTACGCGGCGGAGGCGTTTCGACATATGGACCGAGCACCGCACGCATCAATTGATCAGATGGCCGAGTTCGTCAGCGGCGAATTGACGGCTTCGGCCAGCATTGAAATCGAAAGCCACATGAAGGCGTGCGACTCGTGCCGCCGGCGCCTTGAAGAATACGAGCAATTCGTCGCCGATTCCAGCCAACCAGCCATCAAAGACCTGTCCAGGGAATGGATCAGGCTTCACCGCCGCATTCAGTGGAACAAGGCTACAGGTACCCTAATCCGATGGCGCACGGCCGTCGCCGCTGCTGTCATGGCGGCCGTCGCCGGACTATCCTGGTTGTTTTTAGGCTTGTTAACAACATCTCCGGCCCAACTGCTCGCCCGGGCTTATCAGGAGGAGCGCCCTTTTGACATCCGGCTCGCCGGCGCAAAGCACTCCGACATCAATCGCCAAAGAGGTGGCAGCGGATCACTGTCGAGCAATGTAGCCTGGCTGAAAGCCAAAGCTCGGCTAGAGGAAGAGACCAAGTCCAAACCCGACGACCCGGAAGTCATGCGCTTGCTGGGCGAGGCCGAAATGATGTCGCGCGAAGCTGCAAAAGCCGTTCAAACCCTGCAGAAGGCTCGTGACATCAAGCCCAATGATCCGGCTATCCTGGCCGATTTGGGCGCCGCCTATGCGCTGCGAGGCGAGATTGAAGACCAATACGGCGATTACTTGACCGCCATTGAATATATGGGGCAATCCCTTCACCTGAAGCCTCGCGTGGCCGAGACCGTATTCAACCTGGCCCTGGTGCTCGAAAGAGATGCGCAGCTCAAGGACGAGGCAAAAAAACAATGGAGTTTGTATCTGGAGCTCGACCCTTCGAGTGACTGGGCTAAGGAGGCCCGCCAACACCTAGACGACCTCGAAAAGCTGCTGCAATCGAGACAAGAGGCCATGCATCAGACTCTGGAGGACCCCGCCCAGTTCCTGGGTCGGGCTGCCTCGGGGGAGTCCATTGACGCCGAGGCTTACCTGCGCGATATCGTCATAACAAAATGGATGCCTCTGGCGACCTCCGACAGCCTGGCGAGGCAAGCGACCGCTAAGCTTGCTCAAATCCTGAAGGACCGCCACGGCGACACCTGGCTAGACGACCTGATCAATTCAGCCCCTGGACCCCAGATGCAAGCCGGTCTCCAAAAACTCGCCGTCGCTTGGGCGGGAAATCGGCGCGCAGACGATATGCGAGCAGGGCTTACAGCCGCGCGCGAGGCGCAACAGAGTTTCTTTCGCTCCGGCACCTTGCCGGGTGAGGTGGGGGCTAGGTTCGTGGAGACGGTTACCCTCCTCGGCCTCCTTCGCCATGACGAATGTCTCGCTAATGCCGAAAGTCTAATTCGCGATCTTGATGCGCATCCGTATGCATGGCTAAAGGGACAACTTGAGATCTACGCTGGGATTTGTCTCATGCGCCTGGGCCGCCTGGGCGAGGCAGCAAACCACCTGGATCGAGCAATGGAGATCAGCCGTGCTGCAGCCTTTGGCAGCAGTGGATTGACTGCCAGTAATATGCACCTTGCCTGCGTACGACACATCGGCCTGCGTTCCCAGTTTTTCGCAAGCGCGCAGCAGTCGCTGCTAGCTTTCTGGAATGGCAACTACTCACCGAAATTGTTCCATCAGGTTGCGGATGAATTGCGGGACATTGCGACCCGCTCCCAGCAGACATTTGCTGCATGGTTCCTGGCCCGCGGTGAAGTCTGGGCGGCCAAGGCTACATTGGATCCTCGGATTGAAGCGCCAGCCCTTGCCAACCTTGCCGTCGCAGCACAAGCTGTCGGTGAGACGAGCGACGCGCGCCTCAGTCTCGATATGAGCGATCAACTCTTTGACCAGATTCCAAGTGGCTACCGTTGGGAACCTCAAGTATCGCTTGCCAACGTTGAACTGGAACAGGGAGATTTGGATGCTGCTTTAAAGCGATTGGAAAGGCTTCGCAGCAGTGGCGAACCTCCACCCTCGGTGTTGGTTGGCGTCCTTTTCAATTACGCGCTAGGTGAAGCTAACAGGCGCATGGGGCTTCCTTCCGTTGCCATCGACGCGTTCCAGAAGGGGATCGATCAAGGAATGCGGCGTGTTGCGTCCCTTTCTTCGGAGAGCGAGAAGTCGGGGGTTCTCGAAACAATCGAGAAGAGCTACCGCGGCCTCGTTGCCGCCAAGCTCGACGGCTCCGGAGATTCCACGGACGCCCTCAGGACCTGGCAGCGTTTTCGAGCGCTGGCCAGTTTGAATGGTGACGGGAGTATCGGATCCTCGAACGACGCCGTGTTGTGGTTCGTTGAGTTGCCGGAGGGTTTTATGTGCTGGCTGGCTCGACGCGACCAGATAGTCCCCCATCGGATCACCGCTTCAAGAGAGGCCATCGCTGCCGTTATTGGCCGTTTGCGAGACGAGTGCAGCAATCCGGCGAGTCCTTACGCTGCTTTCAGCGAGGATGCGCATCAACTGTATAACTGGATGGTCGAACCCTTCGCCTCTCAACTGGCAAGAGGGGGTGATACGATTGTCTTCGAACTGGATGGTGTTCTTAGGGCTGTTCCAGTGCAAGTATTGATGACGCCCGGTGGGCGATGTCTCGGCGAGGATTTTCTTGTGCGGGTTGTCTCAGGTGATACAGCCGCTCACACGGAAGGTTCGCTGGGATCGACGGCGAGAGTCCTGGTGATAGCTAATCCAACAATAAGGGGAGCGAGCTCATCACGATTTGCGCCCTTGCCAGACACTGTTGGAGAGGCCGAGGCAATCCGAAGCGCCTTTCTCAACACGACAGTACTGGTGGGCGACAGAGCCACGGTCGATGGGCTCGCATCATCGCTGCAGGGTGCAGATGTCGTTCACTTCGCCGGCCACGGGTATGGAGATTCAGAAAACGGGGAATTGGTTTTGGCTCCAAGGGAACCTCGAATCAGGGATTATGATTTGCTGCGGTCGGTAGACCTGCTCCGCCAGGATTGGTCGCACTGCCGATTGGCGGTGCTGTCCGCATGCAGAGCCGCATCGGGTGAGGATCGAGAAACAATCAACCCGGATAGTCTGGTTCGCGCGCTAACAAGGGCCGGAGTCAGAAGTGTCATGGCAAGTTTGTGGAACGTCGATTCCGCCGCAACCGCGGATCTAATGAAATACTTTTACAAATCCCTGGCCGCGGGCGCGACACCCGGCCAGGCATTGAGAAGAGCACAAGAGCAGGTTCGGATGAGTGCTGGGCGCAATCACCCCTACTACTGGGCAGGCTTTCAGTTGTATGGAACAACCTAGAAACAATCAGGAGTGTCGAAATGGCGAATCCGATAGCTGGGACTCTGTATCTCTTCCTGCACGGCTTGTTCGTCGTCAGTGAACGGGGAAACGACCTTCTCATCGTTTTGCCCAGGGTTTCAGGACATATACATAGAGCCGGTAACTGGCTCGGGGAGTCGGCAATCGATCCGCGAGCAGAGTTCCGACTGAGTGGCGTCAGTTCCGGCGCACAGACATTCTCGCAAACTGATTTTACCATCAGGCTGCCCGGCACTTCCCTGACAGATCGCAAACGCGCGGCTACCCTCTGGGTGCCCAGGCCGCGAGAGATTCTCGGCCTGCTGTTGTCCGAAGACTCGCGTTTTGTTGCAAAGACTAAGGGCAGCAGCGTCCAGACATTCAAGAAGCTGGCTACTGTGGCGGTGTTGGTGTACGACTATGCCGACGAGAACCGTGTGATGCTTGACGGTCACTACTGGCAGGCTTGTCCAGCATGGACAACCGTCGCCGGTGCGGCAACCCCGCACGGATCGATCAGCCTGCATGTTATATCGACGTCTGAGGAGCCAGAGAGCCAGGCGCACGAGAATGAAACCGAGCGCGTTCTCCACCAGGTCATTAAAGACTATCCCGGCCTCGACTTTCAGGCCAATCCCCGGCCCGTGCCAGCGACCTGGGTCGATCCAACCGGTTACTCGAACCAGCTTCAGACTCCTTTGATTCAGCTTGACTTTAAGGGGGAGTACATCGTGGAATCTGCTACCGGGAATTTTGCTTTCGCTCAAGCTGAGCTGGAACACCCTACGTTGAGGAAGGCCAGGCTCGAGCGACTGGGTCGCCTCAAGCGCGGCAGGCTGTCGATCGAAAGTCTGTGGCGCGATCCGGATCCACTTAGCGAACGAACATCCAACTGTGTTCCGATAACAACCAATTGAGGCAACCACCATGTCGAATACGAATGACGGACTGCTCTACGACGCGCACGAAAACCTGGTAAAGGAGTACTTTCACGATAACCCGAACCCTCGGGTGAATGGTGTGGCGATCGGTTATCTTCCACCCGACGAGTCTCCACAAATCCTTATCTTCGTTGACCCGTCAGCTGCTGAGTGCGAGCGCCAGACAATTGAACAGAGGTTCCAAGCAATCGCTCCCAACCTGCCGCACGCGCCCCTGTGGGCCAGCCGCTTCGTAGGGCTGCGGGTTCCCACCGGAGCATCTATTAGTTCGTATGACCCTTTTGAATACAATCTGCCGCCGGTCACGGCGGGAACTCTCGGAGCCGTGGTCGACGTTGCCGGAGCCCGGTACATTCTCAGTTCCAATCATGTTCTAGCTCAAAACGGTAGAGTGGCGCCGCAGGCTCCAGTGGTCGAGCCGGGTCCGTCCGATGATCCCAACGTCGGCACTGTAATTGGCGCTCAGTCGCACTTTGTCAGCCTCCTGCCCTCGGGACCGACCGTGCCAGGGTCCCAGCCAAATCTAGTCGACTGCGCCCTCGCAGAGGTGACCGGCAAGATCAATGCGCCAACATCGGTAGACGTGTTTCCCTACCCATTTCCCTCTCGAACTCCACCGCCCCCTTTTCCGCCTCGAATCCCCGTGACCAAGACTGGACGCACAACCCAGACGACCAACTCGACAATTATGATCTTTCGATGGACCGGTTACATCGATTTCAGCTTCGGCACCTACTACTTTCAAGAGTTATTTGGTACGTACGACGAAAATCAACCCGCTAAGCCTACTTCGCCAGCGGTTGTTTTCGCGGCGCCAGGCGATTCCGGCGCTCTGGCAGTGGGTGCCACGGCTGGGCAAGGGGTTGGCCTCGTCACAGCGAGAGGATATGTCTTCGATGGATCTAACCTGTTCAAAGCTTACGTTATCTTGATTTGCTCTTTGGATCTGGTCCGGGGGGGGTTGGCGACTCTGCTCGGAGTTCCTGCTAGTCAGATAAACTTCTTGCGCCACGTTTGATTTGGCTTCCGACTACCGTTACCGGGACAGGTCGCCGAGGGCATGCTGAATCAGGGCAATGGCGACGACTGAGGCCGTTTCGGTTCGCAGGATGCGCCGGCCCAGTGTTACGGAGTGACACCCAAATTCCGCCATGGATCTGAGTTCGGCATCACTCCAGCCACCTTCGGGTCCGATCACCGCCGTCACGGGAGCCCCGCCGCGATGCTCCGCTAGTAGGCTGTCTATGGACGCCCCTCCGCTCTCTGTGAACGCGAGCATCAGCGCCACTTCGCCGCTCGTACGATCATCGGACTGAGGATTCTCGCAGTGTAGGAATTCCGTGAAAGGCTGGGGCGGCTCTATTTGAAGCAGCACGCGCCGTCCACACTGCTTTAGGGCTTCAAGAGCAACCCGCCTCCAGCGGCCCAATCGGCGATCCGCCTTCTCGTCGGCTATTCTGACATCACTATGTTCAGTCACTATCGGGACTATCCTGCTGACCCCCAGCTCGGTCGCTTTTTGAACAATGAAATCGAACTTCTCTCCCTTGACCAGGGCTTGCGCCAAAGTCAGATTCAGAGGGGATTCGACCTGATCAGTAAGTTGGCCAATTATCTCGAGGACGACTCGACTGCCTGAAGAGTGCGATACCTTACAGGTGTATTCCGAACCAACACCGTCAAAGACCGACACCTGATCTCCCGGCCTTAGCCGCAGGACGCGAGAAAGATGATGAGATTCATCGGGCGACAGCGTGATCGACGAACCCGTGATTTCTGCCGGCGGCGCATAGAACCGGTGGCGACTCATTGCTAGTCCTCCACAGAAACTGACGGCCCCGGCTTGCGCTTATTCTGCGCGGGCGAGCAGACAGGCCCATTCTCCAGCGTCAGTCCGTTCAATGTTAGTAAAACCACTGCGGCTCAGGGCGAGCGCAACATCCGCGGCCTGCCCTGCCAGTATGCCCGAGAGAATCAAACAGCCGGAGGCGCTTACCGAGGCGATCAGCGACCCCAGTATGTCGATCAGGAGCCCGGCGGTAAGGTTGGCAACTACAATATCGAAGTCGCGAGATGAATAGCGGCCGGCCTGGCCTTCACACACTTCGACTTGCGTCAAGTTGTTGATTCCTAGATTGTCCTTGGCGATCTCGACAGCCACCGGATCGACGTCGATCGCCACAACTTCGGAGCCAGGGACCAGGAGGGCGGCGGCCATGGCTAGTATTCCGGTACCGGTCCCAACATCCAATAACCTGGCGCCCTTCCAGTTTCGCTCGATAGCCTCCAGACAAAGTCTCGTCGTCTCATGAGTGCCGGTTCCAAAAGCCATCCCTGGGTCAATCTGGATTACGATACGACCGCGTAGATAGCGGGGACCATCAGGCATGCTCTTCGGGGCTTCGAAGCCTGGTGTGGGGTTCCGCGCTATAAGGTCATCGAGCTTCCAGGACGGAGCGATAAGTAGCCTCTCGCCAACCTCAACGGCCTCGAAGCCTTCTTTCCATTTCCGCAACCAGTCTTCGTCCTCAACCTGAGTGGATTCTGCCTCTTCCAAAGATCCCAACAGGTTAGCCAGGCCAAGTCGCTCTTTCAATTCCTCGACTATAGTGTCGGCACTGACATCAGAATGGAAATATGCCCCTATTTCCACAGCGTTAGCGGACTCGTCGAGTGTCACAGTGCCTGTAGCGCCCAAATCGAAGAGCAGCGACACAGCCAGTTCCTCAGCATCTCGCATGAGCCGGACTTTCACCAGATTCCAGGTTTTGTCTACAGGCGTTATTCCCATCAGGGTCACGCGGTCAGTCTGTTGAGGTGACCACCGTTTATGCCGGTGGTTGGCCGTTCATAATTATTTCGCAATTCCGATCTCCTCGAGGAACCGCTCATCATTGCGCCAGCGTTGCCGGACTTTGACAAACAAGCCAAGAAAAACGTGGCGGTCGAGGAGTTTCTCCACGTCACGGCGGGCTGCGACCCCGATCTCCTTTAATCTCGAGCCTGCCCTGCCGATTATGATAGCCCGCTCCGAGGGCCGCTCGACGTAGATTACACAGCTAATACGAGTGATTGCCTCCTTTTCTTCCCAGCCTTCGGTGACGACCGCTGTTACGTACGGAATCTCCTGGCCAGTCAACTCCAGAACCTTTTCCCGCACGATTTCGGCGGCCATAAGCCGCTCAGGCTGATCCGTGTACGTCTCGTCTGGAAAGAGTCTCGGTCCCTGCGGAAGCCAGTCGAACAGCTTCTTGATCAAAAATTCGACTCCATCGCCGGTTAGACCAGAGAGAGGAATGACTTCCTGAAACTCGTAGTGAGAGACGTAACGCCCAATCAGCGGGAGCAGTTTTGACTTGTCCTTTAATCTGTCGATCTTGTTTGGAATCAAGAAAGCGGGTCTGGCGATGCGCTTCACCATATCCAACGAGAATTTATCGCCGCCCCCGGGAGGTTCAGTAACATCCAGGACGAGCAATGCAATGTCGACTGTGCAAAGTGCATCCACGGTAATGGCCATCATTCGACGATTCATCTCATACCCGGGCTTATGGATTCCAGGAGTATCGACGAACACAATCTGCCCTTCCGGACGCGAAAGAATGCCGTTTATTCTGTTACGAGTTGTCTGAGGCTTGTCAGAAACGATGGCGACTTTCTCGCCGACCAGCCTGTTGATAAGCGTGGATTTCCCGGCATTCGGCCTTCCGGCCAGGGTTACCATTCCTGACTTTCCGCCAGAGTTGTCATCTGAAACCATTGATGGATCACCCATTGTGGTTCTGTCCGGCTTCGACGGAACCCTGATCTGGCTCCAGGACGGCTCGGAGGCGAACTCGATTTATCCGTCGGCTGTCAGCCTCGGCGACTTCGAACTGAAGGCCCTTGTATTCCAGCTTCTCTCCGACACCGGGCACGCGTCCGAGTTCGTTAATTATGAGGCCCGCTACGGTCGTAAAGTCGTCTGCCTCTATTTCTTTGTTGAATAGCAACTCGACCTTGCGTATCTCCGCGCCCCGTCGACAAGAAACGAACCATCGTCAGCCTCTACAATCTCGTCCTGGGCATTAGTCCGGTCTTCGTCTTCGATCTCGCCAACTATCTCCTCAACTATGTCTTCGATGGTGACCAGGCCGGCTACAGTTCCGTATTCGTCGATGACGATTGCTATTTGGACCTTAGATTTCTGCATTTCTTCGAGCAGGTCGGCGACCGATTTGGTCTCAGGCACAAAGTAAGCAGGCCGCATCAGGGCGCTTACCGACTCAGAAAGCTTCTCGGGCTCGCAAAAAGCGAGAACGTCTCGCACATATAGAATGCCTTCGATATTGTCGAGTTCCTCCTTGTAAACCGGGATACGCGAATACTTGGATTCGATAATCAGGCCGCGGGCCTGGGCGACAGTCGCCGTGGACTCTATGGCGACGATTTGAGGCCTGGGCCGCATAACTTCGCCTACGTGAGTATCGCTGAACTCGACAATCGACTGAATCATTTCGCCTTCAGATTCTTCAATAATACCTTGTTCTTCGCCCACGTCGATAAAGGCCTGAATCTCTTCGCGCGCGTCTTCAGCTTCTTCTTCCTCAGAGGTCGGCTCGGTCACTGGATTCCTGGACCGAGACAGCAAGGAACTCACTGGAGAGACCAGAAGATTGAACGGCCGGTAGAAGAGGCGGAAAACGGGCAGGAGCGTCCAGAGAACCCGCTCCGGTCGATTCTGGGCGAGGAGCCTGGGCACGAGTTGGCGGAACAGGACAACGAAAAGCAGCGATGCGACAAAAGTCGAGACCAGGGGGTGAGGAATCTGTAACTCGATATTAAGATCTAAAAGGTATATCGCTATCACGACGATCGAGAGCTGAGTCCCGAGAATCAGCGCCAGCTCGAACCGGAGCCGATGGTCCATTAGTTCATGGAAGAAGCGTCCCCTGGAAGTCGACAGATTTTCAGTCTCCATAAGCCTGAGTGAGACTTCGCTCAGAGACTCGTAAGCGCTCTCGACTGTGGACAGGAAGACGAGCACCAGCAATGCTGCCGTTACCGTTATCAGGTCGGTGATCATTTCACAATCGAGACCGTCCGCGGGCATCAACAACGGTGGCAGGGGCCTTTGAATTTAGCAACCGGCGCCTCAATTTCAGCTCCAACCGATTCATCTCGCCATTATCGACATCGTGATCAAAGCCCGCCAGGTGTAAGACTCCGTGTATTACCAATTCGGCTATTTCCCTATCGATCGACAGTCCCGCCTCTGCGGCCTGGCGGAAAGCCACATCGGCACATATAACGACATCACCTAGGTAAGAATCACACCCTGGATTGTATTCTTGGCCGGCTGGAAATGACAGGACGTCAGTGTCCACATTTTTTCCTCGGAAACGGCTATTCAGGCGCCGCATCTGTTTGCTCCGAACTATTGCGATCACCAGGTCGGCCGTCCCGCAAATCCCCAGGGGCGCCCCAATCTCGAGGATCACGTTGCGGGCCAGACCGGCGAGTTCTTGGTGCGCTACGGTCACAAGTCGCTGCCGGTTTGCCACCTCAATCGCCACGGATGCCTTCCAGGTCCGAACCTGCAGCCGCCCTTCCAGCCGCGTCTGGTTCGGGCCGGTTGACAACGTGGGCTCCTTCCGGAACGGTCTTGTTAAAATCGTACCCGGGATAGTCGATACGATGATGATGAATACCTTTTAGAACCTTAACGAAACTCTCGGCTACAATATTGAGCTCGCGCAGAGTAATGTTGGACTCGTCCAACTGACCATCGTCGCGGATTCGAGCGATGATGGTGTCGATCATGTTTCGGAGCTTGGCTGGTGTAGGAGTCTTGATCGTACGGGCAGCCGCCTCAACAGAGTCGGCGATCATAATGATTGCTGCTTCTCTTGTTTGGGGTTTGGGTCCGGGATATCTGAACTCCTGTTCCAAGGTTGAAGAGTCCGGGTGCTCGGAAGCCTCGCGGGCCTTGTAATAAAAGAATTTCATCAGGCCCGTTCCGTGATGCTGGGGTATTATCGAAATAATCCTCGGCGGCAATTTATACGTGCGCCCCAGCTCTACGCCCTGCTTTACATGGTTGGCGAGCACGAGTGATGACATACGCGGACTGAGCCCGTCGTGACGATTACCCATATAGGTCTGGTTCTCGACAAAGTAAGAAGGGCGAACCATCTTTCCGATATCGTGATAATAGCACGCAACGCGGGCAAACAATGAATCGCCGCCGATTGCCTCTGAGGCGGCTTCGGCGAGCAATCCCACCATAATCGAATGGTGGTAAGTTCCAGGGGCCCGTTCCGCTAATTGTCTGAGCAACGGCAGATTGAGATTCGAGAGTTCGAGCAGCTTTATGTCGGTGGTGATCCCAAACGCCCACTCGAACACTGGCAAAAGGATCGAGGCGACCATCGTCGCCAGCAGACCACTCACGAATCCGCAGAAGGTATCAAAAGCCAGGAGAGACAGCCACGGCTCGTTGGCTCCGAGAAGGTCGAGTGCAAGAGCGCCCGCGGCGTTTACAACTCCAATCCACATTCCGGCTCGAATAAGAGCGGTGCGATCGCGACAGCCCTTTAGGTGGTAGATGGCCCCCGCACTTGATATGAGCGTATAGGTGGCAAGATAGACATTGTTGGAGAGGACGCCAACGAAGACGGAAAGTATGGCGGCCAATACGAAAGCGGCCTGTGCGTCGGTCAACAGAGTAACGAGCAACGCGCCGACCGCGAGCGGTGTGAGATAGTCATAAGAAAGCGCCGACTTAAAGACGTCGTTAGTTGCCCATTGAGAAACGATAGACGCGAGGCCGAACATGAGCCTTGCAACGCCCAGCGTAATGGCAATGGAAGAGACCATCAGAAGAAAATGACGCCGGACTCGGAGATGCCGGTGCTGATATCGAAACAGGTATTGCCACAGAACCATCAGCAAGAGCAGGACTATGATCAGGACTCCAGCGAATTCGATTGCTCTGTCGCCGAGCCTGAAACGAGTTGCCGCCTGGTCGATCAGCGCAGCTTTGGCCTGCGTGATAGACTCGCCGCGAACAACAATTGGTTTGCCCTTCTCGACCGTCATCATAACCGGGGTGACATTTCTTTCCGCGGTCGCGCGACGAGCATCACTCTCAGTCTCGTTGTATGACAGATTGGGGACCAGCAGCGAGCCGAGGACCTCGCCGAGCAGGCTCCGTTCGCGGGCGCCATACTCGGCAGGCCAGACGAGCTTCTCGGAACGAAGCGCGGCCCTCGCGGTGATCAAATCGCGGACTGCCGAGGGATCGCCGATCAGCACGTCTTGAGCGCTCTTAGGTTCACGGCGAATAAATCCGGACGATCCTAACCTTGTCATCTGCGTACGGCTGGTTACAACGCCGTTCATCATGACGGATTGGAGGTGGGCGACCATCAGGTTTTCCAGTTCTGGATCGAAGCGATGCTTTATCAGAACGCCCAACTGCTCCTGGTCGAGCACAACTCCAAACTGCTGCTCAATGGCGGCGGCGAGTTGGGTGGGGGTTGAACGCTCCTGGTCATCGCGCCCGGCCTGGAAGACTTCGGTTATCACGCTGGCTGCTTCCTTGTCCGCGCGGGGATTGTAATCGAAGACAGGAAGAATAACTGACGATGCCTGTTGGCGCTGACGTGCAGTCTCCTGGACGTCTTCGGCCTTCAAGGTTTCCGGAGCAACGATGTCGGACTGAGCGACCGTACCGGGAGCCAGCGGGACTATGACCGCTCGCCTGTAGTGAATCAATAGCAACGATACGGCGATTGCGATCACGACCCCGGTGGAGGCATCCAGGATCGCCCGCTCGGACAAGCCTGAAGCAAAGGCTCGAGTCGCTGCCATCAACCTGGCCGAGCGGATTGCCGCTGTGCCGGCCTCCAGCCTATTGGGCTTTATGGGATTTCCGGCCTTGATTGGCTTGATCGACTTACTTGTCATGGCGACCCTGCCGTCGGCGGCGGCCTCCAGGGAAGATCATTCCGCGTCAGTTGACGGCCATCATCAGGGAGAGAGATTATAGCTCCCCGTCAAACTTTGTTTTTGAATGACGATCGTATGCTTGAATGATCAACTGGACCAGGTGGTGACGGACTACGTCTTTCTCGTTGAAATAAACAATTGCAATACCTTCCAGCCCGCTCACGACCCGCTGAGCCTCCACCAGCCCCGACCGCCTGCCTGCAGGCAGGTCGATCTGAGTAATATCGCCTGTGATAACCGCCTTGGATCCAAAGCCGATGCGAGTAAGGAACATCTTCATCTGTTCGGAAGTAGTGTTTTGGGCTTCGTCGAGTATGATGAAAGCATCCGAAAGCGTCCGGCCGCGCATGAAGGCGAGCGGAGCAATCTCTATAACGCGCTTTTCCAGCAGCCGCATCACCTTTTCGTTGTCGACCAGATCAAACAGCGCGTCGTAGAGCGGCCTCAGATATGGATCGACCTTCTCCTGCAGATCGCCTGGCAAGAATCCGAGCTTTTCTCCGGCTTCGACCGCAGGCCTCGCCAGCACGATTCGATTCACGCGCTTCTGCCATAAAGCCTGAAGCGCCAACGCCACGGCCAGGTATGTCTTGCCGGTTCCAGCAGGGCCGATCCCAAAGACCATGTCGCTCTTTTCGATCGCCTCGATGTAGCGCCGCTGATTCGCGGATCGTGCGATTACCTGCTTCTTGCCGGTCGGATTGAACCGTGACTTGGCAAAATAGTCGCGAAGGTTATAGGCCCTGTCTTCCGAGATCTGCTTGAATGCCAGTTTGATCTCGTCGCTGGACAATCGCTTGCCTTCGTCAAACATCGAAGCAAAATCCTCGAGGATTCCCTCGACCAGGTTGGCGTCCTGTTCATCTCCCTCTACGCTGAGTTCGTTGCCGCGCAAATTGATCCGGACGTCCAGCAAGCCTTCGAGAAACTTAATGTTCTCATCATAAGGCCCAAACAGAGTCCGAATGCCGGGCTCTGGCAAGACGATACTCCTTAGAACTCCTGTCTTATCTCCCATACAAAAAAAGCGCAACGGAGCCTACCGGTTCCCGAGCGCGGTCTTCGGATCTTATACCTCTATCATTTACTGCCTACCCGACGCTTCGGCCGGTAGCTATGGACCATGCACAGTACACTACTACAGCGGACATGAGCATGTCAACTTCAACTACGCCCGCAACGCCCGCATCTCTCCCTGGCCTCTTGAAACTTGATCTCTGACACGCGGCCGGTCATTTTGAGAGGTGGCGGCAAAGTATCGATCACGCTGAGCATCCCAGTAAATGGACGATTGCTGTGCATCTGTCAATCAAGGCGTCGGATCCGCAATCCGACTTCCGGAGAGATCAGTATGTTGAGGCGATTTGTATCAAAATCATATACGAAGAAACGAGCGGCATCACTGGCGGCCGTGTGCCTGCTAGTCATTCTTGGGTCAGTGGCGGCGTTGAATCTTGTCGGCTCTCCTAACTCCGCGCGGGACCTCATTCACAATTCCGCGATTAGCTCGGCCGGGTATCAGGCCGTGCGGACCCGACCACTGGCTCTCAACATACCCTCCTCAACGCCTAGTTCCAGGACAGATGCAGCCGCTGTGACCGATGCGGATCTGCAGTATCTGGGCAACGAGAAACTGCTCATTCCCGTTGTCGGAGTGGAGAGCAGCCGGCTGCGAGACAGTTTCGCCGACTCGAGATCGGAAGGGAGGCAGCACGAGGCGATCGATATAGCAGCTCCCCAGGGCACGCCGGTTCTGGCAGCGACAGATGGAATGACGGCGAGACTCTTCAACAGCAGGCTGGGTGGCACAACGCTGTACCAGTTCGACAAGTCCGGCCAATTCGTCTTTTACTACGCTCACCTGTCAGGATACGCCGACGGCGTAGTTCAGGGTAAGGCCCTGCATAAGGGGGACGTATTGGGTTATGTTGGAGACACAGGAAACGCCGGCACCGGCAATTTTCATCTGCACTTCGCGATTTCAAAGCTCAGCACACCCTGGAAATGGTCCGGCGGAAACGCTATTGATCCGTATCCGTTGCTCGGCGGCAAAACCACCGAGGCCGGCAAGTGAGGCTCGTCTAACTCCGCGCTTTCGTCGCACTACGCGCGGAAGGTCCCGCGCGAGCGCCCCGGCAGTTTCAGTAAGGTTTATTGAAGGGGCCCCTAACGACGAAGGAATATCTACCAATCGCCATGTTTGATGCGCTTCTTGATCTTGCGTTTGACAAGGTCGCGCTTGAGCGGACTGAGATAATCTATGAACAACTCGCCGTCGAGGTGATCAGTCTCATGAGCTGCACAGCGGGCCTCGAGATCCATTACATCGAGCCGAAACTCGGTG
>Ga0207158_1131_pt1 | contig 17897 bp, 11 predicted proteins | sample Alteio_BWMinHeat_22_FD_153512 | JGI IMG/M metagenome (GOLD analysis project Ga0207158, IMG submission 153512) | Enriched cells from forest soil in Barre Woods Harvard Forest LTER site, Petersham, Massachusetts, United States -... | ecosystem: Environmental > Terrestrial > Soil > Temperate forest >... | reverse complement strand
CAAGGGGAAACCCTCAGCCGAGCACGTCACGGAGGAGATCGACCTGGACGCCGAGGAGGCCGAGCTGCGAAAGACCGAGTCATCGCGCAATCTCGGCAAGGCCGGCAAGACGGTGAAGCCGAAGAAAACGGGCTTGCCGACCGAGTCTCCATTCGAACTGTCCGATCCGAAGCTGCCGAAAGGGAAGAAACCCGAGGGGAAGAAGAAAGAGACGGACAGCAGCAGCGACTTCGAATTGACGCCGGCGGGGTCGTCGGATTTGTCGCCGCTGGACCAGTCGCCCCTGGAAATGGGGAGCGACGAGATTCCGCTTCGCGCGGACGACGAGGAGGTCCTCCTCGGCGAACTGTCGACGAAGCAGGGAGACAGCGGCATCAATTTGAAAGACCCGGCCGACAGCGGCATCTCGCTGGAGCAGGGGGGCGACGAGGAAGCGCTGGAGTTCGAGGTGAGCAAGGAGGCCGCGTCCACGCCGAAGCCCGGCCCCGTGCCGTCCGAGAAAGATTCGGACAGCGAGTTCGAGTTGAGCATGGACGCCGAGAGCACGTCAGAATCGCACAAGGCGGCGAAGGCGGATTCGGACAGCGAGTTCGAGTTGACGCTGGACGACAGCGGCGACCTGCTGCCCTTGGAAGAGGGTTCGGCTGCAAAGGCCGAGGGCGAGGAAGACATTTTCGAGACGGATTTCGAAGTGCCGGCGCTCGACGAGGATTCGGGCTCGGAAGCGGTGGCGCTGGACGAATCGGACACCGACCTGGAAAGCTCGGACTTCGACCTGGCTCTGGACGAACAAGACGCCTCCTCCGACGAGGAGAGCGGCAGCGAAGTGGTGGCGTTGGAGGACGAAGAACACGCCGACGCTGGCGCTTCGACGGTTGCACGGCCGCGGAGGAAACCCGCGAAGAAACCGGCGCCGGTGGACGACGAAATCGAAGAGGAGGCAGAGGAAGAGGAAGAAGCCGTGTCCAGCCGGGCGGCCGTTGCGGCGGCGCCGGCCAACTGGGGCGTGCTGCCGGCGCTGGTCATGATACCGTGCGTGGCGGTGATGTTTTTTGTCACCATCATGGGATATGAAATGGTCCGCAGCATGTGGGGCTATCGCCAGGGGACGCCGGTAGCGGCCCCGGTGACGAAATTCGTGGCCAACGACGTGTTCCAACAGACGGTGCCGTAAGCGCGCAGGAATCATCAGCGAGGGTTCAGAAAAAGAGCCGGTGAGGAGCATGCCGCTTCCTCACCGGCTCTTCGCGTTTGTCTAACCCGGATTATTCATGGATATCGAGATTGCTCGCAGGGTGATGGACACTAACCCGAAGCGTAAGCGAGGCAAACCTGTACGTCGTCCTCGCTTACGCTTCGGGTTAGTGTTGGGCGATGAATAATCCGGGCGTAGGGGACTGGTCAGAGGTTAAAGATGCGGCGCGAGTTGTCGCGCAGGAGAAGGCGGGCCAATTCGAGGGCCTGCCGGACGGTGTAGAGGCGAGGACGGATGTAATCGTCGGCGAGGATGCGCGCAAGGATGCGGCGGTACATATTGTACTTTGGCAGCGCGAATTCGAGCTTGTACATGTCACTGTAGTAACCGATTTGCTTGGTTTTCGGAACGGCGTGCAGGCGGGCGCGGGCGTCCTGCTCGATGTAGGCGGGGATGTTGGAGTACCACCAGTGGCCGCTGGTGATGACGTTGGGGAAGATCCAGCTGTAGCTGGCCAGTTCTTGATTCTGCCCGGAGGAAAGCACCGAAACGCAAAATGGGACTTCGGGGAAGGCGTTGAAGAGTTCCGCGTACTGGAGGAGCGAGGTGCGTTGATCGAAGAGGTCCTGCCCTTGAAAGACGCCGCGGGGGTAAACGCGGCGATTGACGCCGATCATGAGATCGAAGGGGAGGCGGAATTCCTGGCAGTGTTCGGCAAGCATCCAAAAGACGCCGAGGCTGAGAGCGTGGCGGTCCTCTTGAGCGCTGTGTTTTCCGGAGAGTGCCTTGGACAGGTTCCCTTGAGGGAGTGTACTGGGCTCGAAATCTGGAGGTAGAGAAATGGCGCAGGCGCGTGCGCCACGGCGGGTGAAATGCTCGAAGAGGGCAGTGACGGCGCGGCGGAGGGTCGCGGGGTCGCCGACCTCGATGTTCGTCGCCTTGGCCACGCGTTCGCGAACGGCCGGCGTGTCGAGCCGGAAGACGAGGTCGTCAGTGCGTAGGCACGGGATGTATCGGGTCGCATCGAAACCTTCGAGCGGGTCGTCGAAATCGTTGGTCAAGAACACCTTTTCGAGGTTGGATTTGCGGAAGACCTGTGTTTCCCAGTCGGGTTGGGCCATGAGGCGCTCGGCGGCGTCGCACAGCCAGGAGCAGTCGGCGAGGTCAAGGTGTTTGCCCTGGTAGTTGAGAAAAGCGCGGGCGATTTCGAGAAACCACTGGAACTGAGCCGTATTGTCGAACTGGGTCATGTGGTAGAGGATGGCGCGGACGCGTTCGCGCGGATCGACGTCGGCAGCTAAGGGGCCGTGATCCATCCCGACGGAGTGGGCGAGTTCCGTGTAGTAGTGGTAGCCGAGGATGTCGTCGAGGCTTCGCGCCGTGGGCCGGTGCGGATCGATGTGGGAATGGGGGTCGATGATGGGAATCCGGCAGATTTCCGTGTAAAGGTCTTGGGCCAGGTGGTCGTGCAGCATGGGTATTTCCTCAGACCCACCGGATGCGGCCGGTGAGGTTCCCGTCTTCTCTTTAGTCCAGTTTAAGGAACCACCAGGCCAAAAGCACGAACGCGGCGCCAAAACCGGACAGGACCAGGCAGGATGTGCGCACCATGGCGACGTTGGGCTCCGGATTGAGAAAAAGCTGAGCGTAGGCGTCGAGGGCCCAGGCATGCGGAGTGATCAGAGTCAATTGTTGCACGGCATCGGGCATCAGTTCGCGTGGCACCAGGCAGCCGCTGATGAGGGCCAATCCCAGGACGAGCAAAGTGCCGGCGATGGCGACCTGCACCTCCGTCCGCGCCCAGGCGGCGACGAGCAGGGCGATGCCCATGGCCGCGAACGATGTGCTGGCGACTAGCGGCAACAGCCAGAGGAGTTGCTGTCCCATCGACCAACTGTCCGGACCCCAGCGCATGCCGAAGACCAGCTTGCCGGCGGCGAGCAAGAAGAGGCCTTGAAAGAACGAAAGCGCAAGGCAGGGGAGGAGTTTACCCAGGAGGATCTGCCAACGCGACAGCGGGGCGGCGCGCAGGCGCTTCAAGGTTCCTTGGCGGCGTTCCGAGACGAACAGCCAGCCGACGGTAAGGACGAGCGAGAACGCGAACATCACGGAATAGGACGGCACGAGGATTTGATAGCGTTTCGCGCCGCGCTGGAGCGGGCCGGCGCCGCCCTCCTCATCGTATTCCTTGGCGCGATTTCCCACATCTACTCTCGGGTCGGATTTGGTAAGGTCGGCCCAGTTCTCTCCCGTCAGGTTGTAGTTGCGGAAGAGGTTCTTCAAGGCGCGCTGGATGCCGGGCCCCAGCGCGCGGCGAAATGATTCCGTCATGATGATCCGCGCCGAGGGAACCTCATCCGCCAACAAGGTCATGAACGAAGGATCGCCCAGTTTGCGGAACGCGCGGCCGATCATCCAGGGCAGGATCACGCGCATGAGCGACACTTGGACGACTTGCTCCATGATCGCGGCACTGGTTCCCTGCGTGGGGTCCTTGATGGCGGCGGCGTCGATCTCCTCAAGGCTGACGCCGTCGCGGTAGAACGGGTTGATGCCGTCCACGAGGAAGGAACACTTGTCGACGCGTTCAGTGAAGCGCGGGCCGAACACGAACACCGCGGGGCGTTTTCGATTACCGACCAGTTCTTTCGCTTTTTCGGGCGATGAGATCATCTCGACGCGCAGGCCCTCGGTCTGTTCGAGGTCGAGACGAACCCGCGACGCCCAGGACGGCCGGCGGAAGCGCGCCTTGCTTGCTTCGGCGGATTGCGTCATCTCGGCGGCGACGCCAATTTGCACCTGGAGATACGGTCCCCACGTCAGCCGTGGGAGCGCATTGATTATGGGGGCGGTTTCCGCGTCGAAATGGTTGGCCTCATGGACCGCGCCGACCGTTCCGGCCTGGACCGGAATGGCGTTGAGGCCCGCATTCGGCGTGACTTGAAGCCAGGCAAGCGCGTCGCGCACCGCGACGGGATCGACGTAGCCGAGGTCTTCGTCCACCAGGGAGATGCGCAGGCGATTGTCCGGCTTTTGACCGAAACCCTCGCCGGTCAGCAAGCCGAGTGCGAGGATGATCAAGAGCGGCATAAGCAGCAGGATGGCCGCGGAGAGACGGTCGCGCAAAAGCAACCGCAGTTCCTTTTTGGCGAGGGGCCACATCGATTCGATCTCCCATTAGTCACGCAGGGCGCGGCCGGTCAGGTCGAGAAAGACGCGCTCCAGGTTGGGTTCCTCGGTTTCCAGGCTAACGAGCGCCAGGTGTAGGTCGGTGAGGACGGTCATAAGACGAGGAAGGGTCGCCTTCACGTCCCGGCATTCGACTTCCAGGAGGTCGCCGGCGCGTTCGCGGAGCGTGATTTCGGGTAAGCCCTTGATGCGCTCACGCAGTTGCGGGGTGACGTGCGGGACGCGGAATCGGATCACGCTTTGCAGCTTTTGCAGCAACCCGGACAGCGTGTCGCAGGCCTTGAGGCAGCCCTGGTCCATGATGCCGACGCGGCGGCACAACGATTGAACCTCTTCCATGTAATGACTGGTATAGACGACGGTCACGCCGTCGGCGTTGAGGCGGCGGACGCCTTCGAAGATATGGTTGCGCGATTGCGGGTCCACGCCGGTAGTCGGTTCGTCCAGAAGGAGAAGGCGCGGGCGGTGAACCAAAGCGGCACCGAGGTTGAGCCGGCGTTTCATGCCGCCGGAATAGGTGGCCACGCGGCTGTCGGCGCGATCTTCCAAACCGACCGCGGCCAGAACTTCTTGAACGCGCTGCCGAAGGGTGGCGCCGCGCATGCCATAGATTTCGCCGAAAAAATGAAGGTTTTCGCGGGCAGTGAGTTCGCCATAGACCGCGAGTTCCTGGGGCACGACACCGAGTTGGCGGCGCAGTTCCAGGCCGTTGGGCGTGATCTTTTGACCGAAGATGCATACTTCGCCCGCACTGGGCTCAAGGAGGTGAGAGATGATGGAAAGGAGGGTTGTCTTGCCCGCGCCGTTGGGTCCGAGAAGGCCGAACATTTCACCGGCCTCGACGCAGAACGAAACGCCCTTGAGGGCCGCGTGCGCGCCGTAGTTCTTGTGGACCGCGATGACTTCGAGGACCTGCGTGGTCATGAGTGTTTGTTGCTCCCGAGAACGTCGGCGCGGAGGATATCCGACCGGCGTCATGATACACGGGCGGGCATGGGGAGAAAGGCCGGGCCAACGTGGATCACAGGGGTGGGTGCGTTCACACGGGTGCATTGCTGCCGTTAATACCGTTTCGTAACGGTGGCCCGGTCTGATTGGCGTTCAGTGCCGTAATGCCGTTATCAGCGTTCCGTGACGGTGCGGCGGGCGCGGCGCGCTCCGCTCCGAAGACCGCGCGTCGCGGTTAAACGAGGCGCGGCCGTTAGCACCGTTTCGTGACGGCGCGGTGGGGGCGGCGCGCTCCGCTCCGAAGACTGCGCGTCGCGGCTAAACGAGGCGCGGCCGTTAGCACCGTTTCGTGACGGCGCGGTGGGGGCGGCGCGCTCCGCTCCGAAGATTGCGCGTCGCGGCTCAACGAGGCGCGGCCGTTAGCGCCGTTTCGTGACGGCGCGGTGGGGGCGGCGCGCTCCGCTCCGAAGACTGCGCGTCGCGGTTAAACGAGGCGCGGCCGTTAGCGCCGTTTCGTGACGACGCGGTGGGGGGCGGAACGCTCCGCTCCGAAGATTGCGCGTCGCGGCTAAACGAGGCGCGACCGTTAGCGCCGTTTCGTGACGGCGGTCCGGTCTGGTTGGCGTCCAATGCGGGATTGCCGTTATCTCCGTTTCGTAACGGTGGCGCCCAGCGCGATTGTCGCTCATCGACGCTCTTTGTCCGCTTGGGCACCAAACAGTCACCACCCTCAGCAGACGGGCTAAAGCCGGAACTACAACCCATCCGTTCAACTCTGCCGACGCGCCAGTGCTTGTCGGAGCGGATTCGCACGGGTTCGAGCCGCCGGTCGGGCAGGATTGGAAGGTCATCGCGCTATTCGGGCGGCCCGAACCCGTGGCACCGTGCTTTGGATTCTGTCGATTCATGGGGCCGGAACTACAAGTCATCGGAACAACGCCAGCAACGCACTCTTCATTTTACGAGGGCGCGGAGGGAAGAGGCAAGGGCAATGTGGAGTATTGCCATCGTGTGAGTGACTTTAGTGTACTTTGAATGACAATCATGCTCTCGGCGAGGGTCCCGCGCGGCCATACACCTAATAAGCGCGGACAGCTGATTGAATTCAGGGAAGGAGCTGAAACCGTCAAGAATGCACTTGACCTCTCAGTCAATCTGTCTTACTATGTGCCCAAGACATTCGGTCTGAGGAGATTGGCGATGGCGCGCACGCCGCGGGACATTAGCGACGCCCAGTTGGCCGTCCTGAACCAACTTTGGGATGTGGGACCGGCGACGATACGGCAATTGACCGATGCGCTCTATCCAAGCGGCGGCACTTCATCGTACGCGACCGTTCAGAAACTGCTCGAACGCCTTGAGGACAAGCACTGCGTGCGGCGGCGACGGACTGGGCAGGCGCATGTGTTCGAGGCGATCCTGGCGCGTGACGAGTTGATCGGCCGCCGCCTCCAGGCGATGGCAGAGAAGCTGTGCGGCGGATCACTAACACCCTTGCTTACTCATCTGGTACGTGCGAAGCGGTTATCGGCGCGCGAACGCCAAGATCTGCGCGCGCTCATCGACGAATTGGATCGCAAGCGACAGGGCGAGAGGCGTTGAAAGGGGCCCGTCATGGACCTGCTATGGCAAGTCGGGGTGGGTAATGCCGTGGGGGCGGCGGCACTGGCCGTACCGGCGGCACTGGCCGGCTGGATCGGCAGGCGACCTGCCCTTACCCACGCCCTGTGGCTGCTGGTGCTGCTCAAGCTTTTGACGCCGCCGTTTTATCCCGTGCAACTGGAATGGTTCGAAACGCGGGCTACCGAGCGAGAGTCCGTTACCCCTGAAACAGGACCCGTGGAGAGTTCGCAACCCATCGACAGGATTCCTGATCAAATCGGAGAGGGCGAGGCCGCAGTGGTGCGGCCGGGATTCGCGGAACCGGAATCCGATGGCCAGGCAGATGCGCCGAAAGTGGAAGCGGTCACGCAGGCGGTTCCCGAACTTGGACTAACGGAATGGTTTTCATGGCAATCCGTTGTGGCGGCGATCTGGATGGCGGGAAGCGCGTTATGGATTGCGCTCGCGAGCCTGCGTTTCTTCCGCTTCCACAAACTCCTGCGTCATGCCGAACCGGCAGGCAGTGAGTTGGTGGAGCGAACCCGACGTCTGGCCCAGGCGCTCGGTCTGTCGAAGCCGCCGGTGGTGCGGCTGATTCCAGGGCGTGTGTCGCCGATGCTCTGGTGGTTGCCGGGCAAGGCGAGCTTGATCTTGCCGCGGGAGTTGATCGGGCGCTTGACGGTCGAGCAGTGCGATGCCTTGTTGACGCATGAATTGGCGCATCTTCGTCGGCGCGATCATTGGGTGCGCGCTCTGGAGTTTCTGGCGACGGGCGTCTTTTGGTGGCACCCGGTTTTGTGGTGGGCGCGGCGTGAAATTCGCGAGGCCGAGGAACAATGCTGCGACGCCTGGGTGGTATGGGCGATGCCGGCAGTGGTGCGCGGCTACGCGTTGGCATTGGTGGAAACGGTTGATTTTCTCTCCGAAGTTCGTCCCGCGTTGCCGCCGGTGGCCAGCGGGATCGGCTATGTCCACGATTTGCGAAGGAGAATGACCATGATCATGCGAGGAACGACTCCACGAGGGCTGACGTGGAGCGGAGCATTTCTGGTGTTGGGGGTGGCGGCGTTCATGCTTCCGATGCTGCCGACGTTGGCGCAGAGTCCGCCACCTGCGCAGCGGGGCGGCTCGTCGCCCGACGACGACGTGAAACGGGCCGAGGACGACCTGCAAAAGGCGCGAGCGCGGCTGGAGCAGGCCCAGCGGGATCTGGAGAAACGGAAAAAACAAGAGACGTCCGAAAGGGCGATGAAACCGGAAATGCGAAACGACGTTTGCCTGCGGTGCCACGTGAATGTCCATTTCGACATGAAGGAGACGAAGGACCGAGTCGAGAACCTGCACGACGAGATTATCAAGTTGTCGGCCGTAGCCGAAGATCAGCGCGCCGCCCTGAGAGCCACGGAAGCGCAGCTGGAAGCGACTTTGAAGAAGTTTGCAGAACAGAGCCGATCCAAGGACGACAAAGGTTCGCGGCGACCGGACGTTCCGCGGCCTGGGACAGGTCCCGGCGGACCTATGGGTCCTGGTGGCGGAGGTCCCAAGCCACCTCCGGCCGAGGGTGCATTTCCGGGCGGTCCGCTTCCTCCTGGAGGAGGCCCGTTCCCTCCGGGCGGCGGTCCTCCTGGAGGAGGCCCGTTCCCTCCGGGCGGCGGCCCCTTCCCACCGGAAGGGAGACCAGGCGCCGGGGAGCGCGGGGGTCGTGGCGGTCCCGAGGAGGGAAAACGGATTGACGAACTCCCGGCCGAGCTTAAGAAACGCATGGAACTGGAGAAGCACACGCAGGATCGGATGCAGGAGTTGACGAACCAGGTGGAAAAGCTGATGAAGGAAATGGAAAGGATGCGCAAGGAAATGCGCGAGCGCACACCGGAAAAGGCGCCGAAGGAAGTGGAAAGGCCTTCGGGGGGCGCCAAGCCGGACGATCCAAGTCGCAGAGAGGAATCACCAAGGCACTGATTGAATCGCCAACCGACTTGGCAAGAACGAAATTAGCCCCTGAGCGGCGAGCGCTCGGGGGCTTGTTGTTTTGATGGCATGGTTACTTTTTCTTGTCGGCGGCCGGCTTCTTGTCGCCGGCGGGCTTCTTGTCGCCGGCGGGTTTCTTGTCGGCGGCGGGCGCGGCGGCAGCGGCCGGCGCGGCAGCGGCGGCGCCTTCTTCGCCCTCTTTCACTTCTTCCTTGGCCGCCTTCTTCGGCTTCTTGGCGATTTTCATTACGCGCACCTTAGGCAGGCCGAAAGGACTACGGCCGTCTATCCAGCGTTCCTCTTTGATGAGGGCTTTGATGCGTTCGCCGCGCGTCAGTACGCTGCGCGCGCGGGCGAGGGAGTTCTTGCGGCGGAGGCTCTTATCGATTGACATGGTGGCAGTCCCGTAGTCCGTGGTCGGTAGTCGTAACGAAAATCCTACAGGCATCCTGTGGAACTGACAAGGGCGGGTCGAACGCGGAATCGGGGAAGCGCAGAGTGGAAAACGGGCAAGCGAATGACGACAATTACCATGTGCTCCTAACGGCATCAAAACCGAGGAACCCCGGCATTATGCGAATTACGCTTGATTATGGCCGTACGGGAATGGATGTGGAATTGCCCGCAGACCGGGTGGTCGGCCCCCTGGCCATCCGTGACGCGACGCCGCTGGCGGATCCGCAGGCGGCGATTACGCGAGCCATGGAGGACCCCATTGGAAGCCGGCCGCTCGCGGAGATTGCCAACGGGCGGCGCAACGCCTGCATCCTTGTGTGCGACATCACGCGCCCCGTGCCCAATCGTTTAATCCTGCCACCCATGCTTCGCACCCTGGAGGCGCGGGGCATTGCGCGGAAGGACGTTCTGATCCTGATCGCCACGGGCCTGCATCGGCCGAACGAGGGCGTCGAACTGGACGAGATGCTGGGACAGGACATTGCCGCCAACTATCGCGTCGAGAACCATCACGGCAAGAACAAGGAAGAGCATGATTACCTCGGCGAGACTCCCAACGGAGTGCCTGTGTACCTCGACAAGCGGTACGTCCGCGCTGACCTGAAGATCACCACGGGATTGATCGAACCGCACTTGATGGCTGGGTATAGTGGCGGGCGCAAGGTGATTTGTCCCGGCATAGCCGGATTGGACACGGTGAAAGTTTGGCACGGACCGCGTTTCCTCGAACATCCGAAAGCCGATTGCGGCATTGTCGAGGGCAACCCCGTTCACGAGGAGAACACGCGCATCGCGTTGATGGCCGGGTGCGATTTTATTGTCAATGTCTGCCTGGACGGCCAGCGGCGCGTTACTTGGGTCGGCGCGGGTGACATGATCAAAGCCTGGGAATCGGGGGTGCGATTCGTCGAAGGGGTGGTCAAGACGCCAGTGCGCGGGGCAGTTGATGTCGTGGTGACGAGTTGCGCCGGCTATCCGCTGGACACAACGTGGTACCAGGCCGTGAAGGGATTGACCGGAGCGCTGCCCATCGTGAAACAGGGCGGCACTATTATCTTGGTGGCCAGCCTGAGCGAAGGCCTTGGCAGCCCCGAATTCCAACGAGTGTTGGAAGAGAATCCCGACTTGGCCGCGTTCAAGAAGCGCATTCTCGACAAGGACTACTTCGTGATGGACCAGTGGCAACTGGAGGAAATGGCGAAGGTGGTTGCGCGTTGCCGCGTGAAAGTAGTTACGACAGGGTTGCCGCCGGAGACTTTGCGCCGCTGCAACGTCGAGCCGGCGGCGAGCGTCGAGCAAGCCGTGGCCGAGTGTTTAGTTCGATACGGCCCGCAAGCGCGCGTGGCGGTCATTCCGAAGGGTCCGTATGTGCTGCCGTATCTGGCGTGACGGGCATTTCGGGCGGTGACGAAGGAATGTCCGCGCCGACGAGCCTGTCCCAGTTGGCGATCTGCGTCAACGTCAGGAGCACCGCTCCAACACCGAGGAGCAAGGCGCACTTCACCAGCGCGACACGTTTCTGGAAACGCTTCTCCACGGCCTGATCCGCAAGGACGTCATGCAGAAAGTCAATGCGCCGGGCGATCGTTGAATGTTGCCACGATTGCAACCATCCGGGGCGGTCGCGGCTCATGCCGTTCAGGTGGCCCACTTTTTCCAGGGCGTCCATGAAAGTGTGAATGCCTGTGGAGCATAACTCACGACCCGCCGGTACCAACTCCCGGTCCAGATTGTGGTCGAGGCAGTGTTGGCGCCCGCAAGAAACCGCCCGGCAGCCATAGAGGTCCGCCTGGCGTTCGCAGCGGCGCGAGAGGTAGCCGAACACGACGAAAAGGTAGATGCCGACGAGCGCGACAAAGGGCGGAATGGATAAGTCCGGATACTCCTCCAGCAGCGACCGCCCTTCCAGTTGCCTGACCAGCAGACCTTGTAGCAGACTATAGCCGGCCCAAAGCGCGGCGATGCTGGCCAGCAGGAAGCCGAGATAAAAGACCATATGATGGTGCTTAATATGGCCGATCTCGTGGCCGTAGACCGCCTCGATCTCCTCGTGGGTCAATTCGTTGACAAGCCGGTCGGTCAAGATGACGTAGCGCAGCCAGGGAAGGAATCCCGCCACCATCGCATTGGCGACTTGGCTCTTGGTGTTCCAGATCAAAACGTTGGAACAGCGAAACCGAAGGCGGCGCGACGTGGCCAGGAGCCGTGAACGCAGAGGGCCGTCAGGCAAGGGCTTCAGACCCAGGATGAGGCGGAGAATCCACGGCATGAAGAGAAAAAGTAAGCCCGTGGCGAGCATGCCGCCGAAGCTGGCAATCTCCTGCCACTCGAGCGACGAGTCGGGAATTAGCCGATCCAGAGCCTTGATGAGGATGATCAGGCCGACCGGAATGCAAACGAGGGCCAGGTTATGGCGCACCTGAAAGACGAGATGGGTCCAGCGCGACCAAAAAGCGGTCTTCGCAGGTTCCGAGGTTCTGGTGGTGCTTTGGAAGGCGTGGTCGAGGTCGGGTGGCGGTGGGGCGTTGTGAAAGGCTCGGTCGGCGTCGTAGAAGCAGCACCACGAAAGGATCAGCCCAATCAGCAAGGGCGCCAGGACGAGCAATTCCGCGCCGGGGAACACTGAATCCGAGGACGCGTCCGGCGACGAGAAGCGCTGCACGGCCCAGCCCCACCTGAAGGCGTACAAGACGACGCCGAAAGCAAGGAATAGCCCGACTTGGTGATAGAAGCGCCATGCCTGGTAACGATACAGCAGCCGTTCACGCTGGGAAGGAGCACGCTCGAGCAATCGTCGCATGCGGCGCGCGAGGACGGAGGCGAAGGCGATGACGCCGGCGACGGAGAGCCAGGTGTAAAGAGCGCACCACAACTCGGAACCGACCCAGCCACCGGGTGGTGGCCAGCGGTCCGGCAAACAAGCCAAGGTCAACAATAGCAATAACAACAATGGCATGAGGATTGGCTCTCCACCTGTTCCACGGTCGGCCAGTCTAACTCATTGTAATGGCGGGTGCAAAGGCGGCAAAGCCGGATCGATCCTTGCCAATACACTCGCCGTGGAAGGAATAGTGGAACGCAAGACGCCTGCGTGGCACTGGGTCAGTCCACACAGGCGTCTTTCTTTGGATAGTCATCGATCGAGAGTCTGCCGCGTCTCACCAGCTTACACGCTCGGCGGTTGCGCCGGTGCCAAGCCGGTAGCAGAATTGCTCGAAAACATCGGCGTGATGCGAATCGGTGCTGTGCAGGTGTTCGCCCTCGGTGATCAGTTTGAGTTGATCGTCGCGGCATACGTCCATCTGGCGAAGGATTGCCTCAAACCGCTCCAGGTCGTGGGCGTAGACCACGAGCAACTTGTGCTCGTCGAACTGGACCTCCATCGGCTGTGACCGACCGATGACAGCGACACCCGTGCAGCCGTCATTGAGAAGCAGTTCTTCATAATCACAGAAATAGCTCATCAAAATCGGCAATTCGATCTGCTCGCGGTGCAGGTCGCGATGACTGCCGTTCGTGGTGTCGTGGCTGGTCTCAAGCACCACGTCAACGACATCGCCCAGCGGTCTGAGAAGAGCGAGAAAGACGTCGAAGAGCCGTTCGCTCGAAATCGAGGCCGCCAACACAGGAACTTTAAGGTCCGCCTGGGGGTCCGCGTAGGTGTCGATGCGAAACCCTTCGCGTGGCACGACCTGAAGGTCCAGAGATGGCCGGATGGCGTCGGTAAGGCGGAAGGTGCCGTAGCGGTCGACCTGGAGATGAGCGGCCAGTTGATTAGGACTCACGGGTACATCCTAAAGCAGCGCCATTGCGGCTGGGTGACGAAAACGACAGGCAGGGGCGATTCGCGGAGCGACGGAGGCACTGAGCAAATATAGGTTGCAAAATGGGGCCATGCCAACTTTCCACGAGCATTCTAGGAGGACAAAAAGCGCGTTTATGAAACTCATTGGGAAGGAATGCTTTGCGCGGGTTGGACGCTCTGGGGAGCCGAACGGCAGATGATCCGAAGAGGCAAAGGCATTGATCTGGTGTTGGCGGGAACGGCGGGGCGGGTATCATTGAGGCGGCTAGGGGCTTTACCGGCAATTGGGACTAACGCGCGATTATTAGGGCCGCGGGACAACGGCACATGCGTCAAAGGGATCTCGATTCCCAAGTACGCAACGTGGGGTCGAGATTGTTTCGGCGTATGTCGTTCGGGATTGCAGAACTGCTTGCGACGGCTATTCGGCGGCGACTGCAAACCTTCCGCCAAGAATTGGCTGCCGGATACTTACAACCCTTGAGTTCTCCCGCGAGCGCGTCAGGATTGGAATCCTGACCCAGAACCAAGAGAGATGCTTTTGCGAAGGGACCGGCGAATGCGAAGACACGGCGCTTGGGTTGTGGGATTTGGATTGATTCTCTGGGCCGGCGTAGCGTCCGCGGCCGAGTCGGCCGGCAAGATCGTAGAGGAGGACTGGGACGCCGCCTACCTCGAAAGCGCACACGTCGGCTTTTTCCATACCACCGCCCGGCAACTGGAGAAGGACGGTAAGAAAACCATACAGACCACTCTCGAAATGGACCTAACCTTGAAGCGTTACAAGGATGTGGTCCGCCTGCGCATGGAGAGCGGCACCGAGGAAACCGAAGACGGGAAAGTTACCGCCGTGTTCATGCGTCAGTATCGGGCTAAAGAAAAATCGCTCGAATTGAACGGCACGGTGGAGGACGATCAATTGCACGTTCAAATCGATGACTGCGCCACAGGCAAACGGGTTGTGGACAAGAAGATCAAATGGAACGATGAGGTCGTCGGCCTCTATCGCCAGATGAAGCTGTTCCAACAAAAGAAGGTCAAAGCGGGAGACAAATTCAGTTACCAGACGTACGAGCCGACGTTGAACACCGTCCTTACGGTGCAGGCGGCCGTGAAGGATGAGGAAGAAGTCGAATTGCCGGGGGGCAAAAAGAAGCGGCTACTTCGCGTGGAAGCCGCCTCCGATAAGGTCGAATTGCCGGGTACGACCATCACGCTCCCAGTGATGGTCTTGTGGCTGGACAAGGACCGGTTGCCCGTTCGTGAGCAACTCCAGATGGAGGGCCTGGGGAAGGTCGTCCTACAGCGTAGTACGAAGGAAATCGCGCGTGCTCCAGTCGATACTAGCGCCAAGATCCCTGACCTCGGCCTGACCGCTCTCGTTCCCCTTAACAAGGCCATTTCCCAACCGCACAACACCACGAAAGTCATTTATCGCATCACCCTCAAGGGGGACGACAAGCCGACGACCGCCTTTGCCGAGGACAGCCGACAGGAGATCAAGAACGCCAAGGGGAACAGTTTTGAGTTGCACGTCCATGCGATCCGCGAGCCTGTAAAGGTGGAAGAGGAAGTCAAGGCGGGAGAGGAATTCCTGGAAAGCTCGTACTTTCTGGACAGCGCGGACGCCAAGGTGAAAGAACTGGCCCGGAAAGCGGTGGGCGATGAAAAGGACTCGTGGAAGAAGGCCAAGCTCATCGAAAAATGGGTCGAGGCGAATATGAAAAACAGCGCCAGCGCGGAATTCGGCACCGCGGGACAGATCGCCCGGAACCTGGAAGGCGACTGCCGGCAACACGCCATGCTGACGGCCGCGATGTGCCGTTCCGCCGGCGTACCGTCGCGCACGGCACTGGGGCTGGTGTATGTGAACGACCGGCAAAAAGGGCCTGTGATGGGGTTTCACATGTGGACGGAGGTGTGGATCAAGGGACAATGGCTTGGCATCGACGCCACGCTGGGCCAGGGCTGCATCGGCGCGGGCCACGTCAAGATTTCGGACAGCAGTTGGCACGATACGCATGATCTCAAACCGCTCCTACCGGTGACGCGCGTCCTCGGCAAGGTGTCAATGGAGGTGCTGAGCGTGGAGGGGCCCAAGTAAGATAAGGATAACTCACCTGCTGATTCGTCCCGGCGAAGAAATCTGAAAGGCATTTCGATAGCTTGGCGCGTTCGTAGCGTCTATACTACGGTCTTCCCACGTGGGATAGGCCCGCGGTGGACAAATGGGCATCGAAGGAAACGCTGCAAATCGGTCTCATCACAGAGAGGGATTCGTACGCGAAGATTGAGAGGGGATCGCCCTTTCACCGGCACGGCGCTGCTATACTGCCGGTGGTGGGGCATTGCGTGGGATTGTTCGTGCGCTCAGGCTCCCCTGAGGCGATTCCGCCACGGATTCGACCGCGACGGTCTCTTGTTCTAACCCAAATCTCTCTTGAGCCAAGCAAGCGTTATTCTCGACCATTGTCTCTCCAACAAGCGAACCCCGGCGCGCCAAAGCGGGTTTGCGAGTCATCGACCCCCCGATGGCGGCGTCGGTGCGAGTACGCGTGACTTTCCCCGGTTGGCACGATTTCTGTTGGGTCGTGCCAGAACGCGAGGGACCGTGACACGGATTGAAGCTGGGGACACTCGATGACGCAAAGGGATCGCCAGACCTCCGCGCGAAACCCCGGTGAGCCGCCCCGCGAAGGACGGTCCCGCAACGACGCGCCCAGCGCGGATGCCGCTGCAGCGGTCAAGGTCGCGACCCTCGTCTGGGAACAGGTATTTCGCACAGCCGCACCGGACGAGCGCGAGCGCTTACTTTCCCTCGCCCGACGCCAAGGGATTGTTTTCGCCCATCAATTGCCGACTTCCAGAAGCACCTCCAATTTAGAGCGACCGGTTCATGTACAGGTCCTGAACGGACGATTGGAAGCCTGGACTCCATTGCGCGTCCAGCCGATCACGGCGCGGGACGCGGACCTGGACCCGATACAGCGTGATGCGGTCGCCAAAGCCCTGCAAACGCCCGACCTATGCCTGATCCAAGGGTTGCCTGGCACGGGGAAACACCGGGTCGCGGCGGAAATCATCCACCAAGCGACCACGAGGGGCGACCGAGTACTCCTTTTGGCGCCTCGAACCGGCGCTCTCGACGCGCTGTTGGGGACCATCGCCTTCGGGGATGCGGTCTTACCTCTCCGCTGCCTAGATCGAGGAGAGAGACTCGACCAACTTTCGCCATCGATTCGCCGGCTCACGTTTGGGGAACAAGTCGATAGCCTCCGACAAGGAATTCAACTGGCCCAACGGAAAGCACTGGAAGCCGAGGAACTTGGAGCGCGGCGAAAACGACAAGAGGCCCTTTGGCCCCATCTTCATGAGCTGTCCGCAAGCCGAGAAAAGCTGCGCGTTGAACAGGAAGCTCTGCTCCGCAAAATCGCTCATGTGGATCAGGTAGAGCGTGAGGCAATCAACGCGGATGCCAACTCGATCGCCATCTGGCGAACGGCCCTTCACGGTGCATTCGCCGAAGAACTTCGAGCTGCGCGCGAAACACTTGTGGAAGCGGAAGTGTCCATAGCCGAGGTCCGTAAACGGATCGGGTCGGTCCAAAAGGGAGTCGAGGATCGTAAGGCCTGCGCCGCGCCGCTGCGCCTTCTTGCGGACGCCAAGAGAGACGGGCGTTGGTGGTCGGCGCGTTGGTGGAGGGCCGTTTTGTCCCGAGACCTGGAGGCGCGGCTGACCCAGTTCGACGGCGAGGAAGAGCGGGACCGGATTGCACTCGCAGAGCTTGAAAGGCAATTGCAAGACCTCGGTCGGGAGCAAGAGCGACTACAGAACACGCTGCGCCAGGACCATTCACGCCTGGTAGGCATCGAGATAAGTCGCCAGCGCGCCGAGATCGAAAGGGAAAAAGCCGCGCTGGACCTTGCTCGCAACGCGCTCGATGCGCAATGGCAAGAGACATGCGGCAAGTTCGGCGAGGAATCGATCGTGTCCGACCTGATCACGCCGGACGCCGTGCAAAGCGCCTATCAAACGTGGCAAGTGCGGATACGACATGAGGAATCACAGGAAGATTTCCTCAGAGCCTGGGCCGACGCACTGGGACACGCGGCCGGCCAGATGGATCGCCGTCTTCTGGACAGCGTCAATCTGGTCGCCGCGACGGTCGGTGGTCTTCCGGTTGACGAATACCTTGGCGATGCGACCCGCCCGCAGCGCATATTCGATCTGTTGATCTTGATGGAAGCACATGAGGTGACGGAAGCGGAGTTCGCCAAGATCGGAGGCCGGGCTAACCGATCGATCCTGATCGGCGAGCCGGCGGACCACCCACCGCCGGAAAAAGTGGCCGCGCGAAAAACGAATTCCAACAAGTCCGGCATTCGTTCGAGTTTCTTTCACCGCCTTTGGAGCGTGCTCCATTGCGATCCACGCCGGTTGCCCTACGCGTGGTTCCACGAAGGCGACCGTCTCGGCTGCCGGCTTCGGCGCATCGCCCCGGAACAGCGGCGCTGGGTCGAGTCGGAACGGCTGGCGGACTGCCCGGAGATCGAACTGCGCATCCTAACTCTGTCGGGAAAGCCCTCGGAATTGGTGGAAGTCGTCTTTCCGCCGGGCCAGCCTATCCACCTGGCGAAGGAGTATGTCTTCAAGGAATTGGAAGAACTACCGATATCAACGCTTGGCCGCGGCATGCGCTGGGACGAACAGACGGAACAAGTGGTGCTTCACCTG
>Ga0207158_1129_pt1 | contig 17986 bp, 22 predicted proteins | sample Alteio_BWMinHeat_22_FD_153512 | JGI IMG/M metagenome (GOLD analysis project Ga0207158, IMG submission 153512) | Enriched cells from forest soil in Barre Woods Harvard Forest LTER site, Petersham, Massachusetts, United States -... | ecosystem: Environmental > Terrestrial > Soil > Temperate forest >... | reverse complement strand
ACGCGTCGAGAAAGAGGTTGCCGCCGCGAGGAGCGCGGCACACGGACCGCTTGCGATTGTGCCGCCGTCGCCGTTCCGTGGCCGAAAACGGCTTGACGATCCCCAGCGGACCGGCATGACGAGCGGACGGCAAGGCCGCGTCAGTGCTGGTGCTCCCGGTCGCAACGACGGTTCACGCGGAGCGCCAGAGGAACCGGAAGCGGTTCGGGAAATGGCGGCAGCGGAGCGCCGCCAACTCCGCTCCCCGCCTCTGTCACGCGGCAAGATACAGACGCCCGAAATCCCTGAAATCGAGACACCGGGCGAAACTGCCGTTCAAAGGCCAATCACCCGAGCCGTGCCAAAGTGCCTGTGACGGAATCCCTGTTGGTTCGCACGCGGGGGGGGCGAAACGACAAACATTGACGTGGTGCCGGATTCGGTTCTCCGAATCCCAACGGTGACGCAACCGGACGATTTTTCGTGTTGGGCGTGTTGTGCGATGAGCGTAGGTCGGTTCTACGGGATCGGTCCGGACTCCTTAGACCGCTGGAAAGCGATTCTCGGCACGAATCCAAAAACGTCTACGAATCCCATTCGCGTCGTCGAATACCTCATGGAACTCGGCGCGCAGGTTCGCGTCTTGGAACATGCCACGATTGACGATCTTCGCTGTGCGGCAGCGGCACAGTTCCCTTGCATTTTGCCAATCCAAGAATACGGCCTGCCTAGCAAACGAGCGAGTTTCAAGTACGGTCACGCGATTGTCAGTGTTGGAGTTATTGGAGATAGCAACGGTAGTGATTTGGTTGTGGCGTTCGACCCGTCGATTGAAAATTTGCTCGCCGACGAAGACAACATCGACGCCCCTGGATTGGTGTTGCTCGACTCGGAAACTCTTTTAGAGCATTGGTGGGATAGGGACGAGAGCGGGCTGGAATACGACCGCGTTGCTATTGTGGTCGCGCCGCCAGCGGATCGAACACTCAAGCCGCGAACGCGCTCGTTACACGCCGAGCAAAAACGCTTCGCCGTCCGGATTGCTCCGATCCTTCAACAAAAAGCGCTCTCCGCGTTCTGCGAAACCAGCGGCGGCGCACTTGTCGGATCGAACTCGACACCGGCGAAGAAATGTACCGATGTCGCGTGCGCTTGTCGGGAATGTTCGAGCGACCGCGAGCAATGTGAGGACTTATATCGTCGGTATTGGGTTCTCCAACAAGCGCACGACACGTTGTTGTCTGCTTTGGAGGAAACCCGCAACGCAAAGAGAATCATAAAGGCGCTCGGCCCCCCGTCTGAGGAAGACCATGAAGCTGTTTCCATAACGGAAGGCTCCATCGGCCAGCTGCGCCGGTCGATTACTGATGTGGTGTGGGCGAAGGGGGCTATCCGCCAACAGATGTGTTCGATATGGCCCGAACTGGCCGCGTGCCGGAATGGTCACGATTCTCCAGATGTTTCACGATGAGCGCGCCGCACGATTGCCGCCGTCGCACGCCGGTGCGGAATTGGAAGAACATCTTGAACGATTGACGGAGGTCGTTCAACCACATGCGCGGAGGGAGGATAATGTCAGGGACGGGCAGAGGACGAGGACGCCCACGAAGAATTACGAGTTTGAGCCAAGTCTCCGCGCGTATCGACGAGTTGACAGAACGACTTTCGGGCAAATCCTCCGACAGCAGGTTCTTGGACGCCTGGCCCCTCGACTTGCGGCTGCGCCTGTTGGATGCGTGGAGCCGCGCCATCATCAGCACCGGAATGGGAAAGCTACCGTACACGATGCAAGACCTGCCGCTCGAAAGAGTGCTCGATTTCCTTGAGCCACAAGACTGCGAAGCGATCAAAAAACTCCTCTCCGCTCCGGAGTCGGAACAGGAGTCTTTACCTCCATACTCCGGTAGGGGAGCGGCACCTCGGAAACGCCGCTCTCGGAAAACCTCTGACACAGAGAAGGGCAAAAATGAACAACTCAGACCGTCGGGAGCAGCGCCGAATCCAGACGATTCGGAAGTTCCTGAAAAAAACCTCACATGACACCTGCCACAAGTTAGCTCACAGTCTCATTCCAGGCAGTCTGACCGTGCCCCGGCTCTGGACCGGATGCCTCAGCTCTGACGAAGCGCTGTTGTGCGCCTATCTCGCCGTCGCCGAAACGGATGAGGACGGCTACGCACGCGTGGACCGCGAAATGCTCGCCAATGAGTTGCTGTTTTTCCATCCGGACAATCTGGAACTCGCGCTTATGCGGCTCCACGACCGCGCCGTTATCAACGATCCGCGCTTTGGTGATTTCGGAGCGGAAGTCCAGTTCGATCCCGAACAGCTGGCGCGCCTTGTCCGAAGCGTGGCGCTCGACATTCAATAACTCCAACATTGGAAAAACCCACATGAATGATGAGAACTCCACAACCTCATACTGTGAGTCATTCGGCCTCGTCTCGGCTCCGCCGTGGATTGTGTTTGAGTATCGGGAAAACGGCGGCTGGTGCGCCGCCGGGTCGTTCGAGGATCTCGAAGATGCCGAACTCCGACTGGAACTCATTCCGCATGGATGCGGCGTGATACGGCGACGCGGAGAAGGCGCGCCGGATCAAGTCTTGAAGGGAAGGAATTGGACACATGCCCGATCTCAACGCGACACCGTGACGAGTTAGGAAAGCGTGTAACCACTTGACGCATAAAGAGAAGCGGAATGTATAATACTTCACGTTTCCTGCCCTGTGACTGAGAAGGAGCTATCCGGTCATGTATAGTGACGGCTGATTCGTGGTGGTGATGACGGAGGCAAAGAGATGACCGAAGCCGTGAAAAATCCCGAAGGTTTGTTGCGAACGGCAATTCATTCTTCCGGCATGCCGTTCGCCGCGATCGCGCGGGGGGCTGGCGTCCCCCAACCGTGTGTGAGCCGCTTTGCTAACGGGCACACGACTTTGACTTTGGCGAATGCCGCAAAGCTGTTTGAGTATTTTGGATTCAAGATCGTGAGACAAGGTAATGAGTAAACGCGAACGCCGCGCGTTGGGAGCGCGGCGTCCGGTAACAGAAAGTAGGCTTTTGCTATGGACAACCCCATGATAACGGAGGCCGCGCCGCGAGTCCAGTCCGTAAAGCGGAAAATCCAATATACAACTTGGATTGGTGTGGTCGATGATCCTGATGCACGACCGTGGGCAGCAAATGCCAAAGACCTGGCATCATGGGCATGGTCTCTGCTCATCAATCGCACAGATGTGTGGGGGGGATACAATGACCTGGATGCTGGCGGCGAGCCGGTGACACGGCCCGCTAAGCGCGACCGTGGTAAAGTACAACTCGACAAGGCCGATCTCGTTCAGCACTTCCGCGCACACAACCGCTCGCGTATTGTCGGTTTGCATTCAACTTCACCGGAGAACACGTCCCGCTGGGCTGGCATCGACATTGACGCGCACGGCCTCGTCACTGCGAAGGTGAAGGCGAACAATCGCCGCGCCGCGCTCGCATGGTACAATAAGCTGCGCGACATGGGATTGAGGCCGCTGCTTGTATCGAGCAACGGCCTGGGTGGTTATCACATCTGGATTATCTTCTCCGTTCCAGTGGCGACGGCGGACGCATACACGCTCGGCGAATGGCTCAAGTCAGACCATGCCGACTACGGCTTGCCCACCGCGCCGGAGCATTTCCCAAAACAGGTAGCCGTGCCGGCAGACGGTTACGGCAATTGGCAGCGGTTGCCTGGGCGTCATCACACGGATGATTACTGGTCCTCATGTTGGGACGGCGACAAATGGCTAAGCGGTCAAGCTGCCATCGACCACGTCCTCTCCATCGCCGGGGACGACCCGGCATTATTGCCGTGGCATGAGATTCGCGCCGCCGCGCCGATTCGGATTACGGAGCCGGCGTCGCGCTCAGAACCCGCCGTTTCTGTCATCGGAGACGATGACCAGCTTGACGTGCGCGCGCGAGCGTATTTGGACAGGGTTCCAAACCGAGTTGAGGGTGAGGGCCGCGACAACGCGGCATACACCGCTGCTTGCTTCTTGGTGCGTGACATGAACCTGCCCGCCGGCCGGGCGCTCGACTATCTCGACAGCTGGGACAGGGGGAACACCCCTCCGCTCGGATCGACTCGGCTCTCGGAGATCATCGAGCATGCGCGTGCATACGGGCGTCGCCCGGCAGGCTCGGCATTGACGAAGACGGAGGAAAAATCACGAAAAGAAGAGGGCAGGACGATGGGCAAGTCGGAAGAGAACAGGGAAGAAACTCAGATAACGACCAATCTTCCTTATCAAGTCAAGGACGGTGTTATCGTCCGACTGGAAGGAACTAAAAACGGAGACGTGAATCATCACCCTCTGTGTAATTTCAGCGCCCGCATCGTGACCCAAACCACCGTCGATGACGGCGTCGAGCAGCAGATAACGCTCGCCATCGAAGGCCAGCTGGCGGACGGCACCGCCCTGGCGCGCGTCGATGTCCCAGCGGCGGGGTTCGCTGGCATGTCTTGGGTAGTCGAACGCTGGGGGACGCGTGCTATCGTCAACGCGGGCAACGGGACGCGCGACCACTTACGCGCGGCCATGCAGCATCTCTCATGCCATTCCACGACGCGGACCGTGTATGGTCATACGGGATGGCGGCTGATCGGCGGTGAGTGGGCCTACCTGCACGCGGGCGGCGCCGTCGGCACGGGCGGCGCCGTTGCCAATGTCGAGATTCAGTTGCCGAGTGTCCTGACAAATTACGCACTTCCTCAACAACCACCCACCGACGAAGAGCTGCGAGACGCCGTGTGCGCCTCTCTGCGAATGATGGGCGTGGCGCCGCTAAGCGTGACTGCACCAACTTACGCGGCCGTCTGGAGGTCGGTTCTTGCGACCGCCGACTTTACTCTTCACGTGTCGGGGCCGACAGGCCAGGGAAAGAGCGAACTGGCCGCGTTATGCCAACAGCACTTTGGTCCCGGCTTGGACGCAAGACACTTGCCTGGCAGCTGGGCTTCGACGGGTAATAGCCTGGAGGCGCTGGCGTTCGTGGCAAAGGACGCGCTCCTTGTCGTCGACGATTTCGCGCCAGGGGGCAGCGTCCATGACGTGGCACGCGCACACCGCGAGGCGGATCGGCTGCTACGCGCGCAAGGAAATCGAGCCGGTCGGTCCCGCTGTCGCGCCGACGGCTCCTTCCGTGCCGCGAAACCTCCACGGGGGCTCATCTTGTCCACCGGAGAGGATGTGCCGCGCGGTCAATCGCTCCGCTCGCGTATGCTCATTCTGGAATTTACTCCTGATAGCATGTGCTGGGACAAGCTCACGCAAGCGCAAAGTGACGCCGCCACCGGTAAATACGCCGCGGCCATGAGCGGTTACTTGCACTGGCTGGCGCCGCGGATTGAAGCAATCAACCGTGACCTGCCTCGGACTGTAGCCGCTCTCCGCGATGAACTGCGTACTGACGGGCAGCACGCGCGCACGCCCGGCATCGTCGCCGAGCTGTTCATGGGCTTGAGGTACTTCTTGGACTTCGCCCAGGAAGCCGGCGCCATCAGCGCCGATAAGCGACAACGAATCGAGATGAAGTGCCGTAGAGCATTGCTGGCCGCAGCCGCCGAACAAACCAGTCACGGTTTGGAGGCCGAGCCTGTTGACAAATTCCTGCGATTGCTGTCGGCGGCGCTGGCATCGGGTCGATGCCATGTTGCCGACGCGAAGGGCGAGCCGATGAAACAACCACAGGCGTGGGGGTGGATGTGGGAAGGCGGTGTATGGCGACCAAATGGCACCCGGATCGGGTGGCTGGCTGGCGAGGACCTCTACTTGGAACCGGAAGCATCGTATGCCGCTGTACAAAAACTGGCATGCGATCAAGGCGACAGCTTCAATGTCAACGGCCAAACGTTGCGCCGGCGCTTGAAGGAAAAGGGAGTGCTCGTCAGCACTGAAAGCAACAAAACGACCACCCGCCGTCGGCTACAGGGGCGAGATCACGCCGTGCTGCATTTACGTAGCGAGGCTCTTCAAAGGCTCCCAGAACAAGGAGAACCGGGAGACGAGCCATAAGCCACGGAAAGAAGTTGGGCCTTTTGTCTCCCGGTTGCCCCAAAAAACCGGGAGACAAACCGGGAGAGGAACCAGGATACGGGAGCTTGGGTATATGTACACAAGGGAATGTATTTGAGATGCCGCTAGGGGGCTGTCTCCTAGTTCGTCTCCCCGTGCATCCTAGTTCTTTTTGCAAAACCGGGAGACAAAAAAGGCCGTTAATTAGGGAAAAATGATTGATTTGCGCTGTTCTCCTAGTTTCGGGCGCCTGTGGGAGCGACTTGGGGCCAAAAGTCGGAAACCATCGCAGAGTGAGGCCATCTGCCCGTTTTCATGCGTGGCGTTCATATACAGGCGCCCGAAACTAGGAGAACAGCGCAACAGCTACCAGTTTTGTCTGTAATTTACATCGGTGTGTGGTTCATTAAAGCACACCGGCAGTAGGAAGAGGTCATCGCCGTCATGTCTAAACTCGGAACTTCCATCATCGTGCCAGGAGCCGGAGGCACTAGACCACCGAGACCCGTTTTCCCATACTTCGGGAACAAATCCGCCATCGCCCCTGTGGTCTGGCATCTTATCGGTCAGGTCCGGCATTACGTCGAGCCGTTCGCGGGATCGTTGGCGGTCCTCATGGCCCGCCCACGCCCATTTGCGGGCCATGAAACGGCGAACGATGCCAGCGCGCTCCTGGGAAATTTCTATCGGGCCGTCACCAGCGATCCCGACGCCGTGGCCGAACACGCCGATTATCCAATTAGTTCATGCGACCTCCACGCGCGGCACGCCCACCTCGTCGCCAATAAGGACGACCTGCGCGAGCGCTTGGAGGGCGATCCGTTCTGGCCGGGAGACCCGCTGCTCGCCGGATGGTACGCATGGGGACTATCGTCGTGGATCGGCAGCGGCTGGTGCACTGGGGACGGTTCGTGGCACGTGGTCGAGCAGGATGGCGTGCGCCGGCTTCGTTTCCGCCCCGATGCCGATAAGGACGGCCTCGGCATTCAGCGCCACCGGCCGCACTATGGCTATCAAGGCGTCCATCGCCAAGGTCGCCGCCAACTGCTCGACGACCTGCGCCGTCTGGGCGAGCGGCTGCGCTACGCCCACATCTTGTGTGGTGATTGGCTCCAAGCGGTGGGAAATAACAGTGCGCGCGAGTCGGCGCTCTTCGGTGCAGGTTCGCCCTGCGGAGTCTTTTTCGATCCGCCCTACGGCGCCGATGCCGACCGCGACATGGACGTGTATGAAATTGATTCCGGCACCGTCGCAGCCGACGTTCGCGCCTGGTGCATCGACCACGGCGACGACCGGCGACTTCGCATCGTGCTTGCCGGGTACGAAGGTGAACACAATGAACTCGAGCAGCGCGGTTGGAAGGTCATTAAATGGTCAACGAAGGGGGGATATTCTACGACCGGCCAGGGCGAGACACGGGGCAAACTGAACGCCCTCCGAGAGCGCCTCTGGTGTTCGCCTCATTGTGTCCGAGTCGCGCGCGAGGCGGTTTTTTTCGATGATCTGTGACACGAAGGAAACTTCATGCAAACTTCACAATAGACGCAATTGCCTGATTGAACATAACTTGCGGCACACAATTTCGGAAAACAGATTCGTTACCGCCGTAAACCGACCAGGTCGCAACAAGCTCGTCCCTACCAGCATGTCAAACGGCAAACGCGCGTTCGCCGACAAGCGGAGAAGGCGTTTCTTCTCATAGCGCGGCCCCGGCGCTTTTCAGGGGCAACACGAATCGGAGGTACAGCATGAAATCTGACAATGCGTTGAGAAAGCGCGTCGCAAAACTGGCGCAGCGTGGTTCCGATCCCAGCATTCACGAAACCGTAACCGTGTCTGTTGTTCTGGATGTGGTTGGCGATTTGTCGCTCTACGAAATCAAGCGGCTGGTTGACCTCGCCGTTGATGACCGCGGAGCCGCGATTCTCGCCGCGGCGATTCCGAACGCATCAGTCCGTCGGAGTAGCTGACACCGTTGGCGACGGATCGGCCAGCGGAGGCGATCCCGCTGGCCGATCCAACACCAAGAATAACCACCATGAGAGAGAGGTATATTATGCGCGCGTATTACACAACCACGGTTGCACGGACGAAAGCGATTTTCCAAGAGGGGTTCACGGACCTGTACACGGAATTTGGTATGCAAGGGGTCTACTTTTCGTCTATCCCATTGGCAATCAACGACGGGTTCGACGGCGACACGGTTCTCTGTCTGGATGTGCCCGACGATGTGATGGAGCAGTTCGACGTTTCTGATACGTCGATGGCGTATCAGCTGTCGCTGATTCCCGCAGCCGTGCTGAATCTACTGGACAAGCCAAAGATTTACGACCACACATACACTAAATGTTCTCGGAAGCAACTGCGCGATTCCATCCGGATGTGGCAACAGGATGCGGCTCTTAGCTCCCAGCTGAAAGCGCAAGACCTGCGCGACGCCATCAAGTTTTTCGACAGTATCGGCTGGAATACGCCGCTGAAACTGCACGAGGAGAAGGAACACTTGCGGGCGCAAGACCAGTAAACGAGTAGCACAGTTAAAGGATTGGAAAAATCCAATGGCTACTCCCGATGAATATTTTGCGAGTGTCAAAAGCAATCCATAAACTCCCACCACCATGCGGCGACGCGCTGGATACACCAATCCGGCATCGTGGCGATGGCGACGGCCAGCACGAGCAACGCGACCAGCGCCAGCACCGACACAACGGCAACGATCATCTCGAAATTGGATAGCGGCCGAGAAGCGGCAAGGTCAAGAATGTGTGACATCACGGCGGCAACCCTCGCGGCGATGGATGGGTTATCTTGCCGCGCTGTTGTCGCCGTCGCAATGTTGGTTGCGTTCTTTCAGGGGCCGACAGCTGCGATTCCACCACGACGCCGGCGCAGCCAGCCCCAGCCGAGCAAGGGGACAACGCCACTGAGGGCCAGCGCGAGCGAAGAGGGAGCCGGGACAGCGGAGGGAGCGAAGGCGACGGTTTCAGGGTTGGAGAATCCGCTGGCAAATACACTGACAGTTCCGCCGCCCGGTCCCACTATGCCGAGCGTGCCGCCAGAGTATTCAGGGACGTAAAGGTTTCCACTGCTGTCAAAGGTAATGTATTCAGCGCCCTTCAGCCCGGTAGCAAAAGTGGAAACAGTGCCCCCAGGCGTCACCTTGTCGATATAGCCGCCTGTACTGTTGGTATCTGTATTGTTAGCGACGTACAGATTACCGCTGCTGTCGAAGGCCAGACCTACGGGGACACTAAACCCGGTAGCAAAAGTGGAAACAGTGCCCCCAGGCGTCACCTTGTCGATATAGCCGCCTGACTGATTAGCGATGTACAGGTTGCCGCTGCTGTCGAAGGTAAGTCCTGTAGGGGTTGAAAACCCGGTTGCAAAAATGGAAGCGATCCCCCCAGGAGTTACCTTGATAACATCGTTGTCAAGGGAGTTACCGACGTAGAGGTTGCCGCTGCTGTCGAAGGCAAGTCCTGCCGCCCCGTCCAACCCCGTTACGAACTTGGAAACAGTGCCCGCAGAGGTTACTTGGTAAATAACACTGGCAGTGTTGTCAGCCACATACAGGTTGCCGTCGGGACCGAAGGCCAGGCCCGTAGCGTCGATGCCGGTCACGAAGGTGGTGACAACGCCGCTAGAGGACACTTCGGATATTGAGGCGTTTGAACGGCTGCTGACGTACATGCTGCCGGGAATGAAGCCAGCCCGAACAGGCGAAGCGGCCAGCAACAAGAGCATTGCGCAGCACAGCAGACGGGAGAAGCGGAGCATGATGCGATTCCTTTGGGATGGAAAACATCCGAAATTGTCCCGCGCTGTTTCAGAAATGGCAAGCGAAAAGCAAGCGCGATAGGCGAAACGAAAAACCCCCGCGTTGCTCCGAATACCGGAGCAACGCGGGGGTTGCTGTGGAGGCCGTGACAGTTAGCGTTGCTCGGAAGGCGTCCATTCGTGCATCAACCACAAGAGAGCGCCCAACGTCGTTGGTCCCTGATACAGCTGCACGGTACGTTTTTCGTTCGAGATAAGCCATTCAGAGATGAAATAGATATGCAAATAGGCATACAAACCGCGTCGTTTCGCGTGGTAGCGCAACCGACTACGAAGCGATTTTTCTGTAGCGTCCCTCAACTCCGGATGCAGCGGAAGATACTTCGCTATCCGTTCAGCATCGGCTTTAATAAGCCGACGGCGTGAGGCTTCCCCTTCCCGTCCCTGCTCCTGTAACCAGTCTGCATACGCGGCGTGAGTCACGTAGTCGTACCGATCAGCGTTTATCGCGATTATGAAATCCACTTCCCTCACCAGCGTTTCCGTAGCCATCATCAGTTCCCCTTTGTTGTCATTGCCGATCTTTGATTATACGTGCCGCCAAGAGAGTACGTGTCTGAGATTGTCGAAAAAGCCTCTTCTCCGCTCCGCATGGCGTTTCCCCTATCTAATATGGCAATGTTTTTTCTCCGCCCTGTATTTTTTATCCTCAGCGTCGCCGCAACCGCTGTGCGGCACAGATCGCGGCGAACAGGACCACGCCGCTTATCAAGCCCGCGAGAACCTCCATCGCGTGTTCCTCCGTTCGTGGCCCGTGGTGTTGCAATCAATCTTCATGCGGTTGTCGTCGCGGACGTGCAGCACAAACGACAGGACGCAGCCGCCGTCTTGCCGGGCGATGCCGCTGCGGAGCATCCAAAGCACGTCGCGCAGCCGGCCCGATTCGTCCTGGCATTCGACACCGGGCGGAACGGTGACGCAGCGCTCCCAGGCGCCGCATTTGAAAGCGACAGGCCAACCGATACCGGCCTCCTTCGCGGCCGCGGACATGTCGATCAGTGCGGCGTGGCGGATAGCGTCGGCGCTGGTTGATACACGGTTCGGCACCCGCTCCTGCCCTCGCGCAGGGCAAAATTGTCGAGAAGACACCGACGAGATGAGCCGGAGGGCATTGGAAGTCACAGAGCGGTAAGCGGAAGGGCAAGCAACTCAGGAGGAGGCCAGCGTTTGTCCACGTTGCGCCAAGTTGCGTCGAGGGATTGAGTCGAACCAAACGCCAACCAACGACCAACGGCCCCACGTGGGGGCGTCGTGGGCGACACGGGTACGCCCCGGCGCGTCAGGGGGTCGCCGCCCCGTTTGAGGCGGCGCCCGCGGCTTGCCTGTCGAGGGCGCCAGGTTCCTCGGCCTTGAGCTGCCCCAGGCGCGTCGCATAGGCCCGGCGGACACGGGCCAAGTCTTTCACTGTCAGCCGCGCCTTGATTGCCGGCGTCAACTCTTTGCCGAGTCGCTCCAACGTGGCAACAGCGTCCACCTGGCCGAACCGTGCGGTGTACTCGGCGGCCAGTTCAACAGACCGCTCCGTGCGCTGCTGCTCCTGCCGATGCAGGGCGTCGGCGTCCTGCTGGCTCACTTCGTCGTCGGTTGGCGACGACGCTTGTGTGGCGCCGAGTAGGCCAAGCAGCGGCTTGGCCAGGTTGTCGAACGTCGGCCAGGGGATCGACTGGCCCGCAAGGATGCCGGTGCGGTCCTTCTCCACGTGCGCCAGCGGCACCGCCGTCTCCTTCCTGCTCCTCTTGTGCGACTCCATGCGGATCAAGATGTCCGGCTCATAGGCCGTCTCGCCTTCAGCACGCATCTTGAAGCCGACGTTTTTCAATTCACCCGATTCATCGTCTTCCGCGAAGTCGTTGCCTTGGCGTCCGCAGATCAAGACATGCACTGGCGACGCCAAGAGCAGATGAAGGAGTTCCTTATAAGGCTTTTAATGACCGACCACCCGTGCAGCGGGATCGCGCCCGCCTTGGTCAGCCGGCCAGTGAAGGCGTTCTTGCAGGCGTCCCACAGGTGCGTGATCGAGTCGATGACCAAAACGCCGTGGGTGTTGCAGTCCAGTTGCCGGACGGCGGCGATGACCTCCGTGATCGACTTCGTGTACAGCACGTCGAAGTCGAAGGCTTGCGGGTGGACGCGGCGCTGGGCAACGTCCTGGCCGTAAAAGGCGGTGCCGCGTTCGGTATCAACGAAGGCGACACGCTTGCCGGTATGCTGAGCAAGACCTTCGGCGAGGAGCAGCGAAGTGAACGTCTTGCCGCTGCCCGCGGCGCCGTACAGGGCCATCTTGAGAGCGCCCTTCAGCGTTTTCGGTTTCTGGAAAGATACCATGATCGGGAACCTTTCGTGTGGAATGTCAGGGGTGAAAAGTGTGAGGCCCCGACGCGGGGCCTTCACTGCGAGACGGTTTTGTTGCGACTATGCCTTGCGCGCGAACTTGCCGCGCTCGGTCTTGACGAAGCGTGCCTCGGCGCCTTTCGTGTCGATCTCGCGTAAGATGGCGCTGTAGAGCGTAGCGTCGGGGGTCTTGCCGCCAGGACTGGTCCAATAGCCCTTGATCGCCAACGCGCCAATCATCTCCTTGCACGTCATGGGCCGACCCTCCTCCGCCAGCACCTTCGCCGCGGCGTCGAGGGCGCTCGGTTTCTTCTCACCGCCGGTGCCGCTCGCCGACTTCTTGGCCTTCCGGGTCCGTTTCGGTTCCTTCTCGGTCGCGATGGGCGGCCGGTTCGCGTCTGTGGCCTCGGCGGCGATGGGTTTGGGCACCGCGGTCTCGGGTGCCCGGACGATGTGCGGCGTGGCGTACAACGTCTTGGCGGCGGCCTGGGCGTCGCCGAGCGTAACCGCCGTTACCGTCCCGATCACCTTCAAGTAGGTGTTCGAGTCCGGCGACGCATCCAGGACATTCCAACTGATCGTTTCCGCGAAGGGGGACAGCGATTGTGGCGCTGCCGCATCGGTCGGAGGCAATTCGGGACTGGTGGGCGTCGCTTCGAGGATTGCTTCCGGCGCGGGTGCGTCGGCGGTCAGTTCGGATGGCGAAATCTCCGGCGTCGTCGGCAGTTCTTCTTGGTTGCTGGTCTCTTCTTGGCCAGAGGTCGCTTCGGTAGTCGTCGGGACCGACGGCTGTTCGGCGTTCGGCTCCAAGGCCGGAGGGGTTTCGGCATCGAGAATCTCGATGGGCCGGGTAGCTAGCGAGTCGCGGCGCCAGGTGACCTGTTCGCCGTCATCCCACTTGATCTTCACCGAGACGCCGTTGGCCCAGACGATCCGTCCCTCGACGCCGTCGTCGGTGCATCGCACGCGGCTGCCGATCCGGAGCGTCTGCAGGTGTTCGCTGCTGGCCTTGTTCTTCTTCTTGCTTGCCATGTCAAATTCCCCCGTTTTTCAGGCGTTTCTTGCGAGTGCCGCGACATGCGACACCCAACAGGGTCACTGACTTACCTCAGCTTCGCCAACGACATCCAGCCAATTCGCAGCGATTTTCAGCATGTTTTTCGGGGTTTTTTCACTGCTCCGGAAAAGCGCCAGTTGCGGAGACCAGCGTCAGAGCAGTTCGAGAGATGACATCCTGCGCGTGGGACAGCAGGAGCATCGAGGTAAGGCGAGAACATCCTTTCAAATCGCGTCTTCCGCTTCCAGGCGGGCCATTTCGGTGTATAATGTGCTGAACAATCGACTTGGGCGACGCCGACGGTTGATCCCCGACGGCGAAACCAGCCAACGAAAAGGCCATGCGGGGCCGCAATCCCCGCACGGCCTTTTTTCGTTGGCTCGCCGATTGCTTTCCGGCTCCGTCCAAAGAACTTTTAGGATTAAGATGCCATGTACGTTGAAATGCGTCTGATCAGCAGTATTCGCCCCTATGAGAACAACCCGCGCCTCAACGACGCCGCCGTGGATGCTGTGGCCGCGTCGATCAAGGAGTTCGGGTTCAGACAACCGTTCGTTGTCGATGAGGATAGCGTCATCGTCGTCGGCCACACCCGGTACAAGGCAGCGCTGAAGCTCGGCATGACAGAAGTGCCGGTTCACGTCGCCATCGGACTGACGCCGGCGCAGCTGAAGGCGTACCGCCTCGCGGACAACCAAACGGCTCAGTTGTCGGGTTGGGACGAGGACAAACTGCCCATCGAATTGATGGGCTTGCAAGAGATGGACTTCGATTTGAACCTGACCGGCTTCTCCGGCGATGAACTGCTTAGACTGCTGGAACAGCCGACCGAAGCACTGACCGATCCCGACGACGTTCCGGAGCCGCCAGATGAAGCGATTACGCAGCCCGGCGATCTGTGGCTGCTCGGCGAGCATCGTTTGCTGTGCGGCGACAGCAGTAAGGCGGAAGATGTGGATCGCCTGCTGGCCGGCGATCCGGTCCACCTAGTCAATACGGACCCGCCGTACAACGTGAAAGTCGAACCGCGCAGCAACAACGCCATCGCGGCCGGCCTGTCGTCATTCCAGGGAACCACGCATCACCAGGGGTTCGATGTCGAGCGCCACCCGGAGAAGGCGCGGTCCACGCACACGAAAATGCGGGCCAAAGACAGGCCGTTGATGAACGACTTCGTATCGGAAGAAGAGTTCGACCGACTGCTGAACGCCTGGTTCGGGAATATCTCCCGCGTGTTGCTGCCGGGCCGGGGCTTCTACATTTGGGGCGGCTACGCGAACGTTGGCAACTATCCGCCGGTCCTCAAAGCGGTGGGGCTGTACTTCAGCCAGTCGATCATCTGGGACAAACAGCATCCCGTGCTGACCCGCAAAGACTTCATGGGTGCCCATGAATGGTGCTTCTATGGCTGGCGCGAAGGCGCTGCCCACCAGTTCTACGGCCCCAACAACGCCACCGACTTGTGGGCCATCAAGAAGGTGAATCCGCAGAGCATGATTCACCTAACGGAGAAACCAGTCGAACTAGCGTCCCGCGCCATCGAGTATTCGTCCAAGCGCGGTGAGAACGTCTTGGACCTGTTCGGCGGCAGCGGCTCGACCCTGATCGCCGCCGAGCAGACCGGACGCAAGGCGTTCCTCATGGAGTTGGACCCGCTGTACTGCGATGTGATCGTGCAGCGCTACGAACAGTTCACAAGCAACAAGGCAGAACGGGCGGCGTAGCCCGAAAACACTGGAAAACCTGTCAAAATGAGTCAACGAGTTTCAAATCGGGTTCGGACCCGACAGAGGTATCTGATGGCAACTAAGAAAAGACAGCGACCGGACCAACGCCTGTTGCTGATGCTGGCCTGCGGCGCGACTGTCGAAGGAGCCGCCCGGCAGTGTGGCGTCAGCGAAAGTACCGTGTACCGCCGCCTGGCCGATCCGGATTTCCGCCGGCAGATCGACAACCTCCGTAATGAGATGGTCCAGAGGACGGCGGCGACCCTCACCGCCGCCAGCTCGGAATCGGTCAAGACGCTTGTAACGCTCCAACAGCCGACCAGTCCCGCGGGGGTGCGTCTGGGCGCGGCCAAGGCTGTCCTGGAAATCGGCATCAAGGTCCGCGAGGTCGCCGACGTGGAGCAACGGCTGGCGGCGCTGGAACAGATGATGGTGTCGTCGCCGAACTAACTGCGTTTTTCGCGGGTTTCCAGTAGCTTTGTCAGTTTTGTCGGGTGTCGGGCAGGGGTAACAAAGGATGAGAACGGTAGCTTTAACACGGAGCGGTTTTGTCGGGTGGGCGCAGATTTTGTCGGACAGGCGGATGACAATCCGCAAGGCGGCCTCCGTTCCTTGGGGCAACGAGTCGTGGGCCGGCGCCACATTTCCGGAAAAAATAAGCGGTCCGACGTGTTGCCGCTCGCCGATCTGTTTCGGGTAATGGACCGCTCGTGTTCGGCCTCTCTTGCCGCATGCCGCCGTCAGCCGCTCATTGCGGTTCGGTATCAACCAACTCATTTCCGCCGTGACGACATTTTTTCTCTTGCAAAAGGCATGACAATAGATGTCATACCTCTGTTGCTAACATTCTTCCATATTCCAAATGCTTCGGTTTCCGGAGTGCCCCGATTTCATGGAACACGCATCGCGTCCGCCGCTGCGCCGCTTACTCACTCTGGATCGCAAGATCCGAGAGGGTGACTACCCCAACGCCGTCGCGCTGGCCGCGGACTTGGAAGTGAATCGTCGAACGATTTACCGCGATCTCGATTTTCTGCGCGATTCCTGGGGCGCGCCGCTGGAGTTCTGCGCGCACAAGAACGGTTACTTCTACAGCAATCCCGATTACGCCTTGCCGCTGTTGCGCATCAGTGAAACGGAATTGTTGGCGCTATGCCTGGCGGAGCGCTTGATGCAGCAGTATCGCGGCACCTCCATTGCCAACGACCTGGCAACCGCATTTCGCAAATTGACCGGCCATCTGTCTGAGGAAGTCACGATCGATCTGAATCACCTGGCCGACGCCGTTTCCTTTCGCGGGCAAGCCGCGGAGGGCGGCGAAGTGAAGCAGTTCCGCCAGCTCCTCCGAGCAGTCCAGCAATGCCGGCAACTGGACCTGGTGTATTGGTCCGCGTCGCGGGACGAAGTGACCCGGCGTGTGGTTGATCCGTACCACCTAACCTCGACGCTCGGGGACTGGTATCTGGTGGCGTACTGCCATTTGCGGGAAGAGGTGCGGATGTTCGCGCCGGCGCGGATTCGCTCGTTGAAGGAGACAGGTAAGCGCTTCGAGCGCCCGGCGGAGTTTCGGATCGGCGACTACTTGGACGCGAGTTTCCGGACGATGCGCGGTTTCGGCGAACCGCTTCGGGTGCGGCTGCGTTTCCGCGGCGAGGCGGCGCGGTACGTGAAACTGCGCGAATGGCATCCGACGCAACGGCTGAAGGAGCGCCGCGACGGCAGCCTGGAGATGACGCTGGCGGTGAGTCACCTGCTGGAGGTGCGGCGGTGGGTGCTGGGCTACGGGCCGGAGTGCGAGGTGCTCGAACCCGCGGAGTTGCGCGAGCAGGTCCGGGAGGAGTTTCGGCGCGGGCTGGAGGTGTACGAGTCGTGAGTGGGTACGCAGGTTAGGGGAGACTCCGGCCTGTTCGGAGGTCGCTGGTGCGCGAAAGTAGACCGCCAGAGTCCGCCACAGTCCGCCATCGTTGGCGGACTAGGTGAATTCGCGCAACTCCTGTGATTTCAACAGCGTGCGCGGGCATCCGTCGTCAGTCCGCCAACCCCGCCACGCTCCAGGGTGGGGGCGGAAGTTAGACAAAAGCAGACCCATTCGCACCCCGTGAAGTGCTTGGCGGGCACGAGTTCAGGTTGTTGACGGCACACTGTCCGGGGCGGCGATGAGGACCCGAGGAGCGATTCGCGGGACGGCAGCGTTTGCTTGGCGAGGGAAAAATAGCTCCGCTACCAAGCTTGACAAAGGTCCTGGCGAGAGTACGCTCGGATAAATTTGGGATGTTACTCCAAAGAAGGAGAGGAAATGTCCAGCGTCGATCTCCTCCTTCCGCTTACGGTACGCAATGGGGGGACAAATGCAACTCGATCCGGGGTGGTCGAGTGCGAGGGGGTCAAACCAACAGACCTGCGCGAGTAAATGCGGCCAGAAGGAGCGCATGGCGACGGGTCATTTCTAACATCCGAAGCCCGCGCCCCTCATTCGGCTGTCTGGTTGTGAACAACTGAATCGCCTTTCGGCGTCACTGCATTCAACAAAGAGCATGACCTTGCGAGACCTAGTGCTCAACGCCAATGGCAAGAACAGTCTACGGTGTCTCAAGAAAAAAGTCGAGGAAACGAGGAAACCCCTTGACAATGAATCTCTCCCTGTTATTGTTTCTATGTAGGTTTCGCACTGACAAATAGCAACATGGTGATAAAATGAGGCTTGAATCGAGGCTCCGGAGTTGTGGCTATCGTGGCGACGCATCCTTCTTTCGGCAGGTCGTACTGGATCAATTTCGGGAATTGTTTCCGGGGGAGACCGACGAAGCCGTGCTGTGTAACCCATCGGCGAAAGCGCTGCCCTACTGTGAATCGGTTCGCAAGCGCTGCGAGTTTCCGTTCCCGGAAGACTTGATTTTGTCGACGCTGATCAACGCGCGCAAGCGGAGTCTTGCCCGATAGAAGCCGCCAGCGCACTCGCCGACAAAAGTCGGCGAGTGCGAGGACGCCAAGGAGTTGCATCATGA
>Ga0207158_1127_pt1 | contig 18048 bp, 27 predicted proteins | sample Alteio_BWMinHeat_22_FD_153512 | JGI IMG/M metagenome (GOLD analysis project Ga0207158, IMG submission 153512) | Enriched cells from forest soil in Barre Woods Harvard Forest LTER site, Petersham, Massachusetts, United States -... | ecosystem: Environmental > Terrestrial > Soil > Temperate forest >... | reverse complement strand
AAGTTCGAGCTTGTCATCAATCTCAAAGTGGCGAAAGCGCTCGGCCTTGACGTGCCGCCGACACTGCTCGTCCTCGCAGACGAGGTGATCGAATAATAGTGCCCTTTGCTGCAGCGCATGAGTCCGGTCCCGGCACGAAGCGGCGGTACCTGCGGTCGCCAAACGTGTCCGCTGTTCAAGGTGGACCGGCCATGCTGGTCACCGTGCTATGACCCCGCAGACCGCCATGACGCAACGTGGTATGTCTTGAGCCGCATTTGGCGTGATCCTGAGTTTTTTTTCGGAAGGCCCAATGAAACGGCGCGAGTTCCTCATGCATATGGCTTGCTTGCTGTGAGGCCGATCACGGCGGACTTGCCTCCGTGCGACGTGCCTTCATGAATCTCGCGCTCCTCCTCTACAATTCTCATGTCGGTAAGGTCTTTAAAAGCTTCCTCGAGCATGGCACGGGTATAGAGATTTTCTATTTCCTTCGGACCACCCGTCCGGTAATGCAACTGCTTTGGTGTGTAACCGTAAATTATCAAAAGGCCGCCCGGCCTCAGCGCGCGTCGCATGCCCGCCCATTTGCGTTCGCGATCGCAGGGCGGACTGAACTGAGTGAAGATTTCAACCACGACGTCGAAGGCAGCTTCTGGATAGTCCCAATCATGAACATCGGCCCGCTGAAACGCGACTGGTACCTGACGCTCCGCCGCCAGCGCCTTCGCCTTTCTCAGGGCTGAGGGTGAGAAGTCGATAGATAGTACATCGAGTCCCTGCTGGGCCAGCCAAACACCATTGCGTCCTTCGCCGTCGGCAACCGCAAGGGCCCGGCCAGACGGCGGCAGCAGGGCCTTGCATGAGGCAAGAAAGTAGTTTGGCTCCTTGCCGAACGCGTATTCGGGAACCGCGTAGCGATTTTCCCAGCGCTCGTATTCGCTCACGTGTTCCTCCGACGCATTGTCTCAGTGCCTGTGCATTGGATACCAGCTGACAGATTTGGCAGGAATATATTTGATAACGTAAGGGAGCCGACCAAGGCTCATCGCCTGCGGTGCCCGCTTGTTTTCCGCACACCAGCGGGGAAGGGGCGGGCCGACATTTTATGGGAGTCAGGATGAAATGCTGTCTGGCTTGGATTCTCGATCACTCTGTGCCGGCGGTGCGCCAGGCGCTTTCCGGTCCACATGGTCTGAGACTTGTAGCGCGCTCCCAGCTCCGTCCGGGTCCCGACCCTGCCGTCGGGAGCGACCCGTAGGTGCCGGTAGCGCCGGCCGTCCTCCCCGAGGACGAGCCACTGGACTCCGGGCACGCCTCCGTTGGACCCGATGGGAACGAGCAGTCAGGAGTGGCCGGCCATCTCCAGGAAAGATCCACGGGGGGACAGGCTCACCCTCCATGTCAGGCCGTTGCACCGGCCCTCGGTGACTCTATCGAACTGGACGACCCGGCTCCTGAACAGGGCGGCAACGTCGAACCGTACGCAGTCTTCGACTACTAGCCTCTTAATCGGTGTTTGATCGCGGGTCATAGCTGTATCTATCACCAGGTGACCCGTGCAAGGAAGTCGGTAGCCCCTATGCAGCTCATCCTTCGCCGCGCCAACGTCTCCCGACCCTCCGGCTCCTGGCAGCACGAAGACTACGACGTGTTCGACGGTGACCGCGAGGTCGGGCGCATTTACCGCGTGACGGACCACCCGGATAGCCCGTGGTTCTGGGGCGTGAGCTTCCAGCTGACCGGCCGCAAGAGCTACGCGCACGTCACGTCGCGGGATGAGGCCAAGACTGCATTCAAGGCGGAATACGAAGCGTGGCAGAATCAGGGCGACTGACTTATACCCCATCCATGGTCAAGAGGACGCCTGAAACAATCGGAGCTGAACTTTCCGTTCCGGAACGGATGTTGCTTTTCTGTCTCGCGTCGGGCACCGACTGGGCGAAGGCAGGGGTGACGCACGCCACGGCGCAGCACATGCTAGTGAAGAATCTGGTTGAGCGCGATCAAGCAGCCAACAGATTCATGCTTACCGAGCAAGGACGCGCCGTGTTATTCGCGCTGATCGGTCACGATCGACGGTGAGAGCTGACTTATGCATGAAGAATTGTGGGCGGGTGTCGACCTGAAAATCGACAATGCTCGATTTCAACTCGAGGGAATGGGCAGATCACTTCAACCCCCGGAGCGAACCGCGGTGCTGGTCGCTCTGGAAGCCTCAGGCGCTATGATCGACGGCAACTGGCATCGAGCATTCTACGCGCATCTGGACGCGTTCCTGTCGGCGGCCCGCAGCGTCCCCGAGATCATTCAATGTTGCTTTGGTGTAGACCGCAGCAATGCAGAAATGAGGGCGTGGTTCGACGGACTTGATCCAGGCGAACGGGATCGACGCCAGAAGTTCAAAGATCAGTTCCAAGTTGACTACGATGCGTTCCGGGCGCTCCCCCTTGGTACAGCGCGACACATCAGCGAACATCGAAGGGGCTTCGCACCGGTGACGGCCACAGTCAACGGGCGCTTCGGGGTGACATACACCGGAGGACCCATTAGGCGCCTACCAACGTCAGAGACGCGCCCCGTGGAGCCGGAATACGGATGGCTGGTCAAGGCCCAACCTCTTCGACCAAATTGGGCTGATTTTTCTATCGAAGGTCAACCCCTGTTTCCTGCTTGTCAGGATTTCGAAAATCGTGCGCAAGCTCTCCTAGATCGGGCGCGCGCGCTCGCGCAGCAAGTGCACGATAGTAACAGCATCACGCCTCCGCCGCCGTAGAGACTCAAATCCAATGGGCACGAGTGAACCAGAGGATGTGTGGCCGCCGCCACGCTATAACCCGGGGTCGCATATGAGCGTTTGCGGGGTACGCGTGGCGCTGTTGAAGTGACTCCAGCCACGGGCGACTAAGATTAAATATGACAAACAAGCAAAAGAACAGCGAGCAAAAAAAAGGGGGGAAGACGACAGATGAGCTCGATGCGATTAATCAAGCCGAGCGCTTACATGCGGATGAAGCCGAAGCGGCTCTCAACGAATTCCGGGACACGCGACCATCGTGGGGAGGCGAGCAATAACGCACATGCTTGACTCACTTCACGAGTAATATACATTCGCTCAACTATAGAGCGAATGGGGTGGGCATGAAATGCCGAGGTCGATACGGTGCACTGGCGATTTGGCTACTGTCGGCGGTTCTGAGCCTGGGCTGGGGACTTCCGTCCTTTGCGCAAACCCACTGCCCGATTGAGGGAAAATCGAAATCCGGGGGGAGGCTTCCCGAAGCCAAGAAAGAGCTGAACCGCTTGAAAAATCGGACGGAGTTTCCGACGGACCTTCAGCATTGGAACGTCGGCGACATTCTAGCGATCGATGACAGTCGCGACACGAGATTGGAACAGCAGGGCGTTGTCCTTGATGGTTTTCTCCTGAATTTCAAGCATGAGGGACCGGAATCGCCGAACTGCTATAGCCAAACTCGCCGAGACTTTCACATGTGGATCGGAGCAAGACCTGGCAGTTCCAATGCCAATGCGAACTTGCTCAGGTCACAGTCGGTCGTTGTCGAACCACCCCCGTTGATGCAGGACCAACATGCGACGTGGATCAAAGATAATTTCAAGAATATCAAAGGAAAGCGCATCCGAGTGACCGGCTGTTTGATGTTTGATCCTGAACACCCCGACCAGTTGGGAAAGACCCGGGGCACGCTGTGGGAAGTTCATCCGGTGATGAAGATTGAGATGCTTCAGGGTGGGGGATGGGTTGAGTTCTAAAGCGCGTTGCCAGCGGTACGATTGCAGAAGCGGGATCTTTTGATCAGATGCCGCCTGGTGTTGTCGGACAGACGAGTTAATCGTTCTTAGGGAGGCACAATGCTGACGGTAAGGCGATGGCTTGTGATCGCGCTGCTAATCCTCGCGGCGCCGATCGGGATTGCCGGCGCGGCGAGTGTGCAACTATTCACCGGGGAAACGGAAGCACAGCAGCACTGTCCAGCCGATACGGTCGTGTGGGTGAACACGCCGACCGGCATCTATCACTTCAGAGGAATGCGCTGGTACGGTGCCACAATTCATGGCGCGTACGTGTGCCAGAAGGAGGGCGATCAAGCGGGGTACCGGGCGACAAGAAACGGGCAGTGATTACTTATTAGGTTCTTGTTCTGGGGTAATCGGGAAGTCGAGTTCGCTTTGTGGAGGTGTGCTGTCGAGTGGCGATGCGCGCGATCGAGGCAAAGACTTTCTCGGGCTGGCCGGGGAGGGCAAAAAAATCACAGGATTGCGATCGCGCCCGCTATGGCACCTTCCAGCACAAAGACGAGGGCGAAAAACTCATAACCGAACGTCCAGGCAGCGCCCGCACAGATGGCGGCGAGCAGTGCGATCGCGATCAGCTCCCGCTTCTTCGGGTCCATAGGCCGTCGGCGTGGGAGCCGAGCAGCCTCAGGCGGCCGATGACGTCCTCGATCCAGGCGCGGAGCATGCCTCAGGGTAGCCGGAACGAAACGAGAACGGAAGCCTAGTCCGCCACAGTCTAGTCCGCCACAGTAAAGTTAGAGCCCTGGTCTCGGGGGAGAGACCAGGGCTGTTGACCACCGAGCGGCGAGGGGTTGGGGGGCTGGGGGGCGCCACCCGGCTCAGACCAATTCCCGGGCCGGTGAAGCCGTTCCGTCGCGCATCGAAATTATTCAGGGCGCCGAAAACGCCCGAGATGATCCGATTAAATTGCTCAACAAGGTGCCGCGGTCCCGATCGTCACCCGTCCCCCGACGCCCTTGGCGCTCGGGACCGCCTTGGCACCCATCTCCCCCGACGCGGCTGGTAGTAGCCCTAGACCGAAAGGCAATTTGGCGTCGATATCTTGGCAGACTGCAGATTATCGTTCCCTGTTGCAATTGGGACACAGGGACTCGGGTCGATTAAGGCGACCCTATCGGACTGACAATAGGAACGCCCCTCGCACTCGCGCACGCGGATCGATGGGCGATCATGGCCGCCTTGCGCTCGCGGTTACTGACGAAGAGAAACCACATCACGGCTAAAGGTTGACCCGTTCTTCCAGCCGATGACGATCGGAGTGTCGCTCTGCACGTCGCGAACGACGACCTCACTCTGGGGGTGCCGCTCCTTCAGGAATATTCCGGCCTCTAAGGCAGTCTCTTGCGTGTCGCGGTACGAGCGCGTCTTGCCGTCGACGATGATCTGGAAGTTGGCGCCGTCAACTTTTCGGTCCATTCTCCAGACACGCCTGATTCGCGTCTGTGGTCAAGGGGGGATGAAGGCGCGTAACCAGCGGACTGTGCAACCTCGGTTGCGCGCCACGATAGAAAAGGATTGGGGGATGTCCGATCAGCAAAACATTACCGGTCGTGACGGCTACATTTTGGTCGAAGCCTTGGCCTTCACCATCGAGGCCCTCAGCGCGCTCCCGATCGAGTTCCGACCGGACAACAACATTACCGACATGAAGCGGATCCTTGATGGGCTGGTAAGACAGGACGGCACGCTCGCTCAGTCTCAATGGCTCGCGCGACACAAGCTGGATCAGGTTCTCACCCACAGGCGGCCGAAAAATTAGAGAGCGGCATCAACCGTACGTACCTCAGCTCGGTCGAGCGTTCGGAGCGGAACGTCTCGATCGACAACATCGCCCGGATAGCCAAGGCGCTACAAGTTGAGCCTTGGAAATTGCTCAGGAATGAATGACACTGGGTGGAGCGGCGGTTGCCGGAGTCTTGTTTTGACGCCGAAACCTCATGCGACGAAAGCACCGAATCCTACCGACAAGCACGTCGGGAGGCGCGTTTGCATGCGTCACAAGATGTCGTCGGCCGGGGCGCTAGGCCGGAATCTGGCGACATTCGATCCCTGGTAGGATGTTGCCAAGTATTCTAGGATAGTTGCCCTGGCTGGCCAGATGACCGATGCGAGTTGGGATAATTTCGCCAAACCTCCTGTTGAACAGCTACCCGGACGCAAAAGATGCGGACGAATATTTTCCGTGGGAGATGGACTCACTTGGCAAAAAAGCAGCTTTGCTGTTCGATAAGCTTTATTTGACGCACGACCTCGAAATGACTTCTGAAATTATTGGAAGCACTTCCGGGGAATTTGAAAACGACCCGCGGAATGTCACGCTGCGATATCTCGTCAAGAGGGGCTTGATTGTTCGACCTGAAGACCTGGGTTTTTCGTCAACCGATGAATTCATCAAATCGAGCTTGAAGGGGGCTGCCGCCAAGATTCACCTGCAGCTGGTCCGCGTTGGCAATCCGAGCATCGAGGATGGATCGGAATTCATCGGTCAACCAGACGTCGGCGATTTCGCCGCACATGATGGGTGGCACCCGCGAGCGAAACGGGGCCGCGGAGCCGCTCAGATACTTTTGGCGCAACGTAAGTATGAATCACTACTGCTTAGGCGCAACGCCGCTATGCTTCGGCAGTCGGGCCTGGAGGAGACAGCGGTCGTTGCAAGCTTGTTTGAGGAACGGAAAACGAAGGAGCTTTCGCATCCCGTGTGGAAAGTTCTCCTTAGGGAAATGCCGGACCTCGACACTAGGGCGCCGTGGGAAGATGTGCTGGGCTTTCGTTCGGAGGAGCGTACGCAGCATCTGATCCGCAGCCTTAGACGGTGGATACGGAAAATCGTCGCGGAGGAATGGACGGAAACTGCGCTGCAAGACGAGGTGCGCGAGCTAATTTTTGAGTATGAAAGTCATTTGAAGGTGGCGCGGCTGAGCGGCGGCAAGGGCGTTTTGGAGGTTCTCATCACCGGAGCCGCTGAGCTCGCCGAAAATGTCGTGAAATTGAGGTTTGGGAAGATTGCAAAGTTGGCAAGCGCAATGATCAACAGGAAGGTAAAGCTGCTGGAAGAGGAGGCTAAGGCACCGGGGCGCGAGCTTGCTCTTTTACCTGAAATGAAACTGAGATTTTGATCGGTTGAGTCTAGAAATGCTCACCGTGACCCTGACCCGGAGCGGACCCTGGGCGCGGTGGCCAGTTGCAAAATGACTTCCCACACCCCGTGACGGATACCCCTCCAGTTCGTTATCCTGAGTCGCGGTCCTGGTTCATGGGGGGCGGATGTCACTCGATCGATTGAGACGGCGCGACTTCATCACGCTTCTCGGCGGCGCGGCAGCTGCTTGGCCGCTCGCGGCAGGCGCGCAGCAGCCGGCGATGCCGGTGATCGGGTTTGTCAGCGCGAGCCCGCCGTCGGCGACCTCGGAAGGCCCCACGGCATTCCGCCGGGGGCTCGGCGAAACCGGCTATGTCGACGGGCGTAACGTCACTATCGAATACCGCTGGGCGGACGAGGTCTACGGTCGCTTGCCGGCGCTGTTCGACGACCTCGTTCGTCGCCGGGTATCCGTACTTGTACTGACAGGAGGAGCCATGACTCCGCTCTCAGACAAGGCGGCCAAGGTCACCATCCCAGTCGTTTTCACCGTCGGGCAGGATCCGGTTGCGGCCGGCTTCGTGGCCAGTCTCAACCGGCCGGGCGGCAACATCACGGGCGCGACGTTCTTTGCCAGCGAGCTTGGACCGAAGCGGCTGGAGCTGTTGCACCAGCTCCTTCCCAAGGCGACCGCGATGGCGGTGCTTCTCAACCCGGCAAATTCCAACGCAGAGCCTCAGGCCAAGCTTCTGCAAGAGGCGGCCAGAGCGCTGGGGCTGGAGCTTCACGTGCTGCAGACCCGCACCGATGAGGACATCGACGCGGCCTTTGCAACCATGGCCGAGCAGCGCGTCGAGGCGCTCCTTATCGGATCCGACAACTTCATCTTCAGCCGCAACGCCCAGATCGCCGCGCTGGCGCTGCGCCATACGCTGCCGGCGATGTATCAATGGCGCGAATTCGCCGTCGCCGGCGGGCTGATCAGCTATGGATCAAGCCAGACCGAGCCGTACCGCCAAGCCGGCATTTATGCAGGGCGAATCCTCAAGGGCCAGAAGCCGGCCGATCTGCCGGTGGTGCAGTCGACCCGGATCGAGATGGTCATCAATCTGCGGACCGCGAGGGCGCTTGGCATCACGGTACCGTCCGGGCTGCTGGTGTCGGCCGACGAGGTGATCGAATAAAGGTCTGTTTTGCTGCGGTGCAGAAGTCCGCAAGTGGCCCGATGCGGCGGTTCGCGGCAATGCAGCACCATGCCTGCAATTGAAGTAGAAGCCGACGGCCGGCAGCCGTGGATGACGTTCCTCAATCGTGACTCCTGGAAACGATTTGCTGCACCCGTTGACGGGTTATCCCAAGTTCGTTGGCAATCGCCTCGTATCTAACGTGCGCCTTCACGGCCGAAACAATCGCCACGTTTCGGGGCGTTCTCCTTGCAATCGCTCGCCGCATCGAGGCCAAAGAACCTGACATCTAGGCCGGCCCGGCCGGCCCCGACAGGCAGCGCTACATGTTGCCGAATTTCTTGACGGGCGGGCCGCTCGACGCCGTGCGCCGCCAGGCCTCGAGTGTGGAAGAGACGATCCGCGAGACCATCGAGACGAGGCCTTAGACGCTATCTGGGAGAACCCGACGTTCAACTGCCGCGTGGGCCGGTGAGCGGATAAGCCACCGTGCCTCCCTCATCGGCCTCATCGGCGAACTTGCCGGTCACCTGCCCGACATCGGCGGTGCTAGCCGCTCAATTGCGGCAAGTCTCAGCCCTTCGCGATCGCGTTCCAATTCACGGCGAGATGTTCGGCGGTTCGCCAGGCCAGCGCTTGGGCGGTCAGCGTCGGATTGTGAGCACCGCTGGTGCCCATCACCGATGCACCGACAATGCCGAGGTTCGGCACCTCGTGGGAAAAGCCGAAGCGGTTGACCACATTGGTCTCTCGATTGTCGCCCATGCGGGTACCGCCATAGGCGTGGGTCGAGGGTCCCATAGTGCCGGACGGCCCCTTTTCCACCGCAACGGCGCCACCCTCCATGAACCACTGCGCCATCTTGTCTTGGATGAAAGCGCCCATCCGCTTCTCGTTGTCCTTGTGATCGGCCGTGATGCGGATCACCGGGAAGCCCATAGGGTCCTTTGCCACCGGATCGAGGTCGAGATAATTGTCCTCATACGGCAGGGTCGTCTTTTGCAGATAGGCGACGTTGAATCGATCGGCGTTAGTTTTGATGAAGGATTTCCAGGCGCCGCCCCAGCTCGGCACCTTGCCAAAGGTAGACATATTGGCGGCCGCTATCGGGCGGCGATCCGAATAGACCCACAGATTGCCGCCGCCGATGAAATCGAGGGCAGAGTGATCAAAATTATCGTCCGCCCAATTGTCGACGGCGACGCCCTGGGCTGGTAAGCCGTACCAGTTGTTGAGATCGAAGGGGAACAGCGCCGTCACGGGATTACCCGTATGGTGGCTGAAATAATGCCGGCCGACCTGCCCGGCATTGTTCGACAGGCCGCTCGGAAACGCTTTGGATTTTGACAAGAGCAGCAGGCGGACATTCTCGTAGGTGTAGCTCGCGAGCAGTACCGCTTCGGCAGGCTGAAAATACTCCTGGCCGCCTTTGACATAAACGACGCCGGTGACGCGACCGCTCCTATCGTCATAGGTCACGCTGGTAGCCACCGCTTGAGTCACGACTTGAAGGCGCTTGGTCTCCATTGCTTTGGGAATAGTGCTGACTGCAGTGGAGTTCTTGGCGCTGACGTGGCAGCCACCGCGATTGCAGAAGCCGTGATATTGGCAAGACGGCCGCTCGTCATAGGTCGTCGAATTGATGGCGGCTGGTCCCGGAAAGGCGTGCCAGCCGAGCTTTCGCGCGGCGCCCGCCATGCGGTCGGTGAACTCGGTGCCACGCAGCGGCGGCATCGGATATCCACGCTGGCGCGGACCCTCAAAGATATTTCCGCGCGGGTCGATGGCACCGCCTATGTTGCCGGCTTGACCTGACACGCCGACTTCATGCTCGACCTTGTCGTAATACGGCTCGATCTCCTCCAGCCCGAACGGCCAATCCTCCACGGTCGACCCCTTGGGCACGCGCGACACGCCGTAGCGCCGCGTCGTCTCACTCACCACCTTGAAATCCCACGGATTGAGCCGCCAGCTCTGCGCCCAATAATGCAGCGACGTGCCGCCGACCGCATTCATCATCGGATGAATCGGCAGGCGCGGGGAATACGGCGCCGATGCATTCGGCCGATGGGTAGGAATTTCGCTGTTCGCTTTCTGGGCGGCTTGCGGCCAGCCGCGGAAATTGTTGCGCAACTCGTCGGGAGCGAAGTCACGCGGAGTGAGCCACGAGCCCGCCTCCAGCCCAACCACCTCGAGCCCGGCTCGCGCGAGCGGCAACGCAGCAACGCCGCCCACCGCTCCGAGCCCCACGATGACCACATCAGTCTTCTTAAGGTCGATGGTCATGAGTGCCACCTTTCATCGTGAACATCGCTTCGTCATAGGCCGACTTGCGAACGGCCTTCGGGGCTCCCATGCGCTGCTCGTCTTCGCCGACCGTCATGCGCAGGCCTGGATAGCTGATCAGGTCCCAGCCGACGAAATTTGCATTGCCGCCATAGTAGGGATCGCAAAACGTGCCCTGAATCGCATGGGCGCGGACAAGATTGAAGAATGCGGCAGCATTCGGGAAGAAGCCGGTAGCAACGTTCTTCTCCATGTCCGTCAGCACGGCGTCCTGGTCTGCCGTCCCGAGGCGCACGAAAGCGGCACCCTTTGTGGACTGCGTGTAGACGTCGATGGCTGCGAGACCGGCCGCATAAGCTTCGCGTGAGGACCGCAGCGGACCTGTGAGCGCGCGGTCGATATAATGCGCCGCGCGGGCCTCTTTAGCGCCGGGGCCACTCTCATCGCTCGGGATCAGGCGGGCAACGATGGCCTCCAGCGTGTCGGCCTCGATTGCTGTAAGGGTTTCCAGTGCTTCAAGCTGCGGCACTGCGACTGGTTGCCCCTGAGCCGCGCGCTCCTGCGCCATGGCCGCTTCTGACGCAAGCGGCGCCCCAGCGATGGCTGCGGCACTCGCGGCGCCAACTTGCTTGAACAAAGCGCGCCGCGAAACATCACGCGGCGCGTTGTCGTCCGTTGGGCTCGCCATGGACTTCCTCCAGTTTTTCGTGGCTTAAGAGATCGATCTTAATTTTCGGGAATATTCCGCAACAGACGACATCACGGCGCTGGTACAAGAATAGAAATTTGGCAGGTCTCGCTCGCAGCTCTCGGATAAAGCTACGCTCTTTCCGGCGCACGGGGAAGCGGCCCCACGGCCGCTGCTGATAATGGGCAGGGATTCTCGCGGACTTTGCTGCGTTGCACGAGTCGGGTTCTGGCCCCGACCGGCGGTTCGCGGCAGCGCAGCGGCATGTCTGCAATGGAGGGCAAACCGGACGGTCGGCCGACCCGAAACCGGCGCGACCGCACCTTGGACACCGAATCCCGCGTTCGGAAATGGGGCTATGAGGATGTGCTGTCTTCCGGAGGCTCCGGGCCGAATAGTTCGTCCATTGCCTGCGCGATTGCCTGCTCGATCTCTGCGTCGAGCGCGTTGCGGACGAACGTGATGCTGCCGTCGTCGAGCTGCAACAGGTCGTAGAGGCGACCACCGAACCGGTCCCGGCCCAAGCGCCGCGGTCCCGAGAACAACCTGACAAACTGTGCCCTGGCTTCGGGGGTTATTTCCTCTCGCATGGCCATGCTCTCGTTGTAGCACGGAAGGATCCGGGGGGCGTCATGCTCACCTCCTGGCGTTCAGCGCCTGCTCTGATCTGGCCCCGCTCGGTGAATCCGGCGCCCTCACCCCCGCGCGGGGCGTGCCGAGACTCGGCCACCATCATATCGTAGGTCTCTATACGGTGCGCCTGTTCGCGAGTCTTTCAAAGGGCCCTCTGTGTTAAAGTCCCCGCGTGCCCCAGAATCGCTACCGCGGACCGCCGATGACGCTCGCCAATATGCGGGCGAACGGCGTGCATTCGCCTTCTCGGTGACGTGCCAGCTCTGCGCGTGACGGCGAAAAACCCCGCCGAGTTTCCCCGGCGGGTATCGATGTATGGAGAGGCTCAGCTGGTGGCTGTCGCAAGGTTCGCCGCAATGGCGTTGAACACGCCTCGGAGATCCGTGCCGACACTTGTGACCGCGGTGATGATCACGACGGCGATCAGTGCGGCGATGAGGCCATATTCGATCGCGGTGACGGCCTCTTCGTTTTTCAAAAAGCGCGCTAGAATCTTGGACATTGGATTGAGGTCTCCGGGTTCGATCCACCACCACGGTACCTACGTCCATCGCCTTTGTTTTAACTTAACGGAACAGTTCAACTTTTAGCGTTGCACTCTCTGGCTGCACCGATGGCCGAACTCCTGGCGCCGTTGACCTTTGGGGCTCAATCCGGTCAACGCTGCTGTCCTATGCAGCGCCCTTCGATTAGGCGATGGTCGAGATGGACGCCTAAACGGCGACCGGAAATATAGATTGAGGCGATGTGATCTTTGCCGCCGACTCTTGAGACGGGGGAATTGCAACTACGATTGGCTCATAGCCGGCAAGGCTGCGGCGCGACCACGGCCTCGGCCTCACCTAGCGGTGACGCGATAAAAAATGACGTGCCATGAGCGGCGATCGCCGCCGCGGTTCATGCGTTGGACTAAAGCGGTCCCGATCGTTGTCCCCCGACCCGCGACCGGGACCGTCTTGTGCCGCCCCACCCATCCCCGACAAAGCCGAGGTTCCAAGCCGGAAAAGGCTTTTTCCAGTCGGAAATCTGGCAAACCTCAAAATGTCGAGGGATGTTGTAATTTGGACACCATTTCGAATTTTGCCTTTCGCGGCAATCAGCTGCCCTCTGCACGGGCGGCGAATTGTATTCGGCGATGACGATTCCTCAGCAATTGACCTGATTGTCTTTGGCCACAATCAATCGGTATCTCCGCGAGCGCTCCTCCACCCTCCTACCCACCGTTGGGAGTCGGGGCCGCTTCTCTTGCCGATCAACCGGAATTTCGCGTTCCCTTCCACGCCTCATATTCTACCCGGAACGCCGCCTTTGCCTCCTCGAGCGATCCGGTGCTCTCATAGCTCTTGCGCGCCGGGCGCTGGTACTCGAACGTGAGGCCCCAGAACCAAGTCTCGTTGCCGCCATATCGATCGACCAAGTAGATGCGGCCGACGCAGCGACCACCATCGAAGACGTCGTAATCGTCGTCCTGCCAGTAGCCCGATATCCGGGAGCCGTTGGCGTGGCGAAGGATCAGGGTCGGATCGGACATGGCTGACCAATGCTAGCGCAAACGGCCAGCGTGAGTCTTTGATAGGCGATGGCTCCCCCCGAGGCTAACGCTGTAACTATAACAAATAACCTTGATAACGAAATTCGCCGGCAGCGCACACCCCGTCACCTAGCTCCGCATGTAGGCTTCGAAGCAATCAAATCGAATCCCTGCGGAGCGCCCATACCGCCGCAATTCGGGACCCGCGGGGAAGGCCGGTCGGGAGCGGCGCGCATGTGTGCCTCGTAGCCACCGCTTTCCGGCCGGCCACTCTCAATCCCGCCGCTGCGCCATCAGCCTGTTGCGCTGATTTGCCGGCACGTCGTATTCCTCGATCGCTTTGGCAATCGCGCTCTGCTCGTCCGGCGCGTCAACGATGCCGACAAGTTTCGCCGGCGTCCCGCGGATGTGGTACACGGACCAGGAGTGGGTCTGTTGCTTGGTAGGGCGTTTGGCCATCGCGAGGCGCACTGTAGCCGAAAAACGGCCCGGCGGCGGCACAGATGAAGCGGCGGGCGGGGCGGCGGGACAGAAGCGGGCTCAGCCGATCCTTGCCCGTCATCGGGGACAACGCCAGATCCGTTGCACGTCGGGCAACGCCTTTCATCCTCGGTGCCCTGATCAACAACACCTTCTCCGTTGCATTCACGGCAGATTTTTTCAGTCATCTTTGTGCCCTCCCTAGTCCCGCCGGCTCGCCGCGGAATCCATGCGGCGCGGGGCGAGCGCTAGCGGGCGTGAGGAAACCCCGCCGGACCAGAGGAGACGGCGGGGCTCCCGGACGGGAAGCGCGAGAAAGGACCTCGGGGGGCTTCGCCGTCCGGTGACTCAATCGGTGCCGCTTTTCTCCGTTCCTTTCCAGTCAAGATATTCCGCCCGGAAAGCCGCCTTGGCGTCATCGAGCGAATCCGCGCCCCGCGGACTTTTTCCGCGTCATCGTGAGCTACGTCACACTTGCCGGCGCCGGCTTGTGGAAGAGTCGCACTGTACGCGAAACGCCGCGTGCCTGTCGGCGTGGTCTGGCGAGCGGCTGGCCGAACGACAGCCGGGAACCAGTCACCACTTCCGTGCGTTTCGCCTCAATCGACAACAGGAGAGACGGCCATGTTCAACAAGACCAGGATTGCTCTTTCCGTCATGATCGTTCTCGGCACCGCGTCCGGCGCCTTCGCTGCTTCAAACCGCGATAGCGGTCCTGACTGCACACCGGACGGCCCTTTCTTCTATGCGGACACGTACGGCGTGCCACCAACGGTGCTACATCAGGTTCACCAGCCGCGTCGGCCACGCAATCATTTAGCCTCACGAACGAATTGATCGGCGCACAGCCGCCTTACCGCTCGCGCTTCGGCGGGATTTTCTTTTAGCTCAATCCCGCCGCTGGGCCATCATGAGCTTACTTCTTGAGGTGATGATTCGCGGCATGAGGCTGAACCACATGCTGCGCAAACGCTTCATTCCCACTGCGTGACGACGGCCGACGCGGCTGGTGAACCTGATGTAGCACCGTTGGTGGCACGCCGTACGTGTCCGCATAGAAGAAAGGGCCATTCGGTGTGCTGTCAGGACTGTTATATTCGGATGAGTGTGCGAAGGCGCCGGACACGGTGCTGAGAATGATGGCAACGGTGATTAAGCTGAGCGTTTTCATTTCGTGAACCTCCAGGTTTGGTTTGGCGTCGTTACGGAACGTCGCCTCCGAACTTGAGGTGTGCGGCCTGCCGGCCGGCACCATTAAATTGCCGTTCATAAAACTAAATTCGATTTTAGTGCGAGCCCCCTGCGGCTTGTCTCAATCCCGCCGCTGCGCCATCGGCCGGTCGCGCTGATTGGCTGGCACCTTGAACTCCTCGATCGCCTGCCTGATCGCGGCTTGCTCGTCCGGCTGGTCATAGACAATGCCGACGAATTGGGCCGGCGTGCCGCGAATGTGGTAGACGGCCCAGGAATGGGTTTGTTGCTTAGTACCGGCCGCCGCCGCCGCTGCCGGTAGTGGTCGGTGCGCTGGTACCGGCCGCCGGCGCCGGTCGTGGTCGGCTCGGCGCAGTCGCCGAGGCCTTTGCTGCTTTCGGCGCCTTTTTCGATTGTTCGCGCGGGCAGTCACCCCAGCCGTTGTTGCCTACGTGCTGATCGACCCAACATTTATCGGCGCTCTTGAGCATCTCCTCGGCTTTGGCCGAAGCCAACGCAAACATCGCCGCAATGGCAAATGCGAAGGCAGTGGCGAGTGTGAAGTTGCGCATTGTCCTATCTCCCTGGTTTATGGGAACGGCTGCTTTAAGCGGGAGACATGGTACCGCCTCCCGGCACCCTCAGACATTGATAACCGTCAAGTGTCGGGAAAAGCGGGAGCGGTCAAACCGAGGCGACCCTAATGCGTCACCGCGATCCCCACGACGACCCGTCGACCAAGCGACGACCGGCCCGATACAGCGCGCCGCCCGTCACCCTCGGCCATATCCGCGCGCATGGAGTCCGGCACTTGCTGATCTACTGCTCCACCGGCCTCTGCCACCACAGCGCGACGGTCGATGCCGATTGCTGGCCCGATGAAACTGCGCTCCGGGACCTGTGCCCGAAGGCGGTCTGCACCCAATGCGGTATGATCGGCGCCGACGCCCGGCCGAATTGGCAGGAGCGATCGCAGCGGGAGACCCTGACCGGCGTGCAATGGCGACGATGATGAAAGAGATCGTCATCGTGTGCTTGGCGACCGACGCAAGGACCGGGACCATAATTCCCGATGCGCCTTTTCTGGTACAGGCCGGTCGCGCCGATCGCAGCGGCGTCTACGAGAAAGAGCCGGAAGTGATCGCCCAATTCCTTCCCGGCGAGGAGCAGGCCCCGTTTGAGGCTGAGTGGGACGATGAGAAAGAGGATTGGATATTCGGCAAGCGCGTCCCCGACCCCTCCCGGAAACGAGCCCCGCATCCTGAGCCCTGAAAACCCGGCGCGGAGCCCAGACGGATTGCACGGGTTGATGGATGGGGATGTGCAACGCCGTCCATCTTCCTAACACGCTACTATTCGCAATGTTCCATGCTCAATCCCGCCGCTGCGCGATCACCGCTGCTGCTGCTTGATCGGTCGCTTAGGCATTCGGGTTATTTTAGGCCAGACGGCACCGATAGATCAAACATGCTGTTTCACGAGCCACCGTAGTGGTCAGGTTCAATCTATCTGAAGAACGGCGCGGGCGGCTCGTGATCCAAGAGCAGGCTTATTGGGCCTAGCTCACTCACAACGGTGCTCTCTAGGCGGCGCCCTCGATAAAGCGTAAGGTTGTGGCCGAAAGCCCGGCCGGTTCTAGAACGCGGGTGGTCAGGCGATGAAAATAGGACTTTCCAGTTTCGGCGCTGCGCTTATAGCGGGTGCGGCTTTGGCGCTCAGCGGCGCCGTTTTGCCGGCGCAAGGCAGCGAGATCGGCTTTCTTTACAGCGACGGCGCCTACACCTCGGTCGCCGCTCCTGGGGCAATCTACACCAATCCATCTGGCATCAATGACGCGAGTCAGGTCGTCGGGTCTTTCAATCCCGCCACAGGCCCAAACGGCTACGAAACGGCTACGATCAGGGCCTCCTTTACAGCAGTGGCAGCTTCACCACCCTCAATGATCCCTTGGGCATCTACGGCACTCGGCCCTCCGGCATCAATAACTCAGGCCAGATAGTAGGAGTTTACAGCGACACTGCGCCGATCACCGCCACGTCAACCACGAACGGCCAGCACGGCTTCCTTTACAGCAGCGGCACCTTCACCACCCTCAATGATCCCTTGGGCATCTACGGCACGCAAGCCCATGGCATCAACAACTTGGGCCAGATCGTGGGATCGTATTCGACCGGTTCATGCGGCGGCTGCGGTGGCGCCTTTCTCTACAGCAACGGCGTCTATATGACCCTTGTCGGGATGGCTTATGCCCTTGGCATCAACGACCTGGGACAGATTGTCGGCCTCGGCCTCTCAGGCCAAGCGGTTCTTTACAGCAACGGCATCTACACTACCCTCAACGACCCCCCGGGTGGCTTCGGTACCGAGCCCATCGACATCAACAACTTAGGTCAGATTTCGGGGTCTTATACCTACGGCAACGCCTCGCACGGCTTCCTCTACAGTAACGGCATCTACACGAATATCGATTTTCCATTGGGCGGCGGGCCGAACTTTGCCGGCGGCATAAACAACATGAGCCAAATCGTTGGATCGGCGTATAGCAACGATAACGGTTCAACCACACCGCTCCCCGCCGCTCTTCCCCTCTTCGCCACCGGCCTCGGCGCATTGGGGTTGCTTGGATGGCACAGGAAGCGCAAAGCATACGCGTCGCCCTTGAGCTGACTCAGAAAAATCGGAGAGGGGCAAACGCCCTTAGGAAGCCCGGGTGGCGGGCTTGGCCAGGGGGCGGTCCTTCAAGTCGAAAGCGCGGGCCTCGGAGTTAACCTAACGCCCAAGCGCTTACGGCGACCGGGTTGACTGGGGGGTCGCAGGCCGTGAATCATTCTCGAATAAGTGGCGCAGTCAACCACAGTGGCGTGAGGGGGGCGAAGCTTGTCCCGTCTAATGTACCTATTGGGAAGCTTAGGGATGGTTCTGATATTTGGAACCGCGAATGCGAGTACGCTCACCACGTTCGATATCAATGGTACAAGCTTCCTTGATTCCTATCAGGTGCCGTTCTATGGAACCCTGCAGTTCTCTGGAACTCTCACGGTAGACGTCGGCGCTGGAGTTGTGACTGCGATCGACATTGATTTCCAGGGTCTAAATCCCGACGTCACAGATCTAATATCTTCTTTTGAAGAGCCTTCTCTCGAAGATCAACCCGCGGGTTGGGGAATCGACGCAA
>Ga0207158_1126_pt1 | contig 18050 bp, 15 predicted proteins | sample Alteio_BWMinHeat_22_FD_153512 | JGI IMG/M metagenome (GOLD analysis project Ga0207158, IMG submission 153512) | Enriched cells from forest soil in Barre Woods Harvard Forest LTER site, Petersham, Massachusetts, United States -... | ecosystem: Environmental > Terrestrial > Soil > Temperate forest >... | reverse complement strand
GGTCGGACCCCGCCCGGGATCGCATCGTTGAAATCGGTATAATTAAAGTTCTCCCCGACCGCACCCGTACCGAATACGTTCAGCGCGTGAACCCGGGAGTTCGCATCCCCGCCGAGGTGGTCGCGGTGCACCATATCACCAACAGCGACGTCGCCCAAGCGCCCTCTTTCAAAGAGATCGCTCCGCACGTGCTTGCCTTCATTGAGGGCTGCGATTTTGCCGGTTTCGGCATTAGCCGGTTTGATATTCCCATCATGCGCGAGGAGTTCAAACGCTGCGATATGCCTTTCGAATCGGAGGATCGCGCCATCATCGACGGGCTGACGATCTATCACCAGAAAGAACGGCGGGATCTTACCGCCGCTTACGAATTTTATTGTCACAAAACGCTGGTAGGCGCTCATGGCGCCCAGGCGGACGCTCTGGCCAGCATGGAGGTGCTTTTCGCGCAATTGGAACGCTACACAGATCTTCCTCAAGATATACAAGGCCTCCATGCCTACTGCAATCGCCAGGATGAGCGCTATGTTGATGGAAGCCGGAAAATGATCTGGCGCGACGGACAAGCCGCGTTCAATTTCGGAAAATACAAGGGGGAGCTATTAAAGGACCTTGTCCGTAATCAACGGGACTATGTGGAATGGATTATCAGCGACGGGAAGTTCCCCCAGGAGATGGTCGACATCTGCTGGCGCGCGCTGCGAGGGGAGTTCCCTCAAAATGAAAAAAAGACAAACGGCAAAACAAGCAGTAAGTGACCAGGGGTAATAAGATCTCCATATACCCCCTCACATGTATCACTTGCCACGTACCGCTCATCACTCCAATATGGACCTGGAATCCTTTAAGGTCACTTGTCCCTACTGTGGGGAAACAGTCGAAGTCGACGTCGAACCCTTGGAAGAAGTGCAGGCGTTCATCGAAGATTGCAGCGTCTGCTGCCGCCCGATGCAACTGGAAGCTACCCCGGGCGAAGACGGCGTCGAAGTGATTGCTTCACGGTCCGACTAATGCCGCGCACCGGGCCGTCGTTCTCTCTCTTTTTGATTTCAGCCCTTGCCTTATCTCTCCTGCCTAACATTGGGAGCGCTGACGTTCCGGTCATCGATACGGTAAAAGCCGATCCGGTAGCGCTGTTCGCTCGTGACGCCACGAAAGTAGTTTTTACCGCTCACGTCGTCACGGGGTCTCAGAACGCCCCAGAGAAGGTCCGGCTACTGCGCCTGCAGGGGTCAGGCAATGAAGACGAAGTATCGCTCATGCGGGATGACGGCGCCCATGGCGATCTCGTAAAAAATGATGGAATCTACACCTGCATGATTACCTTGAAGGAGCCTAACGCGGGGCTTCTCAGTTTTACAGTGGAAGCGATTTATCCCAACAGTTCGTCGATCCGGTCCCATCCGATCTTCATGAACGTCATCGGCGGGACCACTTCCAAAGGAAGACGCCGCATGATGAGAACTCAAGAACACGCCCAGGAACTCTACACGCGGCTGCTGAAGGAAAAAGGACTCGAACAAGCCCGGAAAGAGACCAGCACCTGGCTGATTGCGCAATCCGGCGTGGCAGCTGTCTTCCCCGCCGCCAATCAAGGGCTTTTCGTTCAATACAATTCGGGTGTACGTATGATCATTGAAGCGCCCCCTCCTGCGGCGAAGTAAATCACGGGAACCCATCGGTAGTGTCTTTGTTACATGCGGTAGGAGAAAAACAATGAGTGAGAAGGCGCTTTTCGGAGCAGGCTGTTTCTGGGGAGTGGAAGCGATGTTCCGGCAGCTCAAGGGCATTAAGGCCACAGCCGTAGGCTATAGCGGGGGTTCGCTTAAAAACCCGACCTATGAAGACGTATGTTCTGGAAAAACGGGACATGCGGAGGTCGTGCAGGTGGACTACGATCCGTCTACTATACCCTACTCAGAGCTTCTTACCGCGTTCTGGGCCTGTCACAACCCCACCACCTTGAACCGGCGCAGTTTGTAAATGGCTTGCAGTTCATTTGGAAGCAACAGGAGTTCTTCTTTACGGGTTCCGGAGGCGTGGACGTTAATCGCCGGAAAAATTCGCTGCTCGGCCGCGGGCCGCGAGAGGACCAGTTCCATGTTGCCGGTGCCTTTAAATTCCTGGAAAATAATGTCGTCCATACGGCTGCCTGTGCCTACGAGGATCGTGGCGAGGATGGTGAGGGAGCCCCCCTCCTCGATATTGCGCGCCGATCCGAAAAACCGACGCGGGATTTCGAGCGCGCGAGAATCAAGGCCCCCGGACATCGTTTTATTGCCGTCCGCATTTTGATTATGCACACGCGCCAGACGCGTCAGGGAGTCCAGCACGATCACGATGTCCTTTCCGGAGTCCGCTTCGGTGATCGCCTGGGTCATGAGTTTTTGAGCGACTTGGATATGCTCGTCATAACTGCGGTCGCTGGGAGAGGCAAATACCTCGGCGGAAACGCTGCGCTTAAAGTCAGTCACTTCCTCCGGCCGTTCGTCGATGAGCAGGCAATAGAGCTTCAGCGAAGGTTGGGACTTTGCCAGAGAGAGACAGATTTGCTTGAGGAAGGTTGTTTTGCCCGCTTTCGGAGGCGACACGATCAACCCGCGTTGGCCTTTCCCAATGGGACAAATCAAGTCCATCGCCCGCATCGTAAGATCGGAAGAACCCTCCTCCAGGCACAAGCGAACGCGGGGGTCGATGGAGGTCTTGGATAGAAAGGATTCTTCCGCGGGGGTTTTTGCGGGCATACCCGAAGACCCGTGTCCGCGGCTGTTATTGTTTCGGTTATAACGTCCAGACGACCGAGGTGAAAAACGACCCGAACGATGATTTGAAGGCTGTCTCATGCAACGCGTCTTTCTATGCCGACATTCTCCGCGCCTGCCTGCGGTAGGCAGGGGCGACGACAGAACAACCAGTACGAGTGGGGTAGAGTCTATTCAAGGCAGGTTGATTCCCCTATTATACCGGAAATATGTTGCCGGGTGAAAGAATTCCATTTGGATCAAATTCCTTTTTCACCTGCCTCATCGCCGCAATGCCCTGAGGACCCAGCTGCACTTCAAGCAGAGCGTGCTTTGTTTTGCCAATGCCGTGCTCCGCGGAGACCGTTCCTCCGAGCCGTACAGCTTCACGCGCCATGGACAAATGAATCGCCCGGGCGCGGGACACACCCTCCGGCGACTCCGGCATGAAGTTAATATGGAGGTGATTGTCGCCGATATGTCCAAAAATCGCGTAATCTCCCCCCCACTCGATAAGCGCTTTCTGATAAAAAGCCCATAAATCTGGAAATGCTGCATCCGGTACCGCCAGGTCTGTCCCGATCTTGGGCAGACCTTTGCGGCGGAGACGCTCGTTAATTTGCACGGGAATCTGGTGGCGCCATTCTTGAAGTTGTGCCTGCGTTCGCGGATCCTGAGCGATCCAGCAGTTGTCCGCGGAAAGGCCTTTTGCTTCGATCGATTTCAGCCAGTCCTCCAACAAGGCGTCTTCGTTTTGGCCGGCGCCGATGGTCTGTTCAAAATAAATGGCGGCTTGCGCGTGCGAAGGCAGCGGCGCCCCGCGGGTCGCCGTGGCGGCCGATGTGCGCAGAAGATCCAGCGAGTGAGCATCCATATATTCGATCGCCGTCGCTTGAAGCGTGCTGCCTCCCGCAGAGCGACGCGCTCGAGATCTTGTTTTGATCGTTTGGACCCATTCCCGAGCGGCGGAATCGTCCGGAAAAAAGACAATACCCGAGAAACTGCCTGGCGGAGTTTGTACCAGACGAACCTCCACCCGGGTGATCACTCCCAGCGTGCCTTCCTGCCCGATAAAAAGATCGACCGCATCGAAACCGGGTTCCAGATAATATCCCGCCGAATTTTTTGTGGTCGGCCCCTTCCTGAAAGGTACATGGAATGTGTGTGCCCGGCCATCGATGGTCGGCAGGGTCAGGGTGCCGTCGGCGGCGGCGTGGATCTGGTGTCGGCGTAGATGGACGATATCGCCTGTCGCCAGTACTACTTCCAGTTCGCGTACATGCGCACGCGTGGGGCCCCAGAGAAAGGAGCGGGCTCCGGTAGCGTTTGTCGCCAGGGTCGCTCCGAGAAAACACGACAACTCGGTAGGGTCGGGCATGTACGTCCACCCTTTTTGAGACACCTGGGATTTTAACTCCGTGAGGGTGATCCCGGGTTGGACGACGGCATACCCTTCCCGGGTTTGCAGGTCGATGCCGATGTCGAAAACACGATCCATCCGTTCTGTGGCCAGCACCAGCCCCCCCGAAAGGGACTCGCGCACCGGTGATGCCCGTGCCGTTACCCGCGATCGTGACCGGTGTTTTGCTGGCGTTGGCTTCCCGCAGGGCTTCGGCGACATCCGCGGTGGACTGCGGAAAAATAACGGCATCGGCATGTCCCCCCGGCATACCAGAAGAATCCTCGCAGAAACGCTGGATCGCGCTAGGATCGGCTTGTTTCAGCATATTCCTCCACCGTCATCCCCCGCAGTCTCTAGCGGGGGATCCATTTCAGCCATAAGGATACAAAACTGGATTCCCCGCTGACACCCGCGGGGAATGACGAAGGGGGCGCTTAATGAAAGATATTTTTGAGGGCGTCGTTGATGTTCTTTTGAACGCCGGGATTGTCCTGCAGTTGCTTGATAGTGGCCTTAAAGGCTTTTTTCTTCAAGGAGTCCAGGTTCGTTTGTGGGTTGGAGAGCGTACCTGAGATGTGCATTTTTAAATTCATTTCCCCCATCAGAACGGGTTTCGGAGTGTTCAGGGACACATCCATCGCCAACTTCCCGCTGGCCAGTTCGATCGCTCCCGACGTCCCGATAGAGAGCTGGGGGCCTACGATTTCGAATGTTTTAATTTTCATTGTCCCATCTTTAAAGCCGTAATCTCCGGTAATTTGAGTGATCGTTAAGTGCGAGAAGTTCGGTAAGCCCAGGCGTACAATGCCAAGTCGGTCAAGATTTTGGAGCATCACCAAAGGCATAAGCGCCAGTTTAGCCCCCTTGGATGAGTTAACCAGGCTGGTTAAATTCTGGATCAATCCGGGGCCTTGTTTCAAATGCAGCCAACCGTTGAGATGGCCGAGTGTAGGATCAATATCATGCAATACCCACTCGGCCGAGAAATCCCGCGCTGTGTACACGGGGTTCTGCAAGTGACCCACGTTCAAGCGGCCCTGCGCGTGGGTGGGATCAAAATCTCTGATGATCAGCTCGATATCGGAGAGCGCGCTGGTTTGTTCGGCGGGTGAGCGGTCATCGAAACGGATCGTGCCATGAAGCAGATGAATTTCGTTCACTCGCCAGGGCCATGTACTGCCAGGACCCGGCGCTGAGGACTGAGGACTTCGTTTTGAGCCGACCTGAGCGATTGATTTCCCACGACTCTGTCCGGAGTCCTCCATCCGCAGTCCTTGTTGTTGGGTTGGACCGGCGAGGTCCGATATATTGTAAGTCTTGCCATCCGCCATCCGGATCAAATTGATCTGCGGCTTCTCCAGCAGGATCTCCTTGATCACAATTTGTTTGAAAAGAAGCGGCAGGAGCGTCCAATGCACGTCCGTCTCATCCACCGCCAGGAAAGTGCCGGCAGAAAACGACGGAACTTCCGAGAGCTTAATACGGCTGAGCGAAAGACCTCGAATATCCAGCCGCACCTCGCCGATCTGCGCCTCCCGGTTCAATTGCTGGCGGATTTGATCCTCGACAAGTCTTCGCAACTTGGCCGGCGGAAACGCCATCCGGAGGATGACGGTCGACAGAATCAGCAGCCCTATAAGGACGCCAAAAACGATCACAGTTATTTTCAGAAACTTATGCATATCGAGCTTGATAGGGGCTTAAGAAGGATTCAACGACCCATGTGGTTTATAATATTCCTTCAGGGGAACGTCGCTAAACAGTTTATCATACAGTTCCTCTTGTTGGCGAACCATCAAATCAATGTCAAATTCGCTGCGAATCAGCTCATATCCCCGGCGGCCCATCTCTTGCGCTTCGAGCGGTTTGTTTTTCAGTTCAAGAATCCGACGCTTGGCGGTTTCCACGTCACCCGGGATAATCAAATAGCCGTTTTTCCCGTCGTCGACGATTTCCTTCACTCCGTCGACCGCATAACAGATGGCCGGGAGCTTCACCGCAAAAGCTTCCACCAGCGCGCGCGGGAGTCCCTCCCAGAGAGACGTTAATATAAAGACATTGGAGGCGGCCAGAATTTCGGGAATATCGCGTCTCCACCCCAGGAAATGAATATTTTCTGAATGCGGCTGACCGCGCACCCAGGACTCCACCGCCGGCCGCAATTCCCCATCGCCTACAAAAAGAAAATGAATCTCCGGATTTTCTTCAAGCACCCCGACCGCCGTTCGAGCTAAATCCATTGGATTTTTCTGGGGTTTGAAATTACCGACGCTGGTCACGACCCAGGCGTTTTCCGGGATCCCCGCCTCGCGGCGGATGGTGGAGGAGGGCGGACCCTGAAGCGATATCCCGCTCCGGATCAAGCTCGACGCTTTCCCCGGGCCGATGCCCAGAGTCCCGGCCTCTTGCCGGTTTTCCCGGGATACAAAAACCAGGTGCGTGCTTAGGAGAGAACAGAACTTTTCAACACGAATCAAGAGATATTTGAGCAGTTTATTTTGGCGGGGCGTGAAGCCAAAGCCGTGGAAGGTGTGAATGATCACGGGAACGCCGGCGACATAGGCCGCGAAGCGCCCGAGAATCCCGGCTTTGGAAGAATGCGTATGAACGATATCGGGTTGAAGGTGGCGCAGGTGCCGATAAAGCGCGATCAGCGCCCGGATGTCTTTCACCGGCCTGATTGGACGAACCAGGGTAGAAATAACAAAGAACGGAACGCCCGAGGATTTTGCTTCCTCATCAAGCAGGCCTCCAGGACCTGACATCAAGCAGGGTTCAAACCGCGCGGGATCCAGATGCGCGATGGTATAGAGCGTGTTCCTCTGCGCCCCGCCCAGTTCCAATTGCGTAATGATATGCGCGACACGAAGTTTTGCCATGCTTATTGGCCGTCGATCGTTTCCGCGGTGGCTTTGCCCTCGAGGATGGCTTCTTCCATATAGGAGTACTTCCAGGCGCCGAAGCGTCCGATGGAGTAAACATTCTGGGATTGAAGGTAGGACAAAAGTGTTCGGGTAGCGGCGGTGCGGTTTTTGTCGAAGATGACATAGGCGATCGGAATGTGCAGGAGGAGTTGGGAGATGATCTTATCTTTGCGGTCTACGAGGCCGCAGTCGTAAAGGCCCTGGAGGCAGGACTGCAGCGCCTTCTTGTCGTCGGGCGGATGGCCTGGGGTGTAGGCGATCTCAATATACATGGAGCTGCAGCCCGGAGGCGTCATCTTGTCGGAAAAGTTCATCGGGAAACCGACGCGGTAGAAGATATATTTTTTCTCCGGGAAATAAACCCAGTGTTTGTCGGTCAAGCGGGACCGCTGCACGCCCAGATTGAGGTTGTAAACGGAGGTCCATCGCAACTGCTTCGCCGCCCGGGCGGCTTCGGGCGGCAGATTGCCGGTCATGGAAAGAAAGCGTATCAGCGGCAGGCTGGTCACCAGAAAATCGTACGAAATCGTTTCTCCCGAGGCCGTGGTAACCTGTTTCTTATTCAGATCGACCGCTTTCACTTCCTGCTTGAGACGCAGTCTCTCTTTTGCCAAAGGCTCGGCGATCGCGAACGCCAGCGACTGAATTCCCCCCTCTCGCGGGTACAAGAAGGTGGCGTTGTAGCCATATTGCTGAGTCCGGTCGCTGAAGGCGCCTTCTACCGCTTCGCTGATTGATGGCTTGGGGACAAATGGGGCCACCCATTCCGCGGTGAGGACATCAGACGATACGGTCCAAAGTTTTTCATTGTAGGGAAAGAAAAAATACTTGCCAAAACCGCGGCCGAAGGTGCGCAGCACCCAGTGGCGAAGCGATTCTGGGACCCCCTCACCCTTACTCCCTCTCCCCGAGGGAGAGGGTGCTTTTTTTAGATTTCCCTCTCCTCCAGGGAGAGGGGAGGGTGAGGGGTTCTTTAGCTGCGCGTCAACCAGCCCCTTAATGCACTCCTCGATCACGCGTTTGGGGAGTCCATAGGTGTTGGCTTGGAAGGGGTAGCGGGTATAGGTGCCGCTGGAATAAATCCAGGCGTTCCGCACATTCTTAACAATATTATTTCCCAGCAGCTTCGGTATTAAGTCCAGCGTGTAAGGATTGCGCAGGTGGAGCAGATGTCCCGTGTGGTCGAATACAAATCCATCCTGCTTAATCGAGCGGGACAAACCCCCCGGCTCATCGGATTTTTCCAGCAGCTGGTAATCGCTTTTAAGGTGATAGGCGCAGGAGAGGCCCGACATGCCGCCGCCCAGGATGAGGGTTCGAACGTGGGCCATTAGTCGATGGGGATGTGCGCCAGCCAGATGCCCAGGGCCATCGCGGTAATCCCCGTAACCGCATAGAGCAGAAGGGCGTAATGGGTGGAGACCCGGGTTACTTCGTACGCTGCGAAAGTGAGCAAAAGGCTCGCGGCGTAGCACATGACCAGGATCTCTTCGCGAAAGAATCCAAAGGTTTCCAGCCGCAGGGCGAAATGGTCCCGGCTGCCTTGAAAGGGCGACATGCCCTTGGTAAAGCGCAAGTAGCTCACAAGGAATGTGTCATAAAGCGGAAGGCCGAGAATTAAGATCGGAGAAAAGATACCCAGGTTGTTCACGCGCGAGTAAGAGGTCCCCAGCGAGAGCGCGGCCAATACGAATCCCGTTAACAGGCTCCCCGTATCACCCATAAAAATTTTCCAGCGCTTCGACAAGTTGTACGGCAAAAACCCCAGAAGCGCCCCGGCGAGCGCCGCGGAAGTGAAGTTGACATAGATTTCTTCCGACGGCAAAGAGATAAAAAGAAACCCCAGGCTGGCGATGATCGCGATGCCGCCGGCCAGGCCGTCCATGATATCGATAATGTTGATCGCGTTGATGACGCCCACAATCCAGATGGCTGTGAGCAGATCGGCAAACCACACGGGTGATATAAATTTGATGCGGATATCGAAAATGATCAGGCAGAACGCGGCGGCAAATTGGACCAGGAATTTCTCTTTGTATCCCAGCCCCAGGTGCTCGATGTCGTCGGCCAGCCCCAGTAAAAAGATGATAATGGCGCCGAACAGGATCCCCCGCAGGGCATGCAGCGTACCGGTCGGAAAATTGGTCAGAAAGCGGGCGGCCACCAGCGAGATCACCAATCCCGAGGCGACCGCCGTGCCGCCCAGGTAGGGGACCGGCTGCTTGTGCGTTTTCACATGGCTTAAGGGACGGTCCAGGATATGAAAATGGAGCGCGATTTTACGCATCAAGGGTGTGAGCAGCCCGGAGATGACCAGGGCGGTGAGGAAACAGCCAAGATAAAGTGTGTTATCGGTGATGATCATAGCGCGTAAACGTCGCAGGCCCGATCGTGATAAAGCGGCTTGAGAAGATCCGATCGCATCCGGTCCCAGGTGCGCTGTCCTTGCTCATTAAAGCGGGAATAGGGGTAAATTTTGAGACGTTCAAACTCGGCGCGATTGAAAAGGAGGTGCGTAACCCCCTCGCGCTTGAGTTTTTGCCGCAGCGCTTCAGGTGAAACTTCCACGTTGGCCCATTCGATCAGAGGCGTTTTACCGAAGACTGGGTTGATCCAAGTTTTCCGCTGATAGTAGTAGCCGCGCTGATCGCCTAGAACATAGACATAGCTGTCAAGGGGCGTCTGCGTATTAACGAACGTCGCGGCGCCGTAATAGTTATTGTCGAGCACGCGCATCAGGTACGCCTCGCGTCCTTCCAGGCCGAGCGCCGCCTTAAAGGGCGAGAAGACGCTGGTCACATAACAGAATAGGAAAAGGCCGGACAGAAGGAAAGAGCCCATGAACCCGCGGGCCAGCCAGCGGACGACGTGAGGTTGGGTCCGGATGCCCTGGACCCAGGCGTAAGCCGCCAGCAGCGCCAGCAAAGGACTGACGGGCAGAAGAAACCTAAGAACCGGACGCGACATCGCCCAGATCACGACATGGATGCCCGCGAAGGCCAGGAGGAGCTTTACGGTTGATGATAATTTACGGCAGAACCACAGCGCCGGCAGAAAGCCAAAGAGAGAAATCCAGCCGTAATCTCCCAGGACGTCGATCCCGCGCCCAAAGCCCATTCCATTCACCGCGGCCTCCCACACCACGCCGGGAAGTTCCCAGAAGGGATGGGGATAATATTCTACGAGGCCGATGAAATAACCGGCGGCGGCCTGGTTGACCCACGGATTAAGGGCTTTGATCCCCCAGTCGTGAAAGAAAGGAAACACCGGGTTGCCGACGTAGAAAGTGTTTTTGATCAGCCAGGGGCTCATTATCAAGACGGCGCTTCCCCCGAAGGACAGAAGGCTCTGCAGTGTTTTTCCCGGCGTTTGCCGGCGCAGACGTAGAGCAATAAAGAGAGCTATTAAAACGGCGGTGATCGCGCCGGTATATTTCGTGCCGATCGTCCAGCCGGCAAAGAGCCCCGAAACCATCAAGAGCGAAGGAACCTGGTGGTCGCTCCAGACGCACGCGGCATACAGAGCCATGAATCCATAAAGCGTTAAACCGATATCGACATAGCCGCCGGTGCTCAGCAAAAGGAACGCCGGCATGAACGCCACCAAAGCCGCCGCGATCACGCCGACCGATAGGTCAAAGAACCGCCGCGCATAAGCGATGATGGCGGTAAGGAGTAGAAAGCTTAGGCTCCAGGCGATCAGGTTGGATACGGTGTCATCACCCACCAGGAGCCCGAGCGTCCAGAGCATTTCCAGCGTTTGGGGAAATGCGGAGTAAATCAGATGAGGTAGCGCAACCCAATGGCGGGCTTGAAGGTAGGCGGAAGGGAGCGCGAAATGATAAACCAGCGAGTCGTAATAAGTGATGGGGGCAAAAGCCAGCAGGAAACTTAATATCCCCCCCGTCAAAAGCGCTGCACCAGGCCAAAAGAATTCTGATGGAAGAGACCAAGGTGCAGAGGCGACGGAGAGAAGCCGCTTGAGGTTTATGAGAAAGGGTCCACTCCCTAAGACCCCGATCGCAAGAAGAGCCCAGGCTCCCAGGGGTATCCAGGCATGGAGCACGCCCAAAAATATCATCAACCCACTCAAACATCCCAGTCCCAAGGTTTCAGCAAACAGAAACTTTTCCAACTCCGTTAGTCCTGCGGTCGTCGGCGGGTTTCCAGACTTGGATCCACCGCCGGCGGCCGCGGGTGAAGACAAAGAACTAAGCAGCCGTGATCCCCATCCTCCTGCGCTCCACAGGATGGCGGCAGCAAGCAGGATTTCTTTGATGTGCATTAGACATAAATAGGGAATCGCCGTATGGGCGAACGTGTTTGCAAAGTACGCGGCGGCCAGCGCGGCCAGACAGGCCAGAACAAAAGCGCTCTTTACCGCGGGACGAACAGCGGGCATCGGCATATTTTCAACCGGTGGAGGTAGTACCGGATCAAGGTGTTGAGCGATTCCAGACCGTAACGCAGACTGCGTTGGAAATTAATCGAAGAAGCTTCTTCAAAGTAGCGCGCCGGCGCGGGAATATCTCCCAGCCGGAACCCCAGGGCCGCGGCCTGTACAAGAAATTCGCAGTCAAATACAAAGTCGTTCGAGTTTTGTTCCCAGGGGATCGTTTCCAGGACCTTGCGCGAATAAGCCCGCAGCCCGCTATGCCATTCCCCCAGATTTTGACCCATCGCCAGGTTTTCAATCACGGTGAGCAAACGATTCGACAAGTACTTATAAAAAGGCATCCCGCCCCCCAGCGCTTCCTGCCGTGTCCGAATGCGATTGCCCAGCACGACGTCACAAATCCCTCCACTAATGATGCCTGTTAAGTAAGGGACAAGGCGAGCGTCATATTGATAATCGGGGTGAATCATCACGACGATGTCAGCGCCGGCCGCTAACGCCTCCCGATAGCAGGTCTTTTGATTTCCCCCATAGCCTTGATTGGAGTCATGCTGAATCACGCGTAAACCCAATTGTCTCGCCACGGCTACCGTCTGGTCCTTGGAGCGGTCATCCACCAGGATAATGGCGTCCACCGATCCCTCAGGGATATCCGCCACGGTGCGTGCCAGGGTCTTTTCGGCGTTGTAAGCCGGCATAACGACGACGACTTTCGGCTTTATTGCAGCTGCAGCCATGGCAAAGACTTTCCTAAGGGACGCATTTTAAAGTGAAGGAGACGGGGTTTCATCATGTCGTTTTGCAGCGCGGTCGCTTGAATAAAAATCGGGTTCATGAGTAGATGGCGCGTGATTTCTTTGTCTAAATGGTCCGGATCGCGCAAAAGAGAATGCAGATCCCACGCCGGGCGGCCGAAAAAATAAAGCAGGTAAATCCACTCGAGCCCTCCCGTCGTTAAATAGAGAGAGTTCGCGGGCGTCAGGTTCGTGAGCTCGAGGGATTCCTGGTAGACGTAGTTTCGCTGCACATCACTCATCGGATAAATCCGTGTGCGCCAATTCAAGGGCAGCAGGGTGGCGAGCCCCAGCGATAATAAAATCCATCCGGCGCGGGGGGGTCCGGAACGCTTTTACGCCCAGAGCCAGGAGAATAGCCAGGGGGATCACATCGGTCATGCGGTAGCATTCCGTCATCGGTTCCCACGTCCAGAAAAAAACAGCATACGTCCCAAGCCACAGGACGCTAAAGACCCACCAGGCGTCCGTCTTCACCTTAAGAGAAGCTCGCAAAAGGATCGCGAGCGTTCCCGCCGAGAGAGCCGTCAAAATCCAGCATGCGACGGGAGTATTTGATTGGTACGGCCAAAAACTTCCCCAGAAGACCCGCAAGGTCGTGCCCGCCCAAACCAAAGGACCTGTCCAGCCGGCAAAATGCCATTGGAACACACTGTGAGGATTGAGCGCCGCGCTTCCCATTAACCATTTAAGCAGCCAGCGCGTGTCCTGATGAGGAAGGATAATAAATCCGATGACCAGGGCGTAGGGAACGATCGTTCCCAACCCCAGGGTTAGAAGATAGGCGAATATTTTTATTGATCTGGCGTGCGGATTCTCCTTGATAAGCCAATACAACGCCGGGACGATCCAGAGGACGTGGACGATGTGTCCCAGAACCGCGCCGGCATGCAGCCCCCCCACCCAAAACCACTTTCCGGGACGTTCCGGCAGAACCAACACATACGTCGCCCAACTTATCGCCAGAAATCCTAACGCGTAGACCTGTGCCTCCACGCTCCACACCCAGACCACGGCGGCCGCGCTGACGCACAGCGTGAGGAGCAGCGCCAACCCTTTGTCGGAAAGCAGCCTATGAGTGAGAAAGTAAACGCCCGTCAGTCCTGCGGCGGAGAGCAGCGAAGTAAATAGCTGAAGCGCAGGAAGCGCGCGGAGTAATCCCCATGGAGACAGTGCTTTCCAAAATAAGAAGCCCAGGAAGCCGTAAAACAAATGATTGGAGTGGAAGAAAAAGACCGGGTTGCCCAATTCCAGCGCTGCGGCGCAGGCCACCCCATCGAAATTCCACATGTGCGAAGGAAAAGAGATGAATAGTAAAAAAGGGAGGACGAAAGACAGCAGAGGAATCAAAGTCGTACCAGGTTGTTTCCCGTCAAGCCGCGCGTGATATTCCGTGTATCAATGAGAAGCCGTGAATGTTTCAGGATATGCTTGGCATCGAATACTCGGTGCGATGTGGTGACCACGACCGCATCCATGGAGCGGAGCAGCGCGGAGGAGTACGGTTTGCCGTGGATGTGTTTTCCAACGATCGTGATGGATTTCACCCAGGGATCGTGAAACTCTACCTTGGCGCCTTGTTCGCTGAGCAGGAGATAGAGATCCAGCGCGGGGGATTCGCGGGTATCCGACACGTTGGATTTATAGGCCACTCCGAGGAGCAGGATTTTGGCGCCGTTGATCGGTTTTTTCCGATGGTTCAGAGCGAGCACTATTTTTTGCAGAACATAGTCAGGCATGTGCGAGTTGACTTCTCCCGCTAGTTCGATAAACCGGGCGGAAAAATTAAGCGATTTCATTTTCCAGGAAAGGTATTGCGGGTCGATCGGAATGCAATGTCCCCCGAGGCCCGGCCCCGGATAGAAAGACATATAGCCGTAAGGCTTTGAGGAAGCCGCCTCAATGACCTCCCATACATTAAGGTGCAGTTTGTCGCAGATCAGGGCGATTTCATTCACTAATCCGATGTTCACGGCGCGGAAGGTGTTCTCCAATAATTTGACCATCTCGGCGCTCTCGGTCGATGAGACGGGCACGACCCGGGCGACGATGCTTCCGTAGACCGCCGTCGCCAGGCGGCAGCAGGCCGGCGTAATGCCGCCCACGACCTTGGGGGTGTTCGCCAAGCGAAACTGCTTGTTCCCGGGATCAATCCGTTCGGGAGAAAACGCCAGATAGAAATCATTCCCGACTTTCAGCCCCCGCGCTTCCAGCAGCGGCAATACGAATTCCCGCGTGGTGCCGGGATAGGTGGTGCTTTCTAAAACAACCAGTTGATCGGAGTGAAGATAGCGCGCGATCGCTTTGGTGGATTCCGCGATAAACGAGATGTCAGGATCTTTGGTTTTGCGCAGGGGAGTCGGCACGCAGATGATGGTGATATCCATCTTGCGCAGGTGTGAGAAATCCGTCGTGGCCCACAGCACTTTCCGCTGGACCAGCGGCTTGAGCTCCTGCTCCGGGATATCTTCTATGTAGGATTGGCCCTTAAGCAGGCGCGCCACTTTCGAGGCATCCACCTCAAAACCAGTGACCGAAAAGCCCGCTTTCGCGAATTCACAGGCCAGCGGCAAACCGACATATCCCAAGCCTAAAATGCCGATTTTCGCAGATCGATTTTGAATCTTCTTTTGGAGCAAATTCGCACCTCTAGATACGCGCGCTATTGTATCGAATGGAGGTGAGACGCGCAAGGCAAGGCGGAGATTATGGCGATTTCCCTAGAATTAAAATCCTTGGGAAGGGATACTTCCAATCGTGAGGATAGTTAAAGCTGTTGCCAAACCACGCCCGGCCTGCCGGCGGGAGCTGCTTGTCAAAAACGGCGAGGACTTTATATTTTTGCGGATTAAGCAGTTCGGCGATATACCGGCCCTCCGGAAGTGTCTGATAATACGTTGGGTTGCGTAGATAAACGTCGATATCGTAGGTGGTAAGAATGACATGCGTTGGGTCGGCCTTCCAAAGCTCTTCGAGCGAGGGTAGGAGATAGGACATTTCATACCCTCGTTCCTGGCGCAGAGCCTGCGCTTCGTCTGGATGGTAGTAGGGGGATTGGAAAATAGTGGGAGTCCAGAAGTAAGGCGTGTCGCTCATCGCGATACGCGCGCCTCTCGGGATATGCTGCGCTATCCAGTCCGACGACAGGTCGCGTGTGTCCGGCGTGGTCATCGCCTGGACGTAGGCGCAGGAATACAGCGTTGTATAGCCGAGCGCCAGGGCCGTCAGGACGCTGCGAACAGGTTTCCAGCGCCTCCACAACGCCGCGTCGTCCCACAGCCTGGCCGCCTCCAGAAATAAGAAAGGGGTCAGAGGCATAATCCAGCGTACAAGCCGCCATCCTGTCTGGAAAAGCATCAGCAGGAAAACAACGGCCCAAGGAACCCAGAGCCAATGGACGCGCGAAAAGTGGGTCGCCGTGTAAACCACCCCGGCGAAGCAGACGAGAAGCAACGGCAGGCCGAGGCCATAGAGGCCCGCGTCCCAACAGTAGAACCGCACGGCGTTCGCTGGATAGCCTCCGTCATACATGAGGAAACGGCGTCCAATATTGATGCGATAGCTGTGGAGGAGCGCCTGCCGTAAGTCATGGAAGCCAAAGACCACCGCGGGCGTACTGACGAAGAACACAACTCCTGCGACGGCGACCAGCGCTGCCAGAGAACGGACGCTTTTTTTTGGCGAGTCCGAGAGGAAGTGGGCGATGAAAACAATTAATCCCGTGCTCGCGGCGTTGTACTTGTTCGCGGTCAAAAGTCCCCAGAGCAGTCCCGCGGTCAGATAGCTCTGCCAGGTAGCCGTCTTGAAAATATAGTAGGAGGCGATGACGAGCAAAATGAGATAGAGGCAAAACGCAGAATCAGTGGAGATGTAATGCGCGTTCACAACTTGAATCGGGGCGACGGCCATCAGAACGGCGGCGCCTGTCCCCACTCTCCAATTGGCAAGGAGTGTCCCCAGCCAAAACAAAGCCGCGATGGCGGCAAGGGACTGAGCCACACTCACTGCCCGGCCAACGAGGTAGAGTCGTGCGAGAGCGCCGGGGTCTTTTTTGTAGACCTCACGATCCCGCGAAATTACAAGCCATGGGTAAGCTATTCCAACGGCGCCGCCCACCAGATAAATTTGCAGCGTACCTCTGGACAGCATCGCCAAGTTTGTCGGATAAAACTGCTTCCTGTGCCAGCTCAGCTCCCGGAGGCCTTCGAAGAGCTCTATCTCATCGGGATGATAGGAGCTACCGTGGAAAAACGGACCCTTCGCGGGAAGCCCCCATTGAAGACCCCAGACGCGAAGGCCCAGGCCAACCAGGAGTATGACGCCAAGCCCAAACCACCGGCGGGAAGGCAGGTCCTTTTTAAGTGGTTCCATAGCTCCGGAAGGTTCGTATAATGAAGATATACTCGAAAAACATTCAGGAATTAAATCATTTCAAGCCGTTTTTTACAATCAAAGGATGCCCGCTGTGCAGCTTAAGGCTTTTCCAAATATGGTTGACAATTCGCGCTTTTTAAATCATAGTGATATTCTTGTCGGCAAGCTTTTAGGCGTAATTTCGCGGGGATAGAAATGGACCCAATTTGTCTGATTATTCCGCCCTCGCTTTTCCTTTTGGACGAGCGGGTGTTTATGACACTGGGGGTCCTGCGGGTGGCTGCGGTCCTCGAAAAAGCCGGGCACACCGTGGAAGTCCTGGATCTCTCGGGAATTGAGAATTTCGTCGAGGCGGTTGAATTCCATGCCCTGAACAGCCGCGCTAAAGTCTTCGGGTTGACGTCCACAACGCCCCAGATGCCGGCCGCGACGCGGATCGCCGAAGGCCTGCGCAAGGCCCGGCCGGATGCCCGTCTGATTCTCGGCGGCCCCCACCCGACGCTGGTGCACGCCGCCTACAAGAAGGAAGCGGCGACCGGGGTTTCCGGACGAGCGACCACCGCGTTTAAAATGCTGCAGAGCCTCTTTCACGTGATCGTCGCCGGCGACGGGGAAGAGGCGATCTTCCTGGCCATCGGACCCGCCGCCCCGGCCTTGATCGACGCGGATGATCCAAAAACCCCGTTGTTCATGAGCAACAAGCGCCTGAACGAACTGCCTTTGCCGGCGCGCCACCTGGTGGAGGTGGACAGTTACCACTATTTTGTAGAGGGAGAACGCGCGCTGAGCATGATCGCCCAGCTGGGGTGCCCCTTCAGCTGTGGGTTTTGCGGCGGGCGCGAATCCCCGATGCTGCGCCGGGTCCGCACGCGGACGACGGAGAATGTGGTCGCGGAACTGCTGCATCTTTATCACACCTACAACATTCGCGGCTTCATGCTCTACGATGACGAACTCAATGTCAATCCACAGATGATCGAGCTGATGGGCGCGATCGAGCAGGCGCAGAAAGATCTCGGCGTCGAGTTCCGGCTCCGCGGTTTTATCAAGGCTCAGCTTTTTACCGATGAGCAAGCCGCCGCGATGCAGCGCGCCGGCTTCCGCTGGATCCTGACAGGATTTGAGTCCGGATCTCCCCGTATCCTGGAAAATATCAACAAACGGGCCACCCGGGAAGAGAACACCCGGTGCGTGGATATCGCCCGCCGCCACGGGTTGAAAGTGAAGGCCCTGATGTCGATCGGCCATCCCGGCGAGAGCCTGCAGACGATCCAGGAAACCAAGGAATGGCTGCTGGAATCAAAGCCGGACGACTTTGACGTCACGATCATTACGACCTACCCCGGGACGCCTTATTACGACCAGGCTGTGCGTCATCCCGAGAAAAAAGATGTGTGGGTCTACACCTATGCGAAGACAG
>Ga0207158_1125_pt1 | contig 18096 bp, 11 predicted proteins | sample Alteio_BWMinHeat_22_FD_153512 | JGI IMG/M metagenome (GOLD analysis project Ga0207158, IMG submission 153512) | Enriched cells from forest soil in Barre Woods Harvard Forest LTER site, Petersham, Massachusetts, United States -... | ecosystem: Environmental > Terrestrial > Soil > Temperate forest >... | reverse complement strand
AGTTTCAAAGACCCAGGAAGGACAAACGAAAGCCAATCTCGGCACCCTCCGGTCATCTCTGTCCATTTATTATGCCGATACCGAAGGATATTACCCCACCAGCGCAGACTTCTCGCCGCTCACCATAAGCAGCAAGTACCTTAAGGCGGTACCGAATACAAGCCTGCCAAAGACCAAGAGCAGCGCCGGCCATAGCAGCACCAACGCGATTACCAATACAGCGGGCGGAGATGCGGGGGGATGGTTTTACAACAACACGCAAGCCAATACAAATTGGGGAATGACCTTGGTGAACTGCAGCCATAACGATATGAAAGGGATCTTGTGGACATCCTATTAACAATTTTCCTCTTGAAATCTAATTCGGTTCTTGTTATTTAGCTCTTATGCCGATATTTACCTATGTTGCCATGAACGCTCAGGGAGAACAACGCCGCGGACAACTCGAAGCGGCGGATAAAAATGAGCTAGTACAACTCCTGCAGGCCGAGAATTTATTTTTAGTCAGCCAGGAGGGAGTTGTCGAACCGGCTCCGGTGGTCGCCGAAGTAAAACCCGATGTACGTGAAGATGAAAAGAAGATTTCAGATTGGCCCGTCAAATCTCCATCGCAATATGTTGTGATGGCGGTGATATTTGTTATTTGCGTCTTTGTCGGTTATCTCCTCGGCCGCTGACAATCGCCGGCCCTCACCCTTCGCCCCGCCTTATATCGTCCCTGTTTTCCGCAGTACGTTTGATATCGTCAGAATTCTTTTGATATAGTGAGCGCCAATACAAGCCGCCTGTATTAAGGTTCCAATTTCCGGCTTCTCTTTAGCCCTGATTTGAAAGGAGTTAGATATGTCCAAACCTAAATTTGAGCGTACGAAGCCACACGTGAATGTGGGGACGATAGGTCACGTGGACCACGGCAAAACGACGTTAACGACGGCGATCTTGAAGGTGCTGTCGAAGTCCGGGCAGGCCAAGGAGCTGGCCTACGCCGAGATTGCCAAGGGCGGGACGGTGCGCGACGACACGAAGATTGTGACGATTGCGGTGAGTCACGTGGAATACGAGACCCCGAAGCGGCATTATGCGCATATTGACTGCCCCGGACACGCGGACTACATCAAGAACATGATCACGGGCGCGGCGCAGATGGACGGAGCGATTTTAGTGGTATCGGCGGCCGATGGTCCGATGCCGCAGACGCGGGAGCACGTGTTGCTGGCGCGTCAGGTGAATGTGCCTTCGCTGGTGGTATTCATCAACAAGTGTGATTTGGTGGAAGATAAGGAGTTATTGGACTTAGTCGAGATGGAAGTACGAGAGTTGCTCACCAAGTACGAGTTTCCGGGGGATAAGATTCCGATAATCCGGGGGAGTGCGACCAAGGCGTTGGCGGGGGATCAGTCGGAGTGGGGCGAACCCTCGATTAAGAAGCTGATGGAGGCTTTGGATACGAGCATTCCGGAGCCCAAGAGAGAGATAGACAAGCCATTTTTGATGGCGGTGGAAGACGTTTTTTCGATTACCGGCCGCGGGACAGTCGCTACGGGCCGTGTCGAGCGGGGTAAAGCCAAGGTAGGGGACAATGTGGAGATTGTAGGGATCCAGGACACCAAGAAGAGCGTGGTGACCGGCATTGAGATGTTCCGGAAGATCATGGATGAGTGTATAGCGGGGGATAACGTCGGGATCCTGTTGAGGGGTATTGAGAAGGACCAGATTGAACGGGGCCAAGTGCTGGCGGCTCCCGGGTCTATTACACCGCATAAGAAGTTCAAGGCGAGCGTGTACATATTGACGAAGGAAGAAGGGGGGCGGCACACGCCGTTCTTCAAGGGGTACCGGCCGCAGTTTTACTTTAGAACCTCAGACATTACGGGCAACGTCACCTTAAAGCCCGGGGTGGAGATGGTGATGCCGGGGGACAACATCGAGTTTGAGGCGGAGTTGATCACGCCGATTGCGCTGGAGAAGGGGGTTCGCTTTGCCATCCGGGAAGGCGGACATACCGTGGGCGCCGGCGTCGTTACAGAGGTCATTGCGTAAAAGGAATTTATGGCTGAACGAATCACGATTATTCTGCAGTGCGTCGATTGCAAGAACAAGAACTACCACTTTTCCCGCGGAAAGCGTAAAGACTACAAAGTGGAAGTGAAGAAGTTCTGCCGGGCATGCGGCAAGCAGACGGTTCACAAAGAAACCAAATCATCCTGATTGACAAAGGCCGTTTAATTCGGTTATTATCTCCTCTGCTCCCAGAACAGGGGGCGTTTTTTTTTGGCCATAAAGTTTGCTATGGGGGAATCGGTTAACTGGTAAACCAAGGGTCTCCAAAACCCTGACTGGGGGTTCGAGTCCCTCTTCCCCCGCCAGCTATGCTGGCGAGGCTCGCCGAAGGCGGCCCGCCACTTTGAAAGTTCTGGGTCCGAATGTTTGACCAATTTATCCGGTTTTGTCAGGAAGCCTACCAGGAGTTAAAACTCTCCAGCTGGCTGTCGCGCAAAGAAATGGCCGGGTCGACGGTGGTGGTCCTTGTACTGACCTTGATCGTGGCGGCCTATGTCGCAGTGATTGATCGCATCTTACTGTTTGTAGCGGGGATACTTTTCAGAATTGGATAGTCAAACCACAACAACGATGGAACGCGGATGGTACGTGATTCACACGTACTCGGGCCACGAGGACCGGGTGAAAGCGTCATTGGAGAAAACCATCGAGAATCTCGGGCTGTCGGGAAAGATCCACAAGATACTGATTCCGACCGAAGAAGTGATGGAGATCAAGCGCAACCGGAAGCAAGTAAAGAAGCGCAAATTTTTCCCGGGCTATGTGATGGTCGACATGCAGATCGATAACGAAACGTACTGGACCATTCGCAATACGCCGGGCGTCACGGGATTCCTGGGAGGTACCAAGCCCATCCCACTGCCCGAAGCGGAAATCAAAAACCTGCTGGATCTGGCCACCGCGCAGCCCCAGCAGAAGCCGCGGCCGGCCGTCACCTTTAACAAGGAAGAAAGCGTCCGCATCATCGATGGTCCTTTCCGGCACTTTATCGGTGTGGTGGAAGAAGTCAACGAAGAACGCGGCAAGCTGAAAGTTATGGTGTCGATCTTCGGGCGCCCGACGCCCGTCGAACTCGATTTCCTGCAAGTGGAGAAACTGTAATGCCCCCTAAGAAAGTAAAAACCCAGATTAAACTTCAGATACCCGCCGGTGCGGCCAATCCGGCGCCGCCGGTCGGCCCGGCGCTCGGCCAGCACGGCGTCAACATCATGGATTTCTGTAAACAGTTCAACGAGCGCACCAAGACCAATGAGCCCGGCATGGTGATTCCGGCCGTGATCACCGTTTTTGAAGACCGGTCGTTCACGTTTATCACCAAGATGCCGCCGGTGTCCGCACTCCTCAAGAAGGCGGCGGGGCTGGCCAAGGGGTCCGGCGAACCCAACCGTACGAAAGTCGCCAAGATCACGTTGAAGCAAGCCGAAGATGTGGCGAAACAAAAGATGCCCGATTTGAACGCCAACAGCCTGGAAGCGGCCGTTCGCATGGTTAAAGGGACGGCACGCAGCATGGGCATCGAAGTCGCCGAATAAAGGAATTTTTATGGGAAAACGATTGGCCACCTTGGAGAAAGAAAAAGTGTTCGAACCGGGCAAGGTTTATTCCGTTCCGGAGGCGGCAGCGATTGTGAAGAAAGCCGCCACCGCGAAATTTGACGAAACGGTGGAAGTCCACGTCAAACTCGGCGTCGATCCCAAGCAGTCCGATCAGAATGTCCGGGGCACGGTGGCACTGCCGCACGGAACGGGCAAGGCCAAACGTGTGGTCGTCGTCGCGAAGGGCGAGAAAATCAAAGAGGGTGAAGCCGCCGGCGCGAACCTGGCCGGCGACGCGGACGTGATTGAGAAAATTTCCAAAGGCTGGCTCGATTTTGACGTACTGGTGGCCACACCCGATGCTATGAAGGATCTCACTAAATTGGGCAAAGTTCTCGGCCCCAAGGGCCTGATGCCCAATCCTAAAGCCGGCACGGTCACCTTCGATATCGGCCGTACGGTCAAAGAGCTCAAGGCGGGCCGCATCGAATTCAAGCTTGATCCCGCCGGAATCATTCATGCCGCCATCGGCAAAGCCAGCTTCTCGCCTGAAAAAATCGCTGAGAACGCCAAAGTCCTGATGCATGCGGTGGTCGCCGCTAGACCCGCCGCGGCCAAGGGCCAATATGTTCAAAGCGTGACGCTGTCCTCCACGATGGGCCCCGGCATCAAGATCGACCCTTCTCAGAAATTCGACTAGTCGCCGTTTGACCGACTCCCTCCTTCCATCCCAACCGCCGCTCCCCGCCACCTTTCGGAAGCAACTTTCCTCACGTCAGTTTAAACACATTATCGCCGCCCTGCGTGAGCCCGAGGTCCGTTACTTTCTCGGAGGATCTTTTCTTTCCAATATCGGCGGCTGGATGCAATCCATCGCGCAGGCCTGGCTTGTTCTGCAAATTACAAATTCCGCGTTTTATCTGGGCCTGGACGGGTTTGCCAGCACGCTTCCGCTGTCGCTTTTTTCTTTCTGGGGCGGTGTGATCGCCGATCGCGTCGACCGGCGTCGGCTGTTGATCGCTATGCAGTGGGCTCAGTTGTCGCTTGCGCTCATTCTCGGCGTGCTGACGCAGTTGAAAATGGTACGGGTCTGGCATGTCATCCTGTTTTCCTTCTGTAACGGCCTGACACAAGCCATTGCGTGGCCCGTTTATCAGGCCACTCTGGCCAATATCGTAGAACCCGCTGACCTGTCGAACGCCATCGCGCTTAATTCCATCCAGTTCAACATGGCGCGCAGCCTCGGTCCCATGCTGGGAGCCCTCGGGTTAAGCCTGTTCGGGACCGCCGGCTGCTTTTATGCCAATGCCGTCAGCTTCCTGGCGGTCATTGCCGCTCTCACCCAGATCAGGAACTTCCATCGCGATCGCCGATCGCCGGACCGGCCCGGATTCATGCAGTCGTTCAAAGAAGGTCTGCAGTATATGACGGCGTCGCGACCGCTTTTTTGGCTCTTGATCACGATGAGCGCGGCCAGCATTTTAGGTTTTCCCCTGGTGACACTCCTCCCGGTTTTTGCCCGGGACATACTCAAGATCGGGGCCTCCGGTCTGGGAGTTCTGGTGGGGTCTTTCGGAGTGGGCGCCGTCCTGGGGGGCATGATGGTCGCTCTGGTCGGGAATTTCGCCCAAAAGGGAAAGTTTGTCCTGCAGTCTCTTTTCCTGTATGTGGGGGGAATGGTCTTTTTTGCCATATCCCGGAATATTCTGGTCTCCGTCCTGTGTCTTTTTATCACGGGATTTTCGATGGTCAGTTTTGCCTCGGTCATTAATACCATTATCCAGGGATCCGTCCCGGACTATCTCCGGGGCCGAGCCATGAGCGTTTTTGTGTTCTCCTTCGGCGGATGTATGCCCCTGGGTAATCTCCTGGTGGGCTGGCTGGCCAAAACCTATAGCGCCCCGACCGCTCTTGTCGCCCTGGGCTTCTTTCTGTTGATTTTCACTCAGTACGTGTATTCAGCCCATTCCGATATCCATTCCCTCGCTTAGGCCCAAAGGCCTGTGCGTCAATTAACCTGTATTTAACAATCCGTTCATATACTCGTAACTCTGGCAAGGCACACTTAGTCGGGTCCACAAAAATGCGCAATCACGCCTTAAAATTCGGCCTTTGGGGAGGGGGCTACGCCCTCCTTTTTGTCGTTTTTATCTCCTATTTTTTGACTCCTGCCTATGCCGCCTCCGGCAGCGAAGCCGCCAGTTTTCTCGATATTCCTGTGGGCGGACGGCCCGCCGCCATGGGGGATGCCTATAGCGCTCTGGCGACCGACGCCTATGCGATGACGTCCAATCCGGCCGGCCTGGGGTTTCTGGACAGCACCCAGATCGCCGGGCAACATCTTTCCTACCTGGAATCGATCAATTACGAATACGCCAGCATTGTGCATCCGCTGACCAAAGGAAACTCGATCGGGGCGTCCATGCAGTACCTCGGCTCGGGCGATATCACCCAGACCAATACCAGCGGAGATACCGTCGGTTCATTTACCACGCATTTTGCCGCCTATTCCCTGGCGTACGGACATGCGTTCGGGGATAAATTCTCGCTGGGCGCTACCGGCAAGGTTATCGATGCCAAGATTGCGGACGTCGGCGCGAAGGCCTATGCGGCCGATCTCGGAAGTCTTTATCGGGTCAATGACAAGTTAAACCTGTCGGCCGTCCTCAGCAATTTTGGAACGAAACTCACGTTTCTAAGCGACGGCGGAACCCTGCCCCTGGCTTTCAAATTAGGTGCGGCATATCAACCCAATCCACATTACACTTTCTCCGTGGACGGTCTCTACCACGGAACGGGGCTAACGGATGCCCATATCGGCGTGGAATGGCGGCCGCTGGAATTAATCGCGATCCGCGCCGGATACAGGACCGACACCACGAAGGAATTAAGCGCCATCGCGGGCTTTTCAACGGGTCTGGGGTTAAACGTCTGGGGTCAGGAGCTATCTTACGCCTGGGTCCCCTACGGCGATCTGGGGAACACCCAATATTTCTCTTTATTGATTCGGTTCGGACAAGCGGAACAAGAAAAACGCAACTTGATCAAGTATGAAACGATCAAACCCCATCGGACGGCTAAAGTCAGCGATCCTGAATATCAGCAATTGATGCAGCTGCTCACGGATGGCGAGATTAAAGAAATGTACACCCGCAATGCCGCGCCGGCCGGTGATGCGCAATGACCTCTAAAGGATTGATCGGCGGCCTGGCAATTGTTACCGGAGCTCTCGTCCTCTCGGCCGCTGTTGGCCATGCCGTGACCTGTACGACGTCTGCGAACCCCTGGGTGGTCACGAGTCAATCGGCTATTAATAGCTATTGTTCTCCCAAGCTGACATGTGCAAATGGGTATCAGAATCCCATGGATTGCGTCGGGGTGGATCCTGCCACAGGCTGGAGTAGTCCCAGCTGTCCTGATCCATCGTGCACCTGCGGTTGCACCTGCCCATCACCCTCGGGCACGACTTCCGGTTTTGGAGGCGGTAATGGGACCTGCGCCGCATGGGAATACCAGGTTTCGCAGGGCTGCGATGCCCACGGAAATGTCCAATGGGGAGCCTGTACGTCTTTTTGCACGCCATGGGCTAACGGAACCTGTGGCGGATCGGGCACGTACGCCAACGGATCGGTCAGCTGCCCTGGCAAAATTTTGCAGACCAGCACCTGTTCCGATGGGACCCTTGCGCCCAAAACGGTGGCCCAGTGCGGAGCGACTTGTACGACGGCTTGTGCCCCGGACATAAACCCCAACAATAATCAAAATGAAACCAATGCGACTTCGATTGCCAATTACTGCGGAGCTTGCACCGGGGGTAAGGTAGAACCCACGAGCCTGGCTTGCCATTACGCCACAACCGGCTGGGCTCCCTTCGGAACCTCTTGTCAGGCGCCCTATTGCAACGGCTGCGGTTGCACCTGTCCCTCCAATTTGCCGGTGGATGTGAGCGGGACCTGCGAGCAATGCAATCAGGCGGCTGGAAATGCAGGCATCTGCCCCTCTCTAGGGCAGGTCTGCGCGGGAACGAGCTGCGTGGCTGCCCCATCCCCCGTTTCAATCACTAACAGCGGTTTGAGCTTGCAATGGACTCCCGGAACGGTAAGCAGCCCGCTGCCGTCAAAGACGACAGCTGTGAATCTGGTCGTAGTGACGAACGAGGCCGCCAGCTGCATTCTCCAGAACAATCAAACCGCTCTGACGAATGTGGGAACCGACACCTACGGGGTTACGATCAGCGGCTTGCATGACGGGATAGGACTCAGCGGCACGCCATTAAATTATACGGTCCAATGCTCGGCTAACGGGACCAACGCCAGCGCATCCTTCAGTGTCAGTGTGGCCTGTCCCACCGGTGAGATCGCGGACGGTTCGGGAGGGTGCAAGACGTCGGCACAGCCGCCCACGGCCACCTTTAGTGCTTCGCCGACAGCGATAGGGGTCAATCAGAAGTCGCAGTTGTCTTGGACCACGACCAACGCCGCCAGCGCGTCTATCGATAATGGCGTGGGGCCGATGACCTCCGCCAATCTAGCCAGCGGAAGCGTGCAGGTGCAACCTCAGGCTACGGTTACCTATACGCTAACCGTTTTGGGTCAGGATGGGTCCAAGATAACGCGGTCGGCCACCGTCACGGTCGTAACGATCTCTCCATTGGCGCTGGGGATGACGGCCGGCAGCACTCCGGTACCCATCACGACTGAAGACAGCCTCACCTTTGTGGGAATAGCCTCCAACTGGAGCGTAAGTTCGCCGTGCACGATTCAGGGAAATGTGACGAACACCAGCTCCGTTCAAGTGAGCCCGCCGGCATCCGCGACCACCAATGAGAATTGTACTGTGACGGCTAATGTCATAAGCCCTGCGGTTGTGGTAACGGTCCCCATCTCTATCAGCCCGGGCGGTACCTCATCGCCGATCACCATCACTCCGGGAGCCTTTACTCTGTCCCCAGGAGGCTCGCAATCTTTCACTGCGCAGGATCAGACCGGAGATATCACCACGCAAGCCACCTGGTCCATCAGCGGCCCCTGCACAATTACGTCGCTTGCCGGGACGACGCCCCAGAACGTCAAGGCCTCGGCGGTCGGCGTCTGCAATCTCACGGCGACTTCGAATGGCCAGAGTGGGACGGCGACCATAACGGTCGCCAATCAAAACATCAGTAACATCACGGTGTCACCGGCGACGGCGAATATTATGCCCTCGGGCGCGGGTTCGAGCATCATGCTGGGTTTCCAGGCTCACGACAGCAATAACAATCCGACCCCTATGAATCCGAATTACACCGTGACCGGTCCATGCAGTCTCGCCAGCACCAGCTCCACGCCATTCTCGCTTACTTATTACGCCACGATCCAGGCGCAATCCACGGCCAAGGCGGGTGACGTCTGTACCGTAACGGCTCAATCCGGAAATATCACGTCAGCTTCTGCACAGCTGACGATCTCCAATCTCGTGCTCCGGATCATGTCCCCGGCCAATGGGCAGGGTTTCAGTATTCAAAATCCAGGCACCGATAAGGTCAGCGTGAGCGGGATCGTGGGAGGGACCAGTCAGGTCTCGCTGACCATCGGCGGTGCGAATGTCTCCGCTACTCTCAGCGGTACTGATCCGATCACGGGTCTGCCAATGTGGAGTGGATCGTGGATTCCGCCGGGAGCCACGGCATCGGAGATGACGACCACAGCGAGTGCCAGCGCCGGCGGTTTGACCGCGAGTGATTCGCGGGGCTTCTATGTCTTTTTCCCGCCGCCGGCTCCCAGCATTGCGGGGCCTACGACGAAAATGTTCGCAGGCACAAGCTTCCAATTGACGGGTACGACCGCCGATAACCCGAGCAATCCGAGCCTCGCGACGACGAAGAACGGGATCAGGTCTATGTTCTTCTTTCAGAGCGCCGATGGAAGCGGCTCGCCGACTCCAGCCCTCCCGGATCCCGGCCAACCAACGGGAGCAGGCTGGTTGCTCGATATCACCTTGCCGCAGCGCGGCACTTTTTTCTATTCAGCCAAATGCTTGAACGACGCAGGTATTTATTCTCCTGTTTCGCCTTCAATCAGTGTCACACTTGTTCAGAGGCCGACAATTCGTCTGACAGTGCCGCAGACGGGCGGCGTCTACACGTCGGGCACTCAGCTCACCTTCACGGCGACAGTTGTGGATCCGGACAATCTTGTGAGCGGAGTTGAATTCTTTAACATGGGGCAATCACTCGGCCAGGCCAGCGGATCCAATGGAACGTACACATTGCCCGCGGCGCTGACTATGGCGGGTGGAAATCCCTTTGACACTATTACGGTGGTGGCGACATATCAAGACGTGACTCAACACAGCCAACATTTGTCCGTGTCCGATGGCCCGGCAAGTATCACTGTTGTTAATCCGCCCTCCATCAGTATCCCGGCAGCAGCCTCTCCGAATCCCGTCACCGGAGTTTCTACTCAACTCACCGTAGGGGCCACTTCCTATTTCAACCAGACGACCGGCGTCGATAACCTGACTTATCAATGGGCGGATAACGGCCTGTCCCCGGCGCCGGTCAAATTTGATTTCGGAGGATCGGCGCGGACGCTCATGGCCACTTTCAGCAAAGCCGGCCAGTACAACCTGCATGTCACGATAACCGATCCAGCGGGGGGTAAATCAACGAGCAATGTTTCCATCTCGGTCCAGGTGGGCCTGCAGATCACCCCCTCATCGCTGGTTTACGCCAAGACGGGCGGCACGGTTCAGTTTGGTCTTTCCGGAAAAGATCAGTTTGGGAACAGTTTATCTCTGTCAGGGAATCCGGTGTGGTCCACCACCTGCGGCGCCGCCGTCGGTCAGATCAATCCTTCATCCGGCTTGTTCACGGCCGGGAGTACACCAGGCGGTCCCTGCAATGTCATCGCCACAAGCAACGGAATTACTGGTACGGCGTCGGTGACCGTGACCAACAATATTCCACCGGTCGTCAGCATCACGTCGATGGCGGCGGTGGATCCGACCAATACTAATTTCCAGGCTCCTGTGGATGTTATTCTGACGGCCGCCGCGACCGATGCGGACGACGCGATTAAACAAGTTCAGTTTTTCGCCAATGGTCAGGCGGTCGGTCCGGCCGTGACTCAGTCTCCTTACACTTTTACTTGGACGAAGGTCTTGCCGGGTGATTATTACGTCACCGCGATGGCCACGGATGTGAATAACGCATCGACCGTGTCCAGCGCCTTACCTCTGGCCGTGCTCAAACCAAAGCTCGCCATCACGAACATGGTTCCTTTCAAGGTCACCAACACGACCTACGCCAGCACGGGCGCGAGTATTGAGGTGGACGGCACGGGCTTTGTGGCCCCGCCTGTGACCGGTCTAAACGGCTCCGTCGTACTCTGGGGCGGTCAGGGGGGAACGCCCAAACCGACTACGTATATTGGAACGGATTACGTCACCAGCAAATTGATGTTTGCCATGCTGCCCTCCGATTTCAACAATCCGGGGAATTTCTTGGTGCAGGTGCAAAATCCCGATGGCACTTTGTCGAATCCGGTCCAGTTCATTATCGACGGTCAGCCGATCGTCAAATGCGTCGATCTCTGGCACCTGGGGTCCTGCCAGAATCAACCGGCGACAACCGCATTAACGACCCCATCAGCTGTGACGACCAGCGCCGCCGCGACGACGAACGCCAACATCCCGCACCTTTCACGCACGGATCAGATCAGCGCCATCACGCAGTTTACGGGGGATGGAGTTCAATGGTCGTTGTTCCCGGCGGGGGCTCAGATTACGGCGACCACGGCGGGCAACGGTACTCAAGGTTTTACGTCGAACAGCACGATACTTTATCAATCGTCGTTCGTGTCCGGGAACTCCTTTAACCTGTCCAATCTTCCGGCCGGATTGGCTTCGGGGGACTACACCATTGTGGCCGTCGGCATGAATCTTGCGGGGGCCGTTTCGGCGCCGGCGGAGGCCTCGTTCTTCCTGACCGCAGCGGATCTCAGCTCTGTTCGGGTTTATCCAGATCCCTGGCGGTCTGACCAGGATTCGGCCTATCCCATCAAGTTTGACCGCATGGCTCCTGGAAGTACGGTGAAAATCTTCACCGTCTCGGGCCATTGGGTGCAGACGCTGACGGCGGATGGGTCAGGCGTCGCCACTTGGGATCGCAAAAACTCAGGCGGCGAGCTCGTCCAATCCGGGCTCTACCTCTTCCTTGTGACTGATCCCCAGGGCAACAAAGTGCACGGTAAGTTTGCGATAATTCGTTGACCCCCTCATTACCGCCCGTAACACAGAATTAACCCTCCAGACATACCTCCGTAACAGTAATTTCGCATACTTATCAGGATGAAAAAGGGACGAGAGGTCGCTTTTTTACTGCTCTATTCGTCGCTGTTTGCCGTTCCGTCGTATGCCGCTTCCGGGACGGAAGGCGCCAGCTTTCTGGATATTCCCGTGGGTGCTGGTCCGGCTGCGATGGGGTCCGCTTATTCGGCTCTTGCCACCGACGCCTATGCCCCGGTCTGGAACCCTGCCGGTCTGGGCTTTGTCGATTCCACGCAAGTCGCCGCTCAACACCTGTCGTACCTTGAATCCATTTACTACGAATACCTGGGCAGTGCGATTAAGCTGAAAGACGGCAGCGCGGTAGGGGTTTCCGCCCAGTACTTGGGTTCGGGCGATATCCCGGGAGCCGCTCTGGATGGCACTCCCCAAGGAAACTATTCCAGCCACTTTGCCGCTTATTCGCTCGCCTACGGCCGCCGCCTGTTGGATAACCTGTCCCTGGGTCTGACCGGTAAAGTCCTGGACGCCAAGATAGCGGACGTCGGGTCCCGGGCCTATGCAGCTGACTTCGGAGCCTTGTACAAACCCATGGAGAAGGTGCAGGTCGCTGCCACCGTCACCAACATCGGAAGCAAACTGACCTTTTTAAATGACGACAGTTCCCTGCCTCTGACCGGACGCCTGGGAGCGGCGTATGAGCCAACCAAGCATTGGTTATTCTCGGCGGAGGGGGACTACGAGAAGACCGGGCTCTTGAGCGAGCATTTCGGGGTGCAGTGGAAACCGATCGATATGATCGCGCTCCGGGCAGGGTACAAGACCGATACGACTAAAGAGCTGGGAGCTATGGCGGGGCTCACGACCGGTCTTGGGCTGAATATATGGGGACAGGAATTTTCGTACGCCTGGGTCCCTATTGGGGATCTTGGAAGCACCCAATATTTCTCGTTTCTCCTGAGATTCGGGCATCAGGAGAAAGAGCGGGAGAACCTCATCCGCGGCCAGGACATCAAGCGGCATAAGGCGGTCAAGGGTGAAGATGTAGAGCAGCAGCAGTTGATGCAACTTCTCGAGAGCGATGACGAACACACCGCCCAGAAGAGCGGAACGCCGGCCCAGGATCAAATGCGGTGAAGAGCAGTTATCGTTGGATCTGGATCCTTCCTTTCCTGTTGATGTCGAAAGCCGCACGCGCCACCGATGATCCTTCAACTGTCCTTGTGCTGGTTAATGATGCGTGGCCGGCTGAAGCCGGAACGGGCGGTGTTGGCGCCAGCGTCTACGTCGGCCTGCATTACGCCCAGATGCGCGGACTTCCTGCCGCCAATGTACTGCACTTGAATATTCCGATGAGCGTGCTGCATTATGCGCCCAATAATGACTTCATCAGTTGGGCTAACTACCTAACCTATATTCAAACGCCGCTGCAAAACTACCTTCAAACCCAAGGTCTAAAAACCAAGATCAATTACATCGTCAACACGTATGGCATGCCGGTCATGTTAGATACCGTTGCCGGCGATCCGTCGACCGGGCGCATATCTCTCGATACAGTCATCTCAGACATGTACACGAGTGAAGCGCCGGGGAGTGCGATGAACAATCCCTATCGCCTTATTCTGCCCTGGGTCATCGGAACGATTCCGCACTTCAGGGATTGGATCAGTCCGGGATTCAAAATGTATCTGGTCACACGGCTTGACGGACCTACGGCCATGATCGCCGCGGGGCTGGTCGACAAAGCCATTCAGGCGGAGAGTCAAATGAAGGTGACCGACGGACTGGGGTACTTCGACGCCGGCAGTCCGACGGACTATGTTATTTCGGATGCCTATAATGCGGCGCTTACTGATGGTATCCCCAGTGTGCTCAATGATCAATCAAAGGGATGGGGAATGCTGGCCCCCGCGTCCTGGTATCAGTTTACAGGCAGCAGCATGACCATCTTCAGTGAAAGCGCCAGCACGGTGACGGCGCGATTTACATTTCCCGCCACCGGAGCCGGCCAGTTTACCTTGGGCACCGGTGCCCTCGACGGCTACAATGCCGGACCCATTCTGCGGGTGCGCCTCTACACGGCTGACCACAACAGTTACTGGGAATTAAACCCGAGTCTTCGTTACCTTGGCTGGCCCAATCCGGGATTCGTAAAGCTTTCCAAGATTGTCAATGGAACAATCGTGGGGACTTGTAGTTTTTCCGTGGCGCAGGGCGCCTATCAGGCCAGTTCGTTCTCTTTTAGCTTTGGGAATAGCGGCGGCACAGCGAATCGCTCAGACCTCCCTACCAGTATGTGTACTCTAACCGACCCTTCTGCGACGCCGTTGACGCTAACTCAGGCGGAAATCGTGTTCCGGGATTTTAAGGCTTCTCTGACCCTTGTTGCGCTGCAGAACGGTCAAGGAATCTCGCTATGGAACGATACCTTTGCTACCGACACGACGGCCAATTACACGTGGGCTACGATGCCGAAACAAGCGCCTAATACGTTGTGGGCTTGGGGACACTATGGGAGCGTCTCCGACGCCTACACTATGGTCAATGGCGCGGTGGGCGGGCAAAGAACGTCGTACACATGCAATGAAATTCGCGCCAATGGTTATCAGGACGATTCGCAATGGTGCTCATACTTTCTGAGGCAAGGGATCACCGCCACCTTTGGAGTCTCGGGAGAACCCCAGGTTACGGCGACCAGCCTCGATGGCATGCCCGTCGGCACCGAGCTATTGGAGATGATGTGGAAAGGCTACAACTTTGCTGAAGCGGGCTATGCGTCCAATCCCTTCCTTCGTTGGATGACGGTCTTGATCGGGGATCCGCTTTATGCCCCGGCCGCGTTGCAGAGTCACGATACGACCCCACCTACCGTCAGTATTCTCTCGCCAACGGATGGTTCAACAGTTTCAAGTGTCGTGGAGATCTTCCCCAACTCAGCGGATAATGTTGGAGTCGCACGTGTGCAATTTTTAGTGGACGGCCAACTGATCAACACACTTTATGCCACGAACACGGGGCTGAATTGGGAATCCACCTCAGTGCCAGATGGGACGCATACGATTCTTGTGAAAGCCTATGACGTCAACGATAACTCGGCGTCCGCCTCGGTCACGGTGACTGTGAAGAACAACCAGACGCAATCCACACCCGCCAAGAAAGGGCTGGGTGTCTATCACTGGAGTACGGACTATCAGACGACATCCGATCCCTCCATTATTGAAGGCGCGAAACTTGTTCATGGTCTTGGAGCACAAGTCATTTCGCTGGCGATGACCCCGGGTTACAATTCGACGGACTACCTGCCCAGTACGGCCTGGGGATCTCCGATCAACAATCTAACGGACCTGGCAAAAAGTCCTCCGTTCCAGCAAATCTTCCAGATGCCATTCCGAACTTATGTGCTGAATACTTACACGTTCACCAATTACGCGTGGACAAACGGCGCGCATCCGCGCGGATCCTTTAGCGCGCAGCAGGCGGCGAACGAACAGGCCGAGATTTACAACCTGACAAAATACCTCATGCAAACGTATCAGGGCACCGGAAAAACTTTCATCATTTCGAACTGGGAAGGCGATTGGTGGATGGATGAAGACTCCACCTACAATCGTTTTTCCAATCCGACGTCCACGCAAATCCAGGCCAACATCGCCTTTTACAACGCTCGTTTCGCCGGCGTCAAGCAAGCACGGACGGAGCTGGGGTCTTTGCCGGGTGTTCAAGTGCAGGAAGCCATTGAACTCAATCTGATCGATAAAATCAGATCCGGCTATCAAGGCCTGTTGAACGCTGTCATCCCCAACGCGCAGAGCGACATGCTCGCCTATTCGTCCTATGAAAGTCTCTCCTTTCCCGACGCACAGTTACGGCAGAATATCCTGACCGATGTCAGCTTCATACAGAGCTATCCAGGGGTTAATAGCCGGCCTCTGTATATTGGCGAGTATGGATTCAGCGAGAAGGATCTCACTTATCCGGATGCCGGGACCAGAACACAAATCGCCGCGCAAGCGTTTTTAGACTCCGGCTGTCCCTATGTGGTGGACTGGGTCATCGAGGACAGCGCCGGGGCGCGCGGCATGGCGCTGGTGCGTTCCGATGGGACACATTCTCCTCAATGGACCGCGTTAAACTCCATGCTGCTGGCGGCCAACCATGCGCCGGTCGCGCAGAATCAATCGGTGACAGTCACGCAAGGCACCCCGAAAGCCATTGCCATAGCCGCAACGGACAGCGATGGCGACATGTTGACGTATGCGATCGTGGGGAATCCGACGCACGGATCCCTGACCGGGACGGCTCCCCAGCTGACCTATGCGGCCGCTGCCGGTTACACGGGGTCGGACAGTTTCACTTTTAAAGTTAACGATGGACTCGTGGACAGCAATGTCGCCACGGTCTCAATCACCGTGAACGCGCCGCCCATCAAGCCGATCATTGACTCGATCGTCGCGTCGTCGAATCCTGTCACGGGGACGACGACACAGCTCACCGTAACGGCGCACGACAATGCAACGTCTCCCGATTTGAGCTACAGTTGGAACAGCAACGATCCCGCCCACGTCAGTTTTGACAGCCCCACTTCGGCGACGCCCAAAGCCACCTTTAGCGCGATCGCCGATTATACGCTTTCGGTTTCGGTTCAGAACCCCCAGGGCACAACCACAAGCAGCCTGCTTGTGCATGTGATACAAACCCTCTCCTCCATCAATGTCCTTCCGAATCCGGCTCAGGCGGCGGTTCATGGAGGCCTGCAGTTCTCCGCCATAGCCGTCGATCAATTTCTGCTGCCGATGGCGGTTCAGCCGCCCCTTCTCTGGAGCGTCTCTTCGGGCGGCGGCCAGATCACGAGCAACGGATTTCTCACCGCTGGTGCCGTGGTCGGAAGCAATTACGCCGTCACGGTATCCACTTCACCGATAGGCCCGGTGATCATGAACGTGCCTCTGACCATCACCAATCCGCCCACTCCGACGGCGTCGAATCAAACCTTAGCGACGCCTTTTAATACGCCCCTGTCTATTACACTCACTGGCAGTGATCCGAGCAACCTCCCGTTAACCTATTCGATTGTCCAGCAACCTACGAACGGAGCGCTGGGTTCTCTGAATGGTGCCGTCGTGACGTATACGCCCAAAGTCGGCTTCAATGGGTCAGACAGTTTCACTTTTCAAACCAGTAACGGCTATCTCAACAGTTCCGCAGCGACCATTTCCATTAACGTCGGCAATCCACCGGCTTTAATCATTGACAGTCTAAGCGCGACGCCCAATCCCATTACCGCCAATCAAACCACACTTTCCGTCGTATTTCATGGCGGCGTCGCCCCGTATACCTTCACTTGGACCCAACCGGCCAATGCGTCTTTGAACACAACGTTTCAGAGCCCCTTGGTGACGTTCGCCAAGGTCGGGACCTACAGTTTTTCGCTCACGGTCAAAGACAGTTTAGGGGCTTCCACGTCGCAGACTCTCAACAATGTCACAGTCAGCCCAACGACCAGCGTCATCTCCATCACAGCGCCATCGACACAACCTGAAGTGGGGATTCCAGCGCTCTTTACGGCGAAAGCGGTCGATCAGTTTGGTAATGACATGTCACCGCAGCCAACATTCATGTGGAGCACCGACGCCGGCGCATCGATTGATTCGTCTGGTCTTTTCACCGCAACGGTCGCCGGCAACCACAAAGTCACAGCCGTCGCCGGAGGTAAAAGTCAATTTGTCATCGTGACGGTTCTCGCCAATCCGCCTGTGATTGCGAGTCTCGTGGCGAGTCCGAATCCGATCATTCAGAATCAGACCACGCTTTCGGCGGTGGTTCAGGGAGGAGTGCCGCCCTACACATACAGCTGGACGCAGCCGGCGAACAGCTCGTTCAATGCCACGGCCGCCAGCCCGTTGGTGACTTTTACAAAGTCGGGAACGTACAATTTTACGTTGACGGTGAGAGACAGCTTAGGGGCGGCGGCATTGCTTGCGCTCGACAATGTTTTGGTAAGCCAAACTCTCACTTCATTAACCATAACGCCGCCTGGCGGCTCCTTGTTTCCCAACCAGACCTACAGTTTTTCGATCGTGGCCGCTGATCAGTTCGGCGATCCGATGATCCCCCCGCCGGCCGCGAGTTGGTCGGTCCTCCAATCGAACGCTTCCATCGACTCTTTCGGCCAGTTTACCGCCACCCAGCCGGGCACCTATACGGTCGTGGCAAGCGTCGGCGGCCAAAGGGCTCA
>Ga0207158_1124_pt1 | contig 18216 bp, 7 predicted proteins | sample Alteio_BWMinHeat_22_FD_153512 | JGI IMG/M metagenome (GOLD analysis project Ga0207158, IMG submission 153512) | Enriched cells from forest soil in Barre Woods Harvard Forest LTER site, Petersham, Massachusetts, United States -... | ecosystem: Environmental > Terrestrial > Soil > Temperate forest >... | reverse complement strand
TTTCGCCTCCTGCTGCAAGCTGTCACAGGCGTACGCAGGGTGATGAGCCGGGTTCGCAACGCGGCCTTCCGCAAGGTCTTCTCCTGGGCAGGTACGTGGCTGATCTACCTGCCTCTGGTCCTATTAGGCCGACTGTTCCAGCTCTTTGGAGCGGGCCGTTTCATTCCTTTGTACGAGTATTACCACGATAAAAGCATCGGGCGCATCGAGCAGGACGTCTATGACCGCTTCTTCACTCGAATTGAACAACGCGTAACCCGCCAGCAGATCCTCGGCTTACAGGACACCTTCCGCCGGGTCAGGGTGTCAGACCGCTTCCCTTACTGGCACTTTATTTGCGAACGCTGATAGAAGAACCGCCTCAACCACCCGCCAGACGTCTGGCGGGTCTCCCCTCTCCCGATGGGAGAGGGGTTAGGGGGTGAGGCTACAGGTGCAGGCGGGCTTTTGCTTGCGCGTTGTTTTTATCCAGCTGAAGCACGCGCTGCCAGGCATTTTGGCCGTCTTCGGTGCGATGGAGTTGATCATAGGTGATGGCGAGATTAGTCCAGCCGGCGATAAAATCCGGCTGGAGCCGGGTGGCGGATTCATAGTGGGAAGCGGCGTCCTGCATCTGATTTAAATTAAAAAGGACAACCCCGGAATAGAAATGCGCCCGCGAGCTCCGGGGCAGCAAGTCCACCAACTCCTGGAGTTTGGCGGAAGCCTCCTTCCATTGTTTGCCTTTCATTAACCGTTCAATCTCCGCGTAGCTTTGATCGATCTTTAAGTACGGGTCTCCGGAATGTCCGGATGTATTCGGCACGACGATCGATAAATTGCGGCGCGCGAGATCAAAGTCGGGATACACCTCTACCGCTTTGCGGTAAGCTTGGTAGGCCTCCTCCCATCGCTGACGCTGGACTTCCAAATAGCCCAGGTTGTTCCAAAGGTCCTTATCCTCCGGAAAAACCCGTACCGCCCGGTGGTACAGCGCCTCTGCCGCCTCTCCGTACTTTGGGATATTCTTCAGATAGATCCCTGTCAGAGCGTTGTATGCCTCCCGCGAAAGAGGATTGATCCCCAGGGTCATCTTATACTTCCGGATCGCTTCCGGTTCGTTTCCGACCTGCATATAGAGCGTAGCGAGGTTGAAGTAGATTTCGTCGTACCCCGAATTTGCGTCCAGGGCCTTTTGATACATCGCCAACGCTTTCTCTTTCTGACCATTGCGGGCATAGACATTGGCCAGCTCATAGGCATTGTTCACATCCATGGGATGATATGCAAAGGCCTTTTCCAAGCGGAGCTGCGCCGTGGTCATATCGACACCTGATTTGGATAGCTTAAACCCTTCAAAAAAGTAGACTTCTTCCGCCCAGAGCATCGCGCTGCGCGCGCTGAACCCGATGAGCGTCAGCGCGGCGATCCCCATCGCGAGTCGGCGCCCCGGCGGCTGGAGCGTAAAACGCTTCAGCTGCAAGCTGGCGGGCTCCAGCACAAAAGCGCTGCCCACCCACCACCAAAAAATAAAAGCGGGGACCGCGAAATGCACCGATACGTTTAATAGATTGTCTACCAGCATGCCCGCCACGCCACCCAGCAAGCCCCACTCCAGCCCCTTCCAGGGAACAGGAAGCCGCGCCGAAATAGACGTTCCCATACGGAAGAAAATCAGCCACAGCAGGATGACCACACCCAGTCCGAGGGTTCCGATCTGGCTCCAGTTTTCGAGAATTTCGTCATGACTGTTGTTCGCGTGCGTACGGTAGGAAATAAAGGATTTATTTTCCAATTGCGGCCCCTGGTAATACGGGTAAAAAAGTTCGAGACATCCCCATCCTTTCCCCAAGACCGGGTGATCCTGGACCATTTCCCATGAGCACAGCCAGATCAGCAGGCGCTGCGTGACTGCTCCATACGTTCCTTTGGTTACCTGCCGGACTTCCGTCAAACGTCCCAGCACCGTTTCGCTGTAGGCCGCCGAGGAACTCTTGGGCCAGCCCACGACCAGGAGCAGGAGCGCCGCCGCGAGCAGAAGCGCCGGTGCACGGACTTTATTCCATATCTCCGGGCATGTTCCTAGTCCCACGGCCACCCAGGTGACCGCCACGACCCCGCCCGCCCAGGAGGAGCGGGTGAGCGTCGCTATCAGGGCTCCCACCAAGGTAACAATCACACCAAAAAGCGGAACGCGGGAAAGACCCGTAATTTTAAAAACATAATCGGCGATCGCCACAGGAAGGATCATCACCAGATAGGAGGACATAAAGTTCGGATTGCCAAATGTGGAGACGGGACGGCTGCCGTACGGATTCAAGTTATGAGGCCAAAACCATTCTGTCCCATAATATTGAGCAATTCCGTAGACCGACGCCGCCACAGAAACGGCATAGGAAACCCACAGCAGGCGTTTAAGCCGGTCCCGGTCCTGGTATCGGACCGCCGCGGCATAGGTCAGATACATATTGACGATGAGAAAGATGTAGGCCCGGCTGCCTTCACTGTAAATCGGCTTCCTGAAGTTTGGATGTTGAATAAACGAGCTGATCCAGGAAGCCAGGCAAATACCCAGGAACAGCCAAAGCAAGCGATCGAGCGGAGAGCTTACCCACACCCACTCCCGATCTTTCCAGGCCTGCCAGATCCACAGCAGCCAGGAAACGCAGATCAGGATGTTCATCAGGGCGATCTGGGTGTAGTAGGGGTTGCGTGTTAAGTCGGTAAAGAAGAGGAGCGGGCAGACGGCGAAAAGCGCGTAGATGCAAAGCGTAAGGAACCGCGGCGGCTTAACCATACAGATTGCGGAGTGCGGATTGCGGATTGCGGAGTGAAGGGTCTTTAATCCGCATACCGTCCCACGCCTGCGTACCTGCGTGGGACGGGCCTCCTCGATCGGGAACAAGGTGGGGCCCGAATTCCGAAATCCGCATTGCCTTTTTAATGTTTCTGTCCTCCAAAAACCCTTAATACATCCGGATCGGTGGGCGCGATTTGTCTGATGTGAATCCATGTACGCTGCACATTTTGATGATCGCCGAGACGATCATAAGCCAAAGCTAAATTTTTCCAGGTGCGGACGTTGGTGTTGTCTTTCCATAAAGCCAGCTGAAAGGCTTTTAAGGCCTGCGCGAAATGCCCGCGCATAAACCGCACATTGCCTAAATTTTCGAACATTTCGGCGCTGAAATGGCGATGGGTGCCGCTCCAGTGTTCATGAAGCACGTCATTTCCAGGAGCACCGCACACCCACGCCCCCAGAGACTCCTTGTAAGCCGCCTCCGCCTTGTCCATCCAACTCTCCGCCGCGGCGGTGTCGCCGCGGAAACGCGCGAGCTCCGCCATCTGCGTGTGGACCCAGGCCATCCGGGCATAATTGGGCTCGAAAACGGGATCGATGTCATGGTACTTCTGAAAATAAACCAGCGCCTGCATCCAATCCTGCTCCACTTCCAGCAGCTTCTGATTGGCGGCCGCCGTCTGCCCTGCGGCTCGCAAACGATCTGCCTCCGCCTTATCATCGGCTCCTTTCTTTAAATAAACCAATCCGGCCTGGTGATGCGACTGCACATAGTTCGGCGCGATCGCCCAGGCATTCTCGTATTCCCTCATCGCATTCTCCAAATCTCCCGGTTTCCAGCGGTCGGTATAGACGTTCCCCATAAAGTAGAAAGCCATGATGTAATTGGGGTTCAACCGTACGACCTCGTGGTAATTGGCCAACGCATCATCCCACTTTTGCTGTTTGGAAAAGAAAATCCCGCGGTTGTGATGCACATCCGCCTGGAAATACCCCCAGAACGTAAAGATCGGATAAATCGTCGCCCAGAGGATTAAAAATCCATACCACAGTTTGAGGGACTGCCCCACTTTGAACAAAACCCAAAGACACACCGCGATGGTCCCGGCCAGCGAAATCCAGGCGATAGCCCATAAGAGCGCATCCCCGAAGCTTTCGGGGTACGGTCCTTGGGTATCGTTGAATTGCTGCAGAATGAAAACGGTCAACGCAAGGAAGAGCCCGGCCGAAACAACGCGCATCAGGATGAGCAAGGCGTTTTCAAGCGGAGAGACGAGTCCGGAGGGCTCTTCTTCTTCTGAACGCACTTGCCCGGTGCGGGGGCCCGCCTGTCCGTTGGGCAGGTCTTTATCCCGCATCGGATCATGGACCACCATCGCACCGATCAATCCCGTGAGCAGCCAGAGAAAGATGCCGGAGGACACAAAGCGCAAGCTGACGTCCATCGCGTTGTGAATCAGCATGCCCCAGAAGGCCGCGAGCATGCCGAGCATATAGAAGGCCCGCGGGTCATCCGAAAACTTCCGTTTGCCTGACGAGGGATCGCGCGTCCACAGCCCCTCCGTAAAACGGCGCAGCGCCCGCACTCCCATCGTAGAAAACGTCACGATCACCCAGATAAAAATGCCGAACCCCAACAGCCCCTCGTCCTGAAACACTTCCCAATATTCGTCTTCGGAGTGGTCGGTTTCCGTATTGTGTTTGCCCTCGATGTGAAAAATCTGCGGGCGGCGATAGGCGGGATACAGAACGCGGAAACTGCCGATGCCGTTTCCCAGGAGGGGCTGGGCGTAGCCCATTTCCCAGGTTGAAACCCAGGTGCAGACACGGAACCTCAAAGAATCCACGCGCTGCAAAGAAACAATGCCCACCCCCAAGGTGCCGATGAACAAGGTGACCAAGGCGCCGGTCTTCAAAGTTCGACGCACCTTCTCGGACTGGAACTGGGAAAAATAAAACAGCACCAGCATCAAAAAGGCGATAATGCCGACCGAATAACCCACCCAGGCGCCTTTCGACACCGTCAGCACATTGCATAAGGTGATGAGAAAGAAAAGAATCCCCAAAAAGGAAAACTGGAGCGCGGACCATAGCATGAACCCGCCCAAAAGACCAAAATAGATCACGGCCTTCCAGGACTCCAGATGGGCCAGCGCAGTGACGTCATCGATCTTCCAAAGCAAAGCGGAGACGATCATCGCATAGAGCGCAAACACCAGCACCGATAGCGGGCGCTCGCGGTTGCGTTTCAGCAGGAGGGCCAGGGTAATCGGGGTGACAATCACCAAAAAGTTGCCAAAAAAGTTAGGGTTGCCGAAGGTCGAGAAAATGCGGCTGCCGAAGGCCTGGCGCCAGATAAAGGGGTCCACCCCGGTAGGAAACTTCCCCATCTCGAAAAACCGGTAGTCCACTATTTCGATGAGGCCGTACACCACGCTGATGCCGGTCGCCAGCAGCAAATAGCTGACCATCCGCTTCAAGCGTTGCAGCGTGTTGATCTCCGTGATGGCGATCAGCGCAAAATGGATATAAAACACCCGCCGGAGGCATTCGTCGAGACTGGGTCCGCGGTAAGGCGCGTGCGAGAACGACAGGAGGCCGGAAGCGAGGCTTGCCAGCAACGGGAGAGCGACCGGCGCATAGCGCTTCAGCGACATTTCTCCTTCGCTGACCAGTTTTAAATACCATACTCCCATCAGCACGGTGCCCAGCATCTGAACGATGGTAATTTTGACCTGGGCGGAGTCGTAGGTATGCAGGTAGAAGGCGATGGACGTCAGCAGGTACAGGAAGGGCAGCCCATAGCCGAGGTACCGGCTGCAGAGGCGGGCGGTGGTTCGGTCCATTTGAGGAAAAGAATACTAATTAAAAATGGAGAATGCTAAGAATGGTGCGCTTTGAAGCGAAAATTGAGGCTGACGCGATGCGTCAGCCCCAGATCTCCCAGAGGAACAATCGCGTAGTCCAGAGACATCTGCGTCCAACGCAGTCCGATACCGGCGCTGAAATTGGCAAGTCCACCCAGGTCCGGGTTGTTTAAGCCGTAGCGATACCCTACGCGCAATGAGAAGAACTTCTTCGGCGTTAATTCAACGCCCGCATCCAGCTCGCCGGCGGTGTCCGTACGTTTCACGAAATCCGTTGAAAAGAGCCACTGGGAAAAGGGTTGACCGGAGAAACCGGCCCGGAGCGTTAACGGCAGTTTCACGGCGGCGGCGGCGAATTTAGAGGCAATTCCAGCGTTTTGCACTGCAGCGCCCACATTCCAGGACCGTTCCACGTTTCCTTGGTAGATAAAGCCCGCATCCAACGCGCCGCCATTAGAGGAAGCATCCGCCAGCGACTCTCGCAAAAATTTGATCGTGGTTCCTACGGACAAGCCTTCGATGAGGCACGGCCCGGCCAAAGAAACCCCCATCGCCATGTCATAGGTGGAAAAACTGCCGGTCTGCGTAAAGCCGTCCCCGGTGGACTGGCCGGTAGCGACGGTACGGTCAATATTGCCCACATGCAGGTAATTTGCAAGAAGCCCCCAGCTAAATTCCTGGTCGCGTCCGGCGTGGCCCATGGCCAAACCTTCTTCGACCACATCCGCCACATAGCTCAAATGTTCGAAGGACGCCTGAGAAGCCGCCATCGTAGCCAGGGAGGCGGGGTTGTAGACCAACCCCTGAATATCGTTGGGAACGGACGTAAAGGCTTGTCCCATAGCCGCGGCCCTGGCGCCCGTAGGGATGTTTAAAAACGAGAAGCTGGAAGTCCCGCTATTTTGCGCCGCACCCAGCGGGGCTTCCAGCAAACAATTGATCGCTAAACCAATCGCCAGAAAACGTACGAAAAACACCCTATTCTTCATGCCGCCTATATATAACAGTCGAAACAACGGTGGTCAAGCTAAAAACGTTAACAAAAAGAAACAAATTGACGACGGCGGGACCCCATATAAGCAAGCCGTGGAAGGGATTCCCTATCACAACCCCGTTAGCAGGGACCCCTCGACTACCTGATTACCCCGCCACTACTTCCTTGGCAGGTCCGCCAACGCCTCAGTGGCGGAGAAATCCCTGGGTCTACAAAAACCAAATCCATGAATCCAATTGGATTTATATATGAATCCCCGAATCCCAGATAATTCGCAAAACCAATAATTGCAAGATTAACCCGAGATTTACTCAAGATCCTTTCGATTCGATTGCAAGGCAACCAGATTCTTGTATTACAAAACTGATTGCATATTTCCCAGAGTCGATTGCAAGAGGGCGCAGGCAAATCAATTGATTATCATCGGTATATGAAGAGCTGCCAAGCATAAGCTTCCCTCAATAACCAATACGACTATTACCAGACGGTTTAACCACGGCAGTTTCCAAAACCGATCATTACAAAGAGGCAAAGATGCAATTAGGAGCGTTAGAATGGCCCAGCTCCAAAGGGGCATGGAGATCACAATCTTTTGAGTTATTGTCGGAGGTGCACTTACGTCACGCAAAATCCTTAGAAAGCGTGGCAACATCGTCGCCTGAAGAGCAGCCAATACTATTCCTGCGATGCTAATTCCTATCGACAATTTTCGTACTGAGTGACGATAGCAGAAGGAGCCTGAGATCAATCTAGCAATGAAAATTGCCGGAGCACAAATCAATCCCCACAAAATTACAAAGACCGGGAAGAAGTCAAAAAAGAATTTAGTTGGCATCAGTTGAACAAAACCTCAATTTACGACTTGCCCAAAGTTTCAAGAGAGAACCGGGATGCCGGGAACAATGTTTTTGGGAAACAATGTTCTTCCCACCTCAAACCCACCAAATTCCCAGTTATAATGGCGTATATGGCGATTCTTCACACAAAAAATGGAGCCGGGGAAGGGACTCGAACCCTCGACCACCTGTTTACGAAACAGGTGCTCTACCAGCTGAGCTACCCCGGCGAAAACCTATCGCATCAATATTTTACTTCGTTTTCTTCAACATAGAATTCAGTACGCCTCGGCCTTTCCCAGTCTTAAAAAATCTTTCTCGTTTTTCGCTAATTCAATACACTTAAAAAACTCGAAGTAAATCAGCTGCAGTGGTTTGTGCGCGCTCGTCCATGGAACCCGACCCGCGTTATGGTCTTTCATTCTCTCCGTCGGTTCTAGTGTGGTCGATCCAACATATTTTTTACCCGTCTTCAAACTGCATAAGATTTAGACATATGCCATCCATTCTACCCCGATCACCTGTTTACCCCGCCACTACGTCTCTGGCGGGCGCGCCAACGTCTCAGTGGCGCGGAAACAGGTGCTCTACCAGCTCCCGCCACTACGTATTGGCGGACCCGCCTAAGCCGTAGTGGCGGGGAGCTACCCCGGCATTAAATCGATAAACAACTTTAAATTTAATGCGGATTCTACCATTATTACCTTAGCCGCAAAGGGCCTCGGATGCAACTTTTTCGCCTCGGATGCAATGTAATGCTATTGGGATTTAATTGACGGATAATGACGCAATAATCGCGCAATTCAGATATCATCTAAATATAGACTTGATTTACAATCAGAGCTCATCGTTTGTCGCAAATTATGTCGCAAGCCCGTCGCAAGTTATGTCACAAGTTTGTCGCAAGTTTAAGGGACTATATTTTGGCCAAAATATAGCGCAGCTGATTCGTAGACCCCTCTGTAATCAGTAAACCCTTTTCAGTCAGTACAGCCAGTTCTCTTTGAAGGGTTCGGCGGTGGATTTTCGGATAGAGCGCTTCAAACTCCTGAATAGTCATGTTACTTTTTTCCATAAGATAACCGATCACCCGACGCTGTCGCTCGGACAGCTGATGTTTTTGGGCCAGGACGTCAGAACGGATGACCCTCTCGCCACGCTCTTGAACTTCGCGCATCTGAGTGGCCAACCCGTTCACAAAGAACTCCAGCCATCCGGTGAGATCCATGCCTTGCTCACGAACGCTCTGGATGGCTTTATAGAAGGCCTGGCGGTCCCGGTCGTAATATTCGCTGACCGTAAACAGTCGTTTAAAGTCGTAGCCGGTTTTGTAGAGGAACAGGGTTGACAAGAGTCGCGATGTGCGGCCGTTGCCATCGACAAAGGGGTGAATATGGACCAACTGAAATTGAGCGATACCTGCCACAAGGACTGGATTCACCTCCCGTTCGGCACCAAGCCAGACGGCTAGCTCAGCCATCAAGGCCGGCACATCTAGCGGCGACGGGGGCGTATAAACAACCTGTTTCGTTTTGGAGTTCACGACATAGTTCTGGACCCTCCGATAATCGCCCGGCTCTGCTTTGTCGCCGCGCACTCCTCTGACCAAGCGTTTATGAATTTCGCGAATAAGCCCTTCGGTGATGGGCTCGCCCTTGTCCAGATACTCGGTGACGAAATCGAAAGCATCCCGATAATTCAGGAGCTCTCTCTTATCATCTGGATCAACACCGGCCACTTTCTTCCCAGACAATAGTTTTTCAGATTGCTCCAACGTGAGATGAGTTCCCTCGATATGGGTTGTGTGGTGCGCCTCCAGGACCAAAGCGCGGTTCTGCATTTCGGAAATCCAGTCCTTCGAGAGCTTGGCGGCCTCAAGGAACCCTCGAGCCCGTTCAATCTTCGTCAGGGACGCTGTGATGGAATTGGTGATGTTGAAGCGAGGAGAAAAAGCCATAGGATTTGAGAACGTCATTCTACCAAACACGTTGGGCCAGCAGGGGTCTAGACCACTGGCTGGGGTCAAAGATCTTTCGTCATCCCGCTGGTAGACAAGTTGTTTAATGCATAGGTGTTTGCGTAATTTAAATGAAGATTCCGGATGCAACTTTGGATGCAACTTAAAGGCAAAAAAGGCGGCTTTTGGCGGTATTAGGCGGTAATGGTTTCAGGTTTCATGGCTTTTTCGAGGATTGCATCGATGCCTCGTTCTTTGGGCCCGGCTCGCCGCCCATTTTATGATCGTTTGTCGTCCAACCTATACCTTCGAAATGTACTTTAGACTTTTATAAGATCGCTTACGCTGAACTCGACATGGCTTCGCTGCCCAGGAGATCTACACGGGTGTGGTTCACAGCAGCCAGTTCTTCTTTGCTTACATGGCCTTGAAGATGCAGATACGCCAGCAGATGGCCGGTTAAATCGGCCAAGGTCGGCGGTCGATTGTTGGTGTGCATTTCTCGAATATATCGCGGCAGGTTTTCCGCTACGTGATGAGCGCGTTCCTGGACCGTACGCTCAGCAAAACGTGTGACCAATACTTCTTCACGCCAATAGGCCAACCGGCTTCCTTCACCGAAGGTCTTCCGCAACCGTTGATGAAGCGGGTCGCTCTCAGCGATCCCAGTAACATGGCCCATTTCATGCAAAGCGTCTTCGACCCAATCTAAAGGTAGTTCGTAGGGATTAATCACAATGCGGACGTGCGTACCGTTGCGCTCATAAGAGGCTGGCTGGGCGAATGTCCCCGGTTGAGCAGCAACCACCTCCGCAGTTTCGACTCCGTCTAACCCCAATGCCCAGGTTTCAAGTCGAGCCACCTGCACCGCGTCCAGTCGCTGTTGAGTATCGGGTGTCGAGCGCCAATTCTGGAAGCCCGCCACTAGCCGTCGCCATCCGCGAGCCCACCGCAAGCTCAGGAACATGAAGGCGATGTCGGAGTTGGCAGTTCTCCGGCCCGTAACGATCTTCCCCTGCGGATCTCTCGGAAGCTGAGTGTCAGACCATCGCTTTAGATCCTCAAATCGTTTTTGAAAATCAGCGAGCACGGCTAATCCTTCATTCGTAAGGACGGATGCCGGGATTGAACGTAACGTGCCAAGCATTTCATTAATGGATTCCAGTTCCTTCCGCAGTTCGTTCGAGGCGAGTTTTCGCAGCGATGAATCTTCCTTTGGGGCGAAGCTTAATTGAATCCAGAATTCAACCAAGCGCAGGGCTGCATGAACTTCGGCGAAATATCCATGCATATCTCCTTCTGAAACTTCTGTTGTGATCTGATGGGCAGGGAGGCGAAAGGTGGCGTCCGCTATTAGTCTGCCAGGAGGATATTGGCGACTAAAAATGTCATGGTCGACTTCCTCTATCAGAATGCCGGCCAATTCAGCCGTGGTACCCGCATAAGGCCAAACAACGGCCGGAGTCATCCGAATGGAGTCGGAAGATCGGGCAAGGTGACCTTGACCCTTTCGGTGCGCCTCAAGGAAAAAACCAGCAATCGCCGTTGTCATAGCCGAGAGAAACTCGGGAGCGCCTTGCTGGATTATTTTGACGGCTTCCCCAAAACGCTTAAGAATTCCCGGGTCGGACACAGGCTCTAATTTTTCATCCAAGATGACTAGAGGGGTGTTTTCCACCCGTTCCATGCTTCGGAAATGCGCTTCTGCCTTATCGAGAATCTTCAGCAAGCGGCGCGCGACGTCGACATCTTTTAATTGTTCTTCCAGAAGGGGAAGGGCATGGCGCAGCGTTCTCCAGGCGGCAAGCCACTTCGTCCTTTCGAAGGACGGTTTACGAAGGGATGCGCGCATTCGATGTGCTTCAGCGCTTACGTGTGGGTCACGGGTGCGATATTCCTTTTCTATCTTCATTAACAGGCGGTTCAAATGAGCTAGAGACATTTCTATATCTCGCTTTACGTCTTGACGCACATCCTTTGCCGTCCAGTCTACCGGCAGGGTGCTAATATTCGCAAGCGATTCCCCTGCCCGCGGTCCCGGGCGTGAATTTTGAACTGGTTCATCGAGCCATTGCAGCTTCATGAATCGCCGGATCCATGGCCCGTGCGCTATCAAATTGTGGCTTAACAACTGGGTTGCGTACTTATATATCGGTTCAGCTAAACTAGCGGGCAGGTTAACCCGTTGCAGCATATAATGGCGTATACGATCATCTTCTGGAGATTTACTAAATTCGCGGTGCACCGCCTCTCGGGCCGCTACGATCCATGACTTAAGATCCATAAGCGGTTTGAGTATGTCAGAGTCATCCTGGATTGGACTGTCTTCTTCAAGGGAAGCCAAATTGTCGAGGTGCTTACTCAGATGACTCAGTTCCCCCGGAAGGGTTTTTACCGAATCGACAAAACCATCGAGCAGCCGTTGAAGTTCGGCATTTGCCTTGATGCGGCGGTCCAATTCCTGACGCTCTTCGGAAGTCAGTTGCTCTCCAAGGGCCGCTGAGGATTCGGCGCCTGTCACCTTTGCTTTTTCTGTCGCATCGACAGAAGATGGATCCTTCTTACTCGCGTTGATGTTGATATCGTCGCGATCTTCCGCGGCGGCGTAATTTCCTACCTGCTTGTCTTGGCTGATCTTTCTCTCTAGATGAAGACCGAGGGGATGGACCACATATCGATCCAGGAATTTAGCCAGCCCTATATGAGTTTTGATCCAGAGCCGAATCTGGCCCGGCGCTAAACCCAAGCCTCTCCCCAGCCAGCGCCAGATCAGGATCTCGCGGGCCTCATGGGCAATGCGACCGGCTAAACTTTCAATTCCTTTGTTGCGGAGATTCTTCCATTCTCCCTTGGCGATATGGATGGCCCCCGTACCGATGCCTGCGTGAGTGGTCTGATTCGGAGCCAGGAACATCGTCTCCTCATCTCCATACAAGAAGATCGGAAAGTTATTTTCCCGTATGGACCGAGCCAGTCTGCCCAGGCCTGAATTCTCCAAAACCTGAAGGACGTCCTCTCGTTCAGCGGCGGGCAGCTCCTCAACCTCACCGTTCGCGCCAAACGCGCGGATATTTTCGTTAACGATGCTGTGCTGCGCCGCCCGACGACCTTCCGCGGCGATGGTCAGGTCATCATCAGATGATCCGGCGTCTGTCGCCTTTGCTTTCATTGGGACCTGCGCTCGGAGGTGTTGCCTGAAATCCTGGACTTGAGCCCTGCTTAACCCTGCGTCTACCAGATCGCTGCGGGGGATCGTTTGTCCTCTCCAATGCTTTTCGATGAGGCGCTTTTGAAGCGTGGGGTTCAGAGTGGAAAATGCCGTTTTATAGCCTTTGGCCTTGTTATAGGCTTCCTTCACCGCTGCGCTCGCCTGCTGCCGCCGCTGGTTCCGCCGCACTAGGAATCGTCCCGCGACGGAGAGCCCCGCCGCCGCAAGGACTCCAGAAACACCATATTCAATCCAAGAACTTCCCCCTTTTTCCTTTTGAACTTCTAATTCCAAATAATCTCGGATCGTCTTTTCGTTTTCAATTAAGCGCTGTAAATCATCCAGAATCACCGCCGAGGGGCCGGAGAATTGCGCGCGCAGACCAGGCTGAGATAACAGAATTTCCATATATTTAATCTCGATCGCAAAGGTATCGTGTTCTTCCGCCAACGCTGTGAGATGGCCTCGTTCGGCCGCATCATGGGTAGCTTGGTGAGCGATAAGCTCGTGGGCCAGACCGACGGTTAAGGCGGCGATCCCACTCTGGAAAGTACGATAGTCATAAACGACGCGGAATCGGTCCGTTCCAAGGTCCTGGACCATGGCACGGGCTTGTCCTCGGGAAAGCAGCTGCTGTTGTCCAGCTTCCGGCACCGACACGTTGCTAAGATCCGCTACGGAAAATTCGATTTCCACTTGAGGGTCTTTCAGCATCCGGTTGGCGATTTGGGAAAGACGCTGGATCTCAGGGTCGCCATTGGGGATAGGCCAGGTCAAGAAAATCACTATCGCTGGAATCGCCAGTTCCAGCACCTGCCGCACCTCTGGCGGCGTGTTTGGATCGACACGAACCGACGCCCGGGTTTCCTTTGCAATTAAAGACGCGATCCCTGCAGGGACCGCCAGCTTGCCGATATCCTTTAGGTCAGGCTTCGAGATCCCATCCTGGGGGTTTGCCACCGTGGCAGAGGTTTCCTTCTCGTCCGCAACGGATGAGGATTCGGTGCCTGTCACTTTTGCTTTTTCTGTCTTGTTGTTTATTGCAGCAAAGTATCGAGGATCTTTTAAGATGGGTGCTTGACCAGGGTTGTAGATCTGAACCACCTTAACTGGCCCACCGTCCAGAATATATTCATCAGCTTCATACATGCTGTGTCCAACGAAAAAGTGATGGATATCATTCCATGATTGGATTTGGTTGATAGGTACTTCCAGTAAAGCAATACGCTCCCCCTTCCCATACTCCTCAGCCGCAAAAGGATTCCTCGATACAAACGTATTCTCATACGTTGTGACTGTAGAGTCCGGACGCCAGGTGGATTTACTAGGCAAACTTGGGTCAAAACTATGGTACAGATATAACCGTTCTGCGCCCTTAAAACGGTGTCGGACATCCCATTGGACCAAGGCCAAAAGCCGTCGATCCCATTGTTGCAGAGCATCCGTGAACTCTGTAAGAGCAGAATTGGGATCCAGCAACCATCGCAACAAAGCGATTATGTCGCTCGGTTCCATACTCGTGGTCGCGATACCAGAAGCAAACAACTGCTCCACAGTAAGACTGTCACCGGCATCCGCCGGAGAGGCAACTAAATCGTCTTCGACTCCTATATACCAGTCCTGATAAGCTAGATAGTCACCTTGGATTCTGTGAAGTATTTCAGTCAAAAGCGCACGCGTCTTTTCGGGCTGACTTACCATAAGCCTAAGCAGCCGCATAAAGTGATGCCTCTTTTCGGGAGATCCGAACAACAAGCCTATTCCAAAAAGTCGTTCGGAAGGTAATCCTCGGCTCGAAAAAATATGAAACCTATCGAACAGAGCATAGAGATCCTGTCGACTGCGTTCCAACTGGGTTCGCAGATTTTTGCGCGACCACGGCCCAAAATCTGAAGCACTTGCCGCATTGGATTCGGCGCCTGTCACCTCTATTTCCTCATGTTTCGGGGGGTTCGCCGGGTCATGGGCGGCGCCGATGATCGCGTTGGGTTGTGGTTCAGGAAGTCCGGCACGCTGGAAGACGGCTTCCAGACTCTTTGAAAGTCCCTCCGTATTGGCGGGTGTATTCCAAGCCTGTGCGAGAACGCTGTAGACAGCATGCGCCGTTGGGGAATGCTGATCCCCAAATCGTTTGATAAATAATGGGTTGAAGGCGTCTTCCGGCAGCATTTCGGAAAGTTCGGCGGCGGAGGTTAGATGCACCTCATTCACATGTTGTCCGGTGAGTATCTTGAGGGTCGTGAGGATCCATCGCCTGTTTTCAAACAACAGCCGCTGCCGACCTTCCGGGGAACTCCACCGATCGGGATCCACGGGAGAGATATTCCCAAAGTCAACGAATTTCAATTTGGATTGCCGCACATCGACGACTTGATTTTTTAAGTTCTGGACATCCCGGTTGATAAATCCGGCCGCCAATAAGAATTCATGGATTTGCAGGAACTGTAGGAGATAACTTGCGACGTGCTCCAGGGCGATCCCGTACACCCCCATCCTATCGAGGAGCGTTCGGAAGGGCGCTCCTTCGATGCGTTCGTTCACCTCAATGACTTTCGAGCCGTAAGGTCCGACGGGAACGATAAGAACGCCTTGATTCAAAGCGAAATTAGGATGTCCATCGGTGTTCTGGGTTATTTCTTGCAGCAGGTTGGCCAAAGCGTCTGTTCCATTTCCATTCTGAGGGAGATTAATTTTAACGACGACGTTTTCTCCTTTAAAAGTGCCTGCCAGAACGATGCCGTCAAATCCTCGAGCCATGAACCGTTCGATCGACACGTCCTTTGTTTTCATTCTTTCGGCGACCTGCAGAACCATCAGCAGGCCGTCGATAAAGTGGGCGGCTACGCGTAGGGACATCCGCCCCTGCGTTACGGAGTCGGCCGTTTCAAAACCGGGATACCGCATCAATAGATTAATGATGAAATTGTGCTCCATCCTTTTGATGTCGATGCCAAAATGGATGACGATCGCCTTCAGGTCTGGAAGCGCTTCTTCCATGGACCTTCCGTCTTTAAATCGCTGCAGCACACGGTTAAATTGCTCCTGGCTAAGCCATGCGGCGGCTTGCCTATCGGGCAGGGTCCGGTCCCAGAGATCCCCGGCCAGACCCGGTCTTGAAACCAATTGGAATTCAGTCGCATCGCTCAAGGGCATCGTCGCTAGAACATACGATAAGGGAAGATGGGCCAACATTTCTTCCTGGACGCCATATTCCTGAAGATGTGTAGCCAGGGTATGCAGACGCTGGAGGCTGATCAGAAAATCAGCGGCATTAAAATGACCCGTTTGCTCCTTGACGCTTTGGATCTGTTCTTTGGAAAGGGCGGTTTCCAGCATTTTGGCGTAAAGAGATTGCTGGGCGGGAGGCGCGCGCCAGCCCAGCGCTTTCAAGGCTCGAAGGAATTCATCCCGGACGCCGTTCAATTGCAGTTCAGAAAGAGACGCCACGTCGGCGTCACTGGATATCCCCTGTCGGGTGAGCGCGGCTTGAAGAATATCGCCAAATCGGATTTCAAATTTACCCAGTCGATGGGGATCGCGTAATTCCTCAACCAGTTCGTAGGCCGCTTTTGTGCCGTGCTCCAGAAAGGCCATTTCGACTTCGCGAGCATGCCAATGGGCCTCATCGCCATCCATCCCGCCTTCCAGGAGTTCCACTTCGATGAGTTCGTGCAGAAGCGCGCCGAGAGCTTCCGGTGTCCCTTGCTGCAGTCGGTGCCTGGGGAAGAGGACTTGAATCTGTCCGTTATACCGGACCAGGAGCCCCTTCATTTTGTGCGCCGTCAATTTATCTTCCCGTACGTTGACCAACAAAATGCGGTTCAGCATTCGCTGCGCTTGCGCAGGTGAAATGCCGATGCTCTGAAGCTGATCCAACGCTCTTCGAAGGGCTTCCTTGTCCTCTGCAGTTTGCGCCTTTTCCAGTCTTCCCATCACGGCGCCCCACCCAAATTTTTCCAGCACTTTTCCGAAACGCTGTTTCATGCTGTCGAACAAAACCTCGTCTTCATGCGCCGCCCCGATAACGCCGTCGGAGGAGTCGGAGGTGGGCGTTTGATTGACCTTATTCAAGAGTCCCGTGGCGTAGGATTGAAGGAAGGCGATTATCGAGCCGTAGGCTAGAGGGAAGGTGATTATCATGGCGGCCTTGGCCGCCGCGCGAAAGTTTTCGCGCGTGAAATTATATTGGACAGCATGATGCATCAATTCCACTTTGGAAAGCGCGGGGAAGATATCCGGCGTGATGTTCCTCCATATCTCATCAATAATGCGCTGCGTGAGACCCCCGAAAAGCTCGAAGGCGTACCACTTTCCCGCAAAAAAGACCATCGGCGTGACCAGCTCGGCGTGCCAGGAGACGGCGCTGTTTTTTTCACCCAGCACCCATTTTCTCACCTGCTGCAGCGAGGCAGGCGTCAGACCCAGGAAGAACTCATAAAGGTTTCCCGCCAGCCCGGATATGAGTCCGGCGCGCCTGCCGAGCTCGGCCGCATATTTCGTGTGATAAAAATGAACGCCTCCGATCATATTTTTCAGCAAGAGTTCCAGGGTCCGCACTCCGAGAGAGTCGTAATCGCCACGGGCGTTCGGCATCGCGCCCATCGCCAGGTTCTGGTGGACATAAATCGTGCTGCGACCGTTCGCGTTGATCCTGGCAAAGGCGAGTTTGACCGCGGACTTCTTCGCGTCGAAATACACGACGTTAGTGAGCTCGTCGTGGTAAAAACCGGACTCTCGGAATTTCGCGCGGGCGCCGGAGTTTCGGTAGGCGGGACCGCTGACGTTGAATTGCTGCACCGTCATCTCCCGGGTGCCGCTGAAAACGACCACATCGAGCTTGTCCGCTTCCGTCGGGCCGACAATCTCGATCAGCTTGTCCTTGACGGACTTCCATTCATCGTACAGCCCCTCGGAGGGTGTCCGTCCTTCCAGCCGTTTTTCATCCTCAATGCGTTGAAGGTGCATGTTGTACAGGCGGGCGGCGAAGAAATAAACGAGGCTTACCACTAACATGATGGACGCCAATAGTCCGGTGTAAGGTTCCAGTAATTCCAAATGCTCGAAGAGGTAAAGCAGTGGGGCGTAGGCAAAAGCCGTATAGAGGGCCCCCCAATACCCGAGCGGGGTCTTTTTCATATACGTTTGCGGTAGAGTTTGGGGTTCTCCGACCCATTTCGCCCAGGCTGCCTTGGCGATTGTCTTGGCGAACGTGGGAATGAAGGGGGTGATGATCGGAGCGATACTATTAAACGTTTTGCCGATATCATCTAAGTAATTGGATTTGATTTTGAATGTGTTTGGTTTTAGGAGGCTCGGGTTCAGCTTGATCTCTGATGGGGAAATCTTGATGTTTTCCGGGATCTCTGTGTTTTCAGTGAATTTGAAGGTATTGTCGGTTATCTTTTCATCTTCGGGAATATCGAAGGAATAAATTATCTTTTTACTAGATACCCGTTTTACACCGATCAGCTTACGGATCCTGGAATTCTCTTCCTTGAACAGCTTGGAGAAATCGATGGGGGGGGTGTTGTTGCCGCCGTTCCCCCCGTGGGCGCGGATGAGGTGTGGAAGTTCT
>Ga0207158_1116_pt1 | contig 18482 bp, 17 predicted proteins | sample Alteio_BWMinHeat_22_FD_153512 | JGI IMG/M metagenome (GOLD analysis project Ga0207158, IMG submission 153512) | Enriched cells from forest soil in Barre Woods Harvard Forest LTER site, Petersham, Massachusetts, United States -... | ecosystem: Environmental > Terrestrial > Soil > Temperate forest >... | reverse complement strand
GGCCTCATTTGATTTGGTGCTTGCGTTCGGGCTAACACCCGATGCCAAACTTGCCGCCGCTGCGGAGTTCGGCGCTGCAACGGTAATGGTTTGGGAGGTTGCGACGGGGAAGCAAATCGCTTCGCTGGCCGGCACTACCGACCCGGTGCAAGGGGTCGCGTTCTCACCCGACGGAACGAGCTTGGCGACCAGCGCGAAGGACGGACGAATCCGCCTCTGGAGTGTGCCCAGAACGAAATAGCCACTAATCTCGACCAGCCTACCCACATCGGCCGGAGGCCTGCGATGAACCGACACGCTGCTCTCGCGTTTTGCCCCCGATGGATGGCTCTGTTCGTCGCGTTCATCACGGCGATTCCTTGTCACGCCGCGAAGCTGATCGAGAAACACACGCTCCCCCGCACTGAGAAGTTCGTGTCCCTCTCCTTTTCTCCCGACGGCAAGATGCTGGCCCTCGGCGGCAAGAAAGGATCGGTCTTTCTCGTCGACCCTGCCACTGGGAAGAACCTTGGCGAACTCAAAAAGCATGAAGCGCCGGTTAGCACGTTGTCCTGGGCCTCCGACAGCAAGACACTTCTTACCAGTGCCGGTGAAGAGCAGGTATATCTTTGGGACGTTGGCACAAACAAGGTGATAGCCCGAATCGGCACGCCGAAGCTCAGTCATTCTGCGGCATTCGCTCCAAACGGCAAAACCGCTTTTTGGGGCGATTGGTATGGCGGCGTCTGGGCCATGACCTTGCCGCCCCTTCAGGAGCCGGAAAAAATCGTGGATTTCAAGGAGGACAAGAGAGTCTCGAAAGTCATCGTGACGCCCGACGGCAAGACGGTCTTTTCGATGCAGCGGCACGAGATTGTCAAGCAGACGACGAGTGCACCCAAAGGAACCGCCCGGAGCCTGGTTGATTCGTCGTCGGACACGCACTTTATCCAGGCCCTTGAACTCTCGCCCGACGGGCGCACGCTGGCCATGGGCTTTTCCAGAAGCCGTCTTTGGCTTTGGAACGTGGAAAAAGGCGCCAAGGAAAAGGACCTCGTTTCCGCCTCCTCCATGATGGATGACAGCATCGAGGCGGTGGCGTTTTCCCGTGACGGCAAGGCGTTATTCTCTTCGTCTACGTGCCCGGGCGAAGATGGAAGTAACGTGAACGTATGGAGCATCCTTACGGGTCGGAAATGGGGAAGTTTCGCCACCCGCGAAAGTCCGGTCGCCGGTTTGGCAGTCAGTCCCGATCGGCGAACGCTGGCGACGCTGCACGACGATGGCGTTGTTGGCCTGTGGGTACTGCCGCCGGAACTCGAAAACCTGTCACTCGAATTGGGCTCGGAATTCACACTCAAGGGCATCCATGGCGCCGCGCGGACTGTCTGCTTCGCGCCGGATGGCCAATCTCTGGCCTGCGGCGGCGATGACGGCCAAGTGGTACTTTGGGACTTGAAGAAAAAAACCGAGTGCTTCTCGTCCAAAGCACACGTAGGCCAGGTTCCGTGCCTTGCGTTTTCATCGGACGGTTCCTTGCTGGCCACCGGCGACACGGCAGGCACGATCAAGACCTGGCATGTTGGCAAGAAGGAGGAACTACACGCCATGGGGCTGGAGAAAGGCCCCGTACATTCGGTCGCCTTTTCTCCGGACGCCAAGACCTTGGTGTCGACGGGGCGTGATGGTTTCGTGCACATCTGGAATGTTGCCACGGGCAACGAGCGCTCGGCCATCCGATGGCCGGGAGAATTCCCACGCTGTGCAGGGTATGCCGAGCAAGGCGGCGTCCTTTTCGCCGCCGGCGCGGACGGAACGCTCAAGCGCTGGGGCAAGATCGACGGCGACGATGATGCGGACCCGCCGCCCGTAAAGGTGGGGAAGAATCCCCTGCTCTTCTCGCCCGACGGCACGCTGCTGGCCACCGGCGGCATGGACGGACCCATTCAGTTTTGGCACCTGCCCTCGCGAAAAGCGCGCGCGGAATTGAAACGGCGGCTGGTCATGGTTGAAGCGTTCGCCATGTCGCCTGCCGGCGAGCGCGTGGCGTTCGCTGACCTCGGAGAGGCCAACGTCGAAGTGTGGGACTTGGCCACAGGCAAACAGATTGCCCAACTCGTGGGCCATGAAAAGCCGGTGTGGAGTGTCGCATTTTCAGCCAACGGCATCAATCTGGCGACGGCGAGCAAAGACGGCAGCGTCCGCGTGTGGCGGGTGCCGAAAGACAAGTAGAACATCACTTCTTATGCCGACTACATTTTATTGCTCGGTACGCCAGCGTGCAGGGTGCCACGGGTTCGGCGCGCCCAGCCCCCGGATTCGCCGTATTGAGGGGTGGGTGTTACGTGTTACGAATGAACTTAAAGTGTGAATGATTCATGACTTAATTCGTAACATCGGTCGATACCTTTGCAGCGCTGTTATGAATGGCCCGCATCGATTGCATTCATACGGCATTGCGGATCAAATCAAACGGTTGACTCTTGGCGACGGTGGGTGACAAGGTTCTCGTGTCTCACGGATGCGTGAGACACGAACCGGAAACAGCATCTAAGCCGTTCCTTGACAATGGCTTGCATCTGAACCCGTGTGCGTGCACTCGCGTGAGACACGGCCCATCGGCACAGAAGTTGTCCACGCCGCGCTTGCTTCGATGTCCGTTAGTGCCGGGACCGGCGTTCGACTCACCCTCGCCAAGAATACCAGCACCCCAAACATCGCCATCGTCCCGACATGCAACTTCGTCATGTGCGCTATCGGCTGGCACGCCGATGCGCCGATGAAGAGGAAAACCGCCGCCAGAATAAGTTGATTGCGCCGCCCTTCCAGCCACGCCGGTCGCAGTGCCACGGCCCTGGCTAAGAGGAACACCGGCAGCAGAACGAGCGTCAGGTCATACGTGAGCAAGCGCGGGCTGACCAGCACCGTTGCGAGGACCAGGCCGGCGAAATGGAGTGAGAACCGTTCCGACCTGAAATCAATTGGGCCGCGCAGCAGAAGCGAGACGATGCCCAACGTGAGCAGCGTCAAGAGTCCCGCCACGGACTTGATGACCAGCGGCGGCAGGTGTTCCCGCAACGGCAGCGCCAAGAAGCTGTAGAACGAATGCTCCATGTCGAGCAGGGTGTATTCCTGCCGAAGCATCAGGTCCGGCGCGTGCACCGACCAGTCGAGGAAGCGGACGAACACCTCCGGGCCGAGCGCGAAAGACAGGCCGATGATTCCTGCCACCGTAATGCCGCTGCCGGCCACGAAACGCCACTGCCCCTTCACGAGCATCGCCAGCCCGAGCACCACGGCTAGCGGCGGCTTGAGCGCGACCAGCCCAAATATCAGCCCGGCCGTGAACGGCCGCCCCGAACGCAAGAGCACGAAGACACCCGTGAAGAGCAGGAGCCAGAGCGTCGCTTTTTGGCCGGTGTTCAGATCGTGGACCAGCGGGAAGAACAGGAACGCCATAAAGAGGCACCAGCCGAACGCGCGCGGACGCTCTGGGCAGGTTTTCGCCGCCAGCGCCGCCGCTGCAATCAGGCACACGGCCATGAGAGCGCACCAGAGCATTGCGGCCCACTGAAGCGGCAAGTAGGAGAACGGCGTTACCAACACGTAATATGCCGGCGGATAGAACATCAGCAAGAGGGCGTTCTTGTCGAAGTCGAACGGAACGCGGGCCGGGTCGTGCTCTACCTCGTACGCGTAGGAGGGATCGTACAGCCTGCCGCGGTCGCCGTCGCGCACAATGCCGCCGGCTACCCACTCGGACAAGAAATCGCCGCCGAACGGCAGTTTCGGATCGTCGGCGATGTTGGGCGTTACTCGCCCCTGATCCGCCGACCACTTCAACGCGAGCAATCCCTTGTAATACGGCGAGCAGAGGAGCATGACGGCGAGCGCAAACAGAGCGAAGAAAAACACGACCCAGTTCTCGCGCTGCCGGGTAAGTTGGTGCATGGTGCAAGTCGAGTCGGATAGTCGAGGCGGTTGGCGCAACGTGCCTGTGGGTATATAGGTTGGAATCCGGCGGCGGGCAAACGGGTCAGGGCCGGTCGGCTTGCGACCCCTCAGTCATGTCGGTTGGAACGCGCCGAAACACCACCGCGTTCTCATCCTCGGGATAGAGCTTCCTCCAGCGCGGATCGTGCGCGAGCCGCTGGGCTAACGGCGTGGCGGGATGCACGGCGACAATCTCGACACCGCTAAGCTTTTCCTCCCATCCCGGCTCCGCATTGCGAACGGCAAAGAACTCCTTGATGTGAGCTTCACCTTGGACCTCGTTGCGGTCGTCGATCCAGGTGTGGAAGTTCGGCCATCCGTGCCAGGTGAGATAGCCGCCCCAGTTGTATTCGTGGAACACGACGGGATTGCCGTCGCGGCTTTCTTCAAGCACGCGGTCGAGCGCGTCCGCCGGGATGAGTGCGGGATTGTGCCGGGCAAACGAAGGCGAATTGTGCGCCCAGACAAGAACGCCAAGAGCCACGACCGCCGTTCCCAACCAGGCAACGGGACGCGCGACGGAGTGCGCCGACGCTTGCGGCGTGAATCGGTCGGCAATCGCGCGCAACCACGGAATTCCCGCCGCGGCACGAGCCATCGTTGGCACCGCCGCCACGACCCACAACGGCACGTAGCGCTGACCGCTCAGCGCCAGATGTAACCAGAAGAGCGATAATCCCAGGCCGACCAGATTTGGCCTGCGCCGACTCAGCGCGAGTACGGCTGGAAACAGGAGCATGAGCAGTTCAAACCGGAACGCGCCCGACGCATGAAAATCGGACGAGCGCCAGTCGAAATTCAGGTCCATGAAATACGGATTACCGAGAAGCTGGAAGATCCATGGATAGAGCTTCCAGCCATATGGGTTGAGAAGCGTACACACGCCTGCGCCCAACGTTGCAAGGCTCAGATGCAAGGACCGTTCGCGGGCTGCGCGGCGTTTTTCCGGGTTGGAGTGCAGCACTCCCAGGGCCGCTTCGATCACGACAGCCACCGCCAACGTCAGCAAACCGCCGACGAACGCGCCGTGCGTATTGGCCCAGACCGCGAACAGCGGCCCAAGCCAAAGCAGCCGACGCCACGAGCATTTTCCTTCGTGGAAGCGTTCGCAAAGGCGGACCGTGAGAAGTAGGAACAGCATTGACAGCAGGTTGGGCCGCGCTTGCCAGGCAGTGTAACTTCCGAGCGCCGCCAAAAGCGTCCAAAGCGCCGCGGCCGGCGCGCTCACGCCGTCGGTCCGAAGCATGCCGTAGAGACAACGATAGGTGAATGCGAGAACCAGGGCGGTCACGGCTGCGATGCCGGTCAACCCGGCCCAACGATCGCCGAGCCAGAGGAGCAGATCGCCCAGCCATTGATTGGTGTACCACGGCTGCCCGGCCCGAGGGCCGGAAAACGGGTCTTCCGTGAGGAATCCCTTCTGAGCAAGAATCGCGTCGATGTCGCGGATGTGCCAGCCAAGGCCGGGGTCGTCGAGCGTGCCGCCACGCGCGTTGAGGAGAATGCCGATCGCCAGAACGAGAAAGACGACATCGGCAAGGCTAAGGCGATACCAGGCGTTTAAAGTGACCGCATTCCTGCGGTCGGGGCCGCCCTCGACCGCATGAATGCGGTCACTAAGAACAGACGGCGCGTCCGTCATACCGGTTTGCCCTTTTCGATCAGGCAATCGACCACGTAGAGCGGCCGGCGTTGCGTGTGGCGATGGGTGCGCACCAAGTATTCGCCGAGCACGGCGAGGCAAAGGAACTGAATGTTGAAGAGGACCAGGAACCCCAGATCGGCCCAGACCCATCCCGGCGTGTCAATGACGCCGAAAAGCGCCAACGAACCGACCCCTGCAATAAGCGCGGCGCTCGCCGCCGCGATGCCGCAGGCGGTCAACATGATGATCAGCGCCGTGAAGCTGGAAAACGCGGTGATGGTGTCAAACGCCAAGCGAAATAGCTTCGTGGGGCGGTATTTCGTGTAGCCCGCGTGGCGGGGCTTGCGAACGAACGGGACGCCGATCTGCTTGAAGCCGATCCAACTGACGAGGCCGCGGAAGAAGCGCGGGTCCTCGCTCAACTGTTTGTAGACCTCGAGGATGCGGCGGTCGAGCAGCCGGAAGTCGCCCGTGTCGGCGGGGATTGGAATGTCGCCGATGCGGGCCATCAGGCGATAGAAGAGAAAGGATGTGATCTTCTTGAAAGGCCCCTCACCCTCGCGGCGGGCGCGCACGCCATAGACGACCTTGTACCCCTCGCGCCAGCGGGCCACGAATTCGCGCATCACTTCGGGCGGGTCTTGCAGGTCGGCGTCGATAATGATCGCGGCCTGGCCGCGCGCCTGTTCCAGCCCCGCGGTCGTCGCCATTTCGTGGCCGAAATTACGCGACAGGGCGACGACGCGGATGCGCGGGTCGCTCAGCGAATGGCGCGTGAGGATCGCCCGCGAGTCGTCGGTGCTGCCGTCGTCAACGAAGATGATTTCAAAGGGTTCGCCGATGAAGTCCAGCTCTTCTCGCAGGCGACGGATGGTTTCTTCGAGAACCGGCGCTTCGTTCAAGAGAGGAACAACAACGCTCAAAACCGGGGTACGCACCGCCGGCGGTTGCCCATCCTTGGCGGCGTCTCGGTTGAACGCCGTGGCCGACGAAGGCACTGGAGTCTGCATGTCAACGGCGGCATCCAGGCCGTGAATTTCGAACTGACTGCTCATGGCCGTTCTCGAACAGGCGCTTTTTCAGAAGCCCGTGGCGCCGGCAAGGGCGCTGCGAGCACGCAGGATGGGGGTTTTTGCCGCTGCCCTAATTGACCGCGGATGATACACTCTGCCACATTGCGGTTTCGGGCCGGCGCACAAATTCGCCCTGTGGGAGTATGGGTCGATTTTAGCCCGAAAGCAAATCGACGCGGTGAGCGCCCCATGCCACCGCGCAGGCACGGTCCTCTGACAAGGAAAGTCCGAGCGAGTCGCATGGCTATCCTTTCGGTTTTGATCCCGGCGTACAACGAAGCGGCGGGCCTCGGCATTGTGGTCGAGGCCGTGGGAAAGCACCTCGCCCCGCTCGGCCATGAGCTGCGTTTCCTGCTCATCGACGACGGCTCGGCGGATCAAACGTGGCAGGTCATCGAAGAATTGGCGCTACGGCAGCCCAACGTTTCCGGGCTGGGCTTCTCACGCAATTTCGGCAAGGAAGCGGCGCTGCTCGCGGGCCTGGACGCTTGCGACGGCGACTGCGTCCTCCTTCTCGACGCCGATTTGCAGCACCCGCCCCACGTACTCCCGCAGATGGTTAAGGCATGGCAGAATGGCTTCCAAATCGTTCACGGCGTCAAATTGCAGCGTCAGGGTGAGTCGTGGTTTCGCCGGCTCTGTTCGCGCCTCGTCTTCGGCGCGGCCCGAATGCTGAGCGGGCTGGACATGCAACGCTCGTCCGACTTCAAGCTGCTCGACCGCGAGGTGGTCCTGCGCTATCGCGAGTTTCACGAGCGGCTGCTCTTCTTCCGTGGGCTGATCGACTGGCTCGGCTTTCGAACTACCACCATTCCGTTCAACGTGGCCGAGCGCGCGGCCGGCAAAAGCCAATGGGGAATGTGGGGCCTGGTGAAGTATGCCCTCAATGCCATCCTGTCGTTCTCGTCACGGCCGTTGAAAATCGTCTCAATGCTTGCGGTCGTTTTCTTCGTCCTGTCGACCCTCATTGGGTTGAAGACGCTGTACGATTGGGCGGTCTACCAATCGGCAGAGGGGTTTCCCACGGTCATCCTGCTGATCGTGGGTTTCGGCAATGTCACGCTGGTCGCAATTTGCGTCGTCAGCTGGTACATCGGCAAGATCTATGAAGAAGTGAAGATGCGGCCGCGGTACATCGTGACGCGCAAGGTGAACCGCCCGAAGGCGGGGTGAGAAGCCGCTCCGGTTGTCTCGGCACGGTTGAACAGGGACTGATTTGCCTCGATTCCTGGTTTTCCCATCTTTACAGGACAGCTGCGCATATTGTACAATCGCCCGCCACCTCCCAAGGAAGCTGCACCGACATGGTGGGATGTGAATTGCGAAGCATGAGGCTGCGCCGTGTCAACTCCCCTTCTTCTCTCGAAACTGCTGATCCGAAGCGGAATGGCGGGCTGGCTTCCCGCCGTCCGGCGAATCATGGGCAGCGGCAGCTCCTATCTCGGCTATTACAGTGACCGCGTTCTAACCGCCCCGTTGGCCGAACTTCGCGACGCCGCCGCCCTGCTCGAACAACACGGCGGCGACGTGATCGACCTCGCCCTCGGGGCGCCGCGCTTCGATCTGACGCCGTCGGGCAGCACGAAACTGCCGGCCGACCAGCGCGACTGGCCGGCGCCGGGCGGGATTCCCGAACTTCGCGCCGCCGTCGCCGACAAGCTGCGCATGGACCACGCTCAACGCTACGACCCGGACCTAGAGGTGCTTGTCACCTCCGGAGCAACCGGCGCGTTTCAAGTCGCCCTGGAAACATTCGTGAATCGTGACGACGCCGTGGTGCTCTTTGACCCGAATTCGCCGCTCTTCCCGCTTTCGGTGCGGCACCGCGGGGGCAAAGTGCGTTGGGTCACCTCCTGGATGGAGGAGGGAAAAACGCGCTTTCACCTTGCCGAACTGGCCAAAGCACTGCACGGAGCGAAGTTGCTGGTCCTCAACGCGCCGGCCAACCCGACGGGCGGCGTCTTCTCCGCCGACGACCTTGATCAGATCGCGTGGTGGGCCAATCGCCGCGACGTGCTGATCTACAACGACGAGGTTTTCGAGCGCTTTCTCTATGAGGGCGAGCCGGCGACCATCGCAACGTTGCCGGCTGCGCGTAACCGCACGCTTACGGCCGGCGGCGTGAGCAAGGGGCACGCGCTGGCGTCGATGCGCGTTGGATGGCTGGCGGGCTGCAAGCACTTGATCCGGCCCTGCGCCATGATGTCGGCCCTGCAAACGCCGTTCGTCCCCACATTGTGTCAGCAGGTGGCTCTAACGGCGCTGCGACAGGACGAGAAATACTTCGAACCAATTCACGCCGACTTCGAGTCGCGGCGGCGCTATGCCTACGAACGCTTGCAGGCGTTGGAGCTGCGGCCCGCATGGCCGGCGGGCGCGTTCTTCTTCTGGCTTCCCGTCTGGGAGCAGGATTACAGCGGGCGAGAATTCGCGGAGCAATTGCTGCGCGAAAAGAAAGTGTTGGTTACGCCAGGCGACCTGTTCGGGCCGAGCGGAAAAGGCTTCGTCCGATTAAGCTTCGCGGCCGAGGATGGCCGGTTGCACGAGGGTTTGCGGCGGTTATCGGAGTTCCTGAAAGGGCCGGCGGGGGCCCGGACGCCGGAGCCGAAACAGGCGGCGTAAGAGTAGCTCGCGTTTCGCGGCAAGACTTTACAGGTAGTCTTCACGTATCGGATTGAAGATATCGAGCGCCCGGACGCGTTCCTTCAGCGCGACCACGCGGTGCGGCACGTTGCCGGGAATGCGGTAGAGGTCGCCCGGTTGCAGTGTCTTCTCCTCAGTTCCAATGTAGAAAATCGCATTCCCTTCCAGCACGATGCCGACCTGTTCGTGCGGGTGCGAGTGCTTTTCGACGATTGCGTGGGGTTCAAACGTCGCCAGCGAGAGCATCATCCGTTCCGCCGCGCAGGCCGCGATGGTAACGCCGGGGAAGATTGAATGGCGCGAACACTCATCGGCGGTGGGGAAATACAGGCTCACTTTGCGCCTCCATGAATGAAGAAAGCCCACGGGACATAACCCGTGGGCTTCGTTGATTGTCGGCAACCCTTATTTGTACCCGCTACCCAGGATCGAATGCACCTCGGAGGTTTGCTTGACGATGATCGACAGGGTGCGCGGGTCGAAGACGATCGTCCCTTCGCCGCCGTTGTCGCGCCAGCTATTCGGGTCAACAGAACCCTTAATCATTTCAACGATCTCGCGGCCGGCCGCGAGCATCTTCGCCTGAGTAAGGACCGGCCCCAATGTGACGTCGGTATATCCGACCAAATCGCCTAAATAATACGTCTTCGTCACCAGCGTGGCCTTGGCCCGCTCCGGCGTCATGACGGTAATGGCCTCATCCTTGACGATGTAGGTTAGGTTAGCCTTGCCGAGCACCACGCGGAGCAGCGTCCGCACGCTGACGCCTTGCTTGAAGTTGGCGCTGACCAACGTGTCGTAGGATGCATTCGCTTCGTCCAGCGCGGCCTTGTCGAGGATGATCGACAAACCGGTGCGCGTTTGCAAGAAGTCGATCACATCCTCCAAGCGCGAATCCTTGAAATCGGCTTTGATCGAGGAATCGAGCGTTTTGAGGATCTGTTGTTCCTTTTCGGTCAGCTGCTTTTTCGCCCGCGCTTTGGTGAGTCGGGCCCATTGTTCGGGCGGCGGGAACTCAATATCGTCCTTAGGCGGAGTGGCCGACTTTGTGATGTCGCTGCCGATCACTTTGTCGGTGCGCGCTTCCTTTTCCTTCTGAAGCCGGCGGGTCTCGGCGATGCGCTCGTTGGTGTCGGAGATCCTCTTGGAAGCCTGCGCGACCGGGCTGTTCGGGTAGCGGCGGGCCAACTCGTCGGCCTGGCGATTCGCCTCGTCGGTCTTGCCCGAATCGCGCAGCACACGAATGGTGGCCAAGTCGCGTTTGATTTTCTCTTCCTCGACTTTGCGTTCGGCGTCGTCCGCCCTCTGCGTCGAGTCCTTGGCGTCCTTCTCGGCCTTTTCCTTGGCGTCTTGCTTGGCCTGATCGATCATCGCCTCGGCAACGCGGATGCGATCGGCGAAAACGCGCTTCAGCACGGAGCGGCGCGCTTCGGTTAGTTCAGTCGTGTCCTCGAGCTTGGCTTGAGCGCTTTTGAGGAGTTCGATGGCTTTGGCTGGATCCGCGGACGCCAGCTTTTCGGCGGCGACGAGCGAGGCGCGGATGTCGCTTTCGGCTTTCTGGGCCGCGACTTCCTGCTGCCGTTTCGTCTGGTCAACCAGATCGTTCTTACCGTCCTTGGCGGTTAGCGAGCCGACTAGCACGCAGCCCAGAGCGCAAGCGGCCAACCCATCAAACAGAGGCGAGAGACGTGTTAACATGACGGCATCCTTCTTCAGATGGGAGAAAGGCGCACCATCCCCTCTTCCCATATACAGACTACCCTTGGCCAGCGGTTGGGGCTAGGGAAAATTCATGCGAGAGTGGAAAAGAGAGGCGAAGTGTGCCGATCGTGCCATTTTTGTCGAAACGCACACGCGCAGGTGCATTCACTCCCCGACCAGCAAGGGCCGCAATTCGCCCGCCAGAAACACCGATCCCGTGATGCAAATCAAGTCGGCCGGTGCCGCTTGCGCGCATGCCGCTCGCCACGCTTCCGCCGGCGTCGGGCAAAGCGTAAAGGGCAGCGTGCCGGCATGCGTCAACAGCCCCGCCAATTCCTCGGGAGGAACGCTGCGGGAGCCGTTTTCGTAGCGAGTCAGGAACGCATGATGGAAATGAGGCGCAAGCACCTGGAACATTTCGCCCAACTGCTTATCGCTCGACCCGGCGAAAACCAGCCAGCGCCGCGTGGGCGGGAACGAATGGGAGAGCGTTTCCACCAGCGCTTCGGCGGAGGCGACGTTGTGGGCGCAGTCGAGGACGACAAACGGCCGGCAGCCGATGACCTCCATCCGCGCCGGCCAACGCACGTCGGCAAGGCCCGCTGCGACGGCTGCATCCGGAATGTGCCAGCCCTGGTCGCGCAGTTCCTCGATGCAAGCGACCACTACCGACGCGTTGGCTGCCTGGTGTTCGCCGAGAAGGCTTAGTTCCATAACGGGCCAGCGCCGGCGCGTTGTGGTGATTTGGACGCGGGACGGATTGACGGAGGGAGTGCTGTTCACATGACCGGGCTCGTAGGAGAAGTGGAAATCGACGCCAAGTTCGCAGAGGGTTGTGCCGCGTTCGCGACAGATGCGCTTGATGACCTCGCGAGCCTCCGGCGCGACGGCGCCGCTGACGGCGGGGCGGCCCGGCTTGATAATGCCGGCTTTCTCGAACGCGATGCTGCTGAGCCGATTGCCGAGCTGTTGCGTGTGATCGATGCTGATGCTGCTGATGACGGATACGGCCGGGTCGCAGACATTCGTGGAGTCGAACCGGCCTCCAAGGCCGACTTCAAGAACCGTGGCTTGCGTACGCCGGCGGACGAAATGGAGAAAACCGATGGCCGTGGCGATCTCGAAGAACGTGCAGGCATCCGCGAGCGGCGAATGCGCAATCGCGGAGCTTACTTCAGTCAGTAATGCGATCAACTCCTCGGGGCGGATGGGTTGGCCGTCCACCTGAATGCGTTCCTCGACGCGGCAGAGGTGCGGCGAGGTGAACAGGCCCGTGCGATAACGGGCGTGGCGCAGAATGGCGGCCAGCATCGCGGAGATGGAGCCCTTGCCCTTGCTGCCGGCGACATGAATGATCCGCAGGTTCTCGTGCGGATCGCCCAGGAGGCTCAGAAGCGTTCGCATCCGGTCCAGCTTCAGATCGCTCGGTTGGGCGGTGCGCTGCTCGAAGTTGACCCGGCCATACCAGAAGGCGAGGGCTTCCTGATAGGAAAGTGTCGGCGGCAACGGTAGACTGGCTTCCATGATACCCCTGGGATTGGCGGGCTGGTGGTATCCTATCGGCGATCTCTCCGACCGCAAACATCGACTCTGGGAGGACTTTGCCATGCGCGTCGCACTCGTTGTGGGTTTCGTGCTGCTGACAAGTCTGGCTCTGGCGGCCGACCCGGCCAAGCAGCCGCCGCTCGTCGCCAAACCGGACGCGTTCAAGACGCTGGTGAATCCCGACTGTTCGCATTGCAAGGACGAGGCCAAGCGCCGATCCGGCGAGTTGAAGGACGACGACCGGATCCTCTGCTGGGTTCGCGACACCAAGGGGCACTACGACGGCGGGGCGATTCCCTACCGATTCTTTTTGAATCCGTACCGGGTCATCAGCGACAGTTACGGCGTCTTTGTCTACGACCCCGACGCCGGCTACGCACGTGGCTTTGAGCCATCGTATGAATTCACCTTCCACGGCTGGCGCAAGGGCGTGATGGTTATGAAGCACAAGGACGGCACGTTGTATTCGTGCCTGACCGGCATCGCATTTGATGGCCCCAAGAAAGGGACGCAGCTCAAGAAGGTGGCGACGATCGTGAGCGACTGGGGCTTCTGGCTGAAGCATTACCCCGATTCGGTCGCGTACAACATGAAACCGCAATTCAAGCCGTTGGAATTGCCGAAGGAGATCAACGAGGACTCGAAGAAGAGCCGGGTCGCCGGCGATGACCGGCTGGCCGCCGAGAAGATGGTGCTGGGCGTGGCGGAGGGGAAGGAAGCAAGGGCGTATCCGCTGGACGCGCTGGAGAAGGCCGGGTTGATCGAGGACAAGATCGACGGCCACCCGTGCGTTATCGTATGGGAATCCGCAACGGGCAGCGCGGCCGCGTATCGGCCGGTGGCGACGCCGCCGAAGAAGGAGGACGGCGAGGCGAAGACGTTGACGCTTTACCGCGACGACAAGGCGGACGGCAAACCGCTCACCGACAAGGAAACCGGTTCGCGCTGGGACATTGCCGGGCGGGCGTATGAGGGGAAGCTCAAGGGATGGACGCTGACGTGGCTCGATGGCACACAGGTGAAGTGGTACGCCTGGGCGGCGGAGTATCCGGAGACGGGGGTGCATGGGAAGTGAGGTCAGTGGGAATGCAGGAAGGGTGGGTCCGCTGGTGGTCCGACGGCTCGGGTCGTCAGGCGGCCGAGTCGGTCGTTTCAAACCTACCCCCCACCCCCGGTCGATTTCAGACCATGCAGAGTGCCAAGGGGTTATGGCGACGAGATCGGGTCGTTTCACGGAAGGCGTGAAACGACCTGGCGTGCGCGGTCTGAAAGTCACTCCTTGCCGGATTGCCGTTATCGCCGTTTGCAGACGGTGGAGGAGAGTCCTTGATTGACATCGATTAACGGCTGTGTGCAGTGATCGGCACGAATCGACCGTGATTGGCAAAGATAAGCGCTTATGGATGTTTCTCCAAGGCGCGGCGCACAACGAGCGGGCCGGCATGAAGATCTTCACCGGCATGCGAACATGGGACTTCGACTCGTCAGTTGAATGGGTGGGAGTTTGTGCTCCGCGAGTACCGCGTTGACGGAGTCAAAGGACTCACGAAGCCAATCAGCGCCCTCGGCATCGATTTCGAGGAGATCGGCAAGCATTCCGACTTCGACAGCTAGCCCCATTGCAATTACCTCCGCATCGGGTGCCATGCTTTCGCGGCCCTTGAGTGACATGCCACTGTCATCCGCGACAACTAGGGCCGCGAAAGCATGCCGACACTGCCGACTCTCGACTCTGGCACCGGCCCTGGAGCACCTCGGCCCCGCTCACCCGGCCGAGATCCTGCCTATGAGAATGTCAAAACAAGCTCCGTCTCACTACCTCTTCCATTACGTTTTCGCGGGCAGAGTTCACCATCTCGGCGTTCCGGTGGCAAACCCAGAAATGGACTACCAGACAGAGGCTAATCGGAAAACAGACCATGACCATGAAAGACAAGACGACATAATCACGAAGACGCATTCTTCCAGTCTTGCCTTCTTCATCCTGCTCCCCCCACGCTCTTCGCGAGTCTAGAAGTCCACGGTATTGCGGCAGTGATTGAATGTCCATCGCAGATGCCTTGCTGACGACCGTCCGGACATTGACTGCTCCGCCCGCTGCAGATCGGTACAGCAACCGGTTGGGCCGCTACCACTGTCCGGTGGCGGACAATAGGAGAGCCGCTTCACCTGGCGTCCCGGCCAACCACTGGAACCCGCTCGGCCCATTCGCAAACGGCTCCACCAGGCCGGCGACATTTTCCCATGTGTCCGCAGTGAACCCGCACTCGAATTCACCCTGCGCCGCGCCTCGGACCACCGCCTGGTCCCAACCTCGGCGGACAAACGTCAGCCGGCACCCGGCGATCGGCTCAACAAACGGCAACCGGTGGACTTCAACCCGGGCGGTGATCCCCGATGCCAGGCTGGCCACGGCGGCATGTAACCGCCCCGCCTCGGCCGGCTTGAAGTCGTATAGTCGCAGCAAAGGACAGTCGGGCGAACCATCTGTTAGATACTCCAGCTTCATCCACGCCTCACCCGGCCTTATGGAAAGCATGGCCCTCGCCGCTTCACTCATTCGCCCAATCGCTTTGCAGCAACCAGGCCGCGATCTCCTGAACCAGGGGCTCTGATTCGAGGGTCTTGGCCACAACCGTGTAGCCCATCCAGTTGTCCCACTCCAGCCCCACAACTTGCTCGCCACGCCGATAATCCTGAAAAACAATGTCATAGCCGTTGCTGACCAGTCCGGCCTGGGGCACAAGGTCGAGTGTAGCGGCTACCACCTCACACATGGGCCGGTAGCTGTCGGCGGGAGCCCGGCCGATCGAAAACGCCAATCGGCCGATCGCGTTGCGCCAGAATTGGTTGTCGGCCATTTGGAGAGCCCTTTCGATCACGGCGGCAACGGAATCGTACTCCTCGCCTTCAGCCCCCGTTCCCACACCACCTTCCCGCTCTCCAGATCAAGAGCCTTCAGCGCATTAGCCGTCTCCGCCCCCCTGTCTCTGGCCAGCTCAGAATAATAAAGCCGCTTGCCATCCACGAATGCCTCCTCCGGGGAAGGCACGCCATTCACCTCCTTGGCCACCGGTTTGCCGTCGGTCAGGGAGTAGATCGCCACCGCGGAAGTGCCGAAGACCACCCCAGCGTGACGCCGGTCCGCGGTCAGCACAATGTTGGCAATGTTGATGGCCTTGTCCTTGACCAGCTCCACGGGGTCGGCGGCCGCGCCCGTCTTAACGTCCCAGGCGTTCAGGGCAACCTTCTTCAGAAATTCCTGACCCACCGGTTCCAGCGTCATCGAAACGCCGACCAGGCGCTCGCCCACGAGCGTGATCCGGCCATCCTGGTCCTTGTGATATTGTCGCCACACCGCAGCCAACTTCTCGGGCAAACCGGCGGGCATCCGCTTCTCCGCTTTCGCCGCTTCCAGGATCAGTCCCTGGCTAACATCCGCCGTCTTCGGATCGGTCTCCAGTTCCGCCTTGCCCGTTTCCAGGTTGATCTTCACCGTTCCCACCGGCACCGCCTTGTTGAATGCGGTCCACGCTTCAAACGGAAACGGCCGACCCTTGCCGCGATCAATGGACGCAACGGCATACCACTTGGCCTCCAGCGTATCGCCGGCAACTCGCGGACCCCAGAGCGGGAAAGCAACCGTGCACTTTTCGGGAATATCCACCTTGGGATAGGGCAGGGCATCACATTTCCGCAGCAGCTTGCCCTCCTTCTTCAGGTCAAGAACGAAGAGCCGCTCCCCGCGCGCAATCAACCGGTCGCCCGCCGCCAACCAAGGCTGGGCCGCGCAATCGTCATTGGTCCAAAGCACCTTCCCATCCTCCAGCCGAATGGCCTGAATGCCTCCCTTCGGACTGCTGACAAACGCCGTGCGCAATTCCGCGTCGATGACCCCGTCTAGAAACGGGATCGGTTCCACCACCTTCGCGTCGCGCCCTTTGTCCGCCGGCGCCGCGCCCAGGGCTTGCAAGCGACCATCCCCCGGCACGCCGCCGAAATAGACGCCGATACACGCCGCGCCTAATACCAACAGGACCGGCTGGATCTTTTTCTTGGTCAGGTACATTTGGCTAGCACTCCTTCCGACTGTGAAATATCGCCTCAGCAAGCGGCGCTCATCGGCCACGACGAGCGCTTATCTTGCCGGCGGAAAGTGGTGAGGCGGAACACTCATGACGACCCATGACATCCATCGTTTCATCTGATGCGGTTTGTTAGGCCGATGGCGACACTGGTTGAGCCCGTACTGCCTCGGGAAACGCCTCACCCAGCTTTGCGAACAATTTCACGTTCCGTTCGCGTATCTTGCCCATGAACGGCCCTAACCCGCCAACCCACAACAGGAGGTCAGCTACGTCTCCACTCTTCTTGGTGCGTATGCGCGTAAACGGCAAACTGTAATAGCGCATGACCGGTGAGGCGTACTCAAATGGCTCGACCGCAGTGATTTCCTGCGCCGTCAGCGTGAAACTCCAGTCCGTGCGCACGTGATGCAACCGATTGAGAGGCGGATGCCACGCCCTGGCCTCGAACACCAACAGTTGTTCGCCGATCCGCAGCCGGCCACTGGAGAACATCACTACCGGTATACGCCATGGGACGGCCAACCATCCTCTCGTGTAGGGGAAACAGTCTGGCAGCAAATACGCGCCGAGTATTCGCCGCAGATACGAAGTTTCCCGGAAGGCCTTTTCGAACGTCCTGAGGTGTTCAACCGAACTAACCCACACGGGCTCGAAGATCATGGCTACAGCCCCTCACAGGTAGAGCCTTGTTGGCCTAACCAGCGAGTAGATCGATTGGCGGCAAGGTGGCATGCGCGCCACCCGCCCATCTGGGGATCGACGATTTTCATGGCCGTAAGGTTACTCTTACGTCGCAGCCGCCGCAACAGGCCACTTCCCCAACGCTCCGGCACGCGCTTCGGAGTTCCTCACGGCGTGCCTAACCGCCGCAGCTCTTCCATAGTCAGAGGAATCGCTGCCTCCGGCGGGCCGATCGTGAATTGAAGTTCCCAGGTACTCACGTTACGATGCGAAAAGGGAATCCCTGCTTGGAGAACCAGGTCATGTCTGAACCTGTCCGCTACAAGTTCTTGGAGCCAAAGCGCGGCTCGCGCTATCAACAGCTCGCCGTGGGCGGGCGCATTCGCGCGGAGATCTTGTATCGCGAGACACTCGGCGCCGAGCCGCTCAGTCCCGAGCAGGTGGCCCAGGAGTACAACCTACCTGTCGAAGCCGTTCTGGAAGCCATTCACTACTGCGAACACAACCGGGAACTGCTGGATGCCGAGAGGGCTCGCGAACAGGCAACCATCCAGGCCCGAGGTCTCGACCGCTGGCCGCACGCCCCTCGGACTCCTGAGCCGGCTCGATGAACCTTTATCTAGACGACAATAGCGCCAAAACCAGTTTAGCGAACCAGCTGCGTCGGGCCGGACACCAAGTCACCCTGCCCGCCGACCTTGGTCTGGCCGGCGCGTCGGATCCCCGTCACTTGGCGGCTTGCGCCACTCATCGGCTGGTGCTGTTGACCAGAGACCACGACGATTTCCTCGACCTCCATGATCTCATTCAGGCAACCCGCGGGAGCCATGCGGGGATTCTCGTCGTTTGCGCCGATAACGACCCGGCCCGGGACATGAAAGATCGCGACATGGTGCGCGCAATAGCAAATCTGGAAGCCTCGCGAGTTCCGATCGAAAATGACTTCAACATCTTGAACCATTGGCGCTGAACCTGACGGCGGCCGATCCTCTCACAATTTCTCAAAGGCCTTTCATTCGGCCACTCCAAACCGAATCGCCTCCGCCTAGCGCTCGGCGGTGGTCTTTGACCTCGCCGACACGCCCGACCGCATTTCTCAAAGTCCCGAGCCGAGCGCGAGCCCACGCCGCCAGA
>Ga0207158_1087_pt1 | contig 18525 bp, 17 predicted proteins | sample Alteio_BWMinHeat_22_FD_153512 | JGI IMG/M metagenome (GOLD analysis project Ga0207158, IMG submission 153512) | Enriched cells from forest soil in Barre Woods Harvard Forest LTER site, Petersham, Massachusetts, United States -... | ecosystem: Environmental > Terrestrial > Soil > Temperate forest >... | reverse complement strand
GACGGGAAAGGGGCACGGAAGTTGGACGTGACTTACGCCTCCTCCAGCGTTAACGGCTCGCGTGTGTTCGACGTCCGCTGAAACCCAAACACGACTGCGCGACTTCTATTGGTCCCTTTACGTTCGCGCCGATGAATTTCCAGTCAGCAGTGTGCGAATGCCGTCATCTTCGAGCAATTCTTCGAAATAGGAGATTGTCTTGATCAGACCGTCGTTGAGGGAAGTGCGCGGGGCCCAGGACAGGAGCTGATTTGCCTGCGAAATATCCGGCTGACGCTGTCGCGGGTCGTCCTGCGGAAGCGATCGGTGGACGATCCGCGACCGGGATCCGGCCAGTTTGATCACGGTTGAGGCCAATTCCAGAATTGAGAATTCGTTGGGGTTCCCGATATTCACAGGGCCGGTAACCTCGTCCCGCGTGCCCATCAAGCTCATAAGGCCGTCAATCAGGTCATCGACATAACAGAATGCGCGGGTTTGAGAGCCGTCGCCATAGATCGTGATGTCACGACCAAGGAGCGCCTGGACAACGAAATTCGATACCACCCGTCCATCATTGGGATGCATGCGGGGCCCGTAGGTGTTGAAGATTCGTGCCACTTTGATGCGCAGCCTGTGCTGCCGCCAATAATCGAAAAAAAGTGTCTCTGCACAGCGCTTGCCCTCGTCATAACAGGATCGAATGCCAATCGGATTGACGTGGCCCCAATAGTCCTCGGTCTGAGGATGCACATCTGGATCACCATAGACTTCTGAGGTCGAAGCCTGCAGGATCTTGGCCTTCACGCGCTTGGCGAGCCCCAGCATATTGATCGCGCCGTGGACGCTGGTCTTAGTGGTCTGCACCGGATCGTGCTGGTAGTGCACCGGAGACGCGGGGCAGGCCAAATTGTAGATCTCATCGACCTCGACATAGAAGGGGAAGGTCACGTCGTGGCGGATCAATTCGAAATATTTATGGTCGAGCAGCGATTCGACGTTCTTGCGCGTTCCGGTGAAGAAATTGTCGAGGCAAAGCACCTGCGCCCCACCGGCAATCAGCCGATCGCAGAGGTGGGAGCCGAGAAAGCCCGCCCCACCGGTGACTAGGATGCGTTTCTCAAGGTGCATCGAGCGAACTCCGACCCAGCATAGCCATGTGAGACCAGTAGCCTTGCGGTCCCGCCCACGTCCAGCGTGTAGACAGGCCGCCTAGACTAGGTAAGAAGCGCTTCCTTCAGCATTTCGCTCGGGACGTCCAGTTCCGACTACGTCACCCAGCCCCATTGGATTGCCCAGTAAGCTGGCCAGATTGCCGACCAAACAACGCCCTTGGTGAAAGTCAGCCCGCATCTCGTGGCGTCGGAACAATTTGGATAACGATCCGGAATCTGCAAGGCCATCGTGATGATTGCGATAGCAACATACAGGCCGAGGAGCCCTTTCATGATCGATCTCATTTCAGCCTCCGCTTTTCCGGCGAGTGATTATATGCGCACCATGATTCAATATCTCGGCCTTTTTTCCTTTTATTTTGGAATCGTCCCTAGGGCCGCACAAGGCATTGATCAGCGAGACGCGGCACGGCACCGGAACGGAACCGCACGAACTGGCCCGCGAGGTGGGCATGCTCAAGCTGGAGACGGTGGCGCGGGACAGCACCAAGATCGCCCACGTTTGCGGCTCAGGTCAAGCATCGACACGGATGCCGCTGTTATTATGAACATACCGGAAACGCTTTGCCAGAGTTGACCGTAAAAGCATCAAATGTGACCACAGTTTTTCCATAATGGACGCTGCGAAAATAATCCAATATACGTCGAGATAGCTCCTGTGACTGGTGTGTGCCCAAAACACTGCGGTGACGCATATGAACGCCAAAAAAAGCATCCCAACCAGAACGACCGCGCACTTACGACGCGCCAAGAACATTCCGATAATTCCAAGCATCGCGACCGGCACGTAGGCGATGGAATATGCTGCCTGCGCCAGAGGCTCACGTAGCGGGTTCAGCCGCCAGGAGAACCCCGCTTCCAGCTTGCGGACGGCGCCCTGCAAGACCACCCAAGGGTTCGCCCCGATAAACTCCAGCGCACGGTGGCCAAACCAGTTGCTGGTCGCGATCTCATTGTCTGCCAATCTCTCGAGCTCAGCCTGATCCGCCGGCGTCAACTTCGACCAAGCCTCATCCCGGCTTAGGTCGATACTTTCGTCCGGATAGTGAGAGAAAGTTTCAGCGTTATTTCCCGTCCACAGTGCCTGCCCATTTTGCGAGTTGAGCATAACCGCACCGGTAAGACGATAGGTCCGGATGAGCCACGGCCCTAGCATTACCATCAGGGCAAGCAGAAGAATCATGCACTTCCGTAACCTCGCCCAGGCATTGCCTTGTACCCCCCAGATCGCAACCCAAAGCAACGCCACCCCAGCGGCAGGCGCCACCGAAGCTCGCACCAATGCGATTGACCCAAACGCCAGACCGGCCAGAAACCAATCGCCATTACGTTTGTGCCTGCTGGCACGCAGCAGAAGCCACACCGAGAGCACCGTGCAGAACGTTACCATGCCAGTCTCCTGCAAGGCGGTATCGTGCATAACGTAGTATGGATAAATTGCAGTGATGCCGCACGCGAGGATACCGGTTGAAGCGTTGAAAATATGCCGACCCATCAAGAAAGCACAGAGCGCTGTCCCACTGCCCATCAATGCTTGCGGCACGACGACGAGCAGATAATTTTTCCCCGCGAGAACTGACAATGTCAGAAACAGAGGGTATAGAGGCGGCAACCAGGCACAGGTTGTTTCAAAGCAGAACCCTTTGCCGGAAATGACATTTTCCGCCAAGTCGTAGTAGATTGCATAGCTATCTTGCCAGAAATAGTCTTCGCCAAATGCTACGCGCACGCCGAACCGAGCAATAAAGGCGGCAGCCAGGAGCACTGCCAAAATGAGCCGCTGATGCGGAACCTTAGAGCTTGCACCGTCCATCATACGATCGGTTTATTTCCGTTGGGCGGAACTGCTGCCTGCCGCGAGAATCCATCTTGACAGGGGAAACGTCGCCATCCCGGCGTATTGCAAAGCGACCTCGCCTCCGATGTCGTCCATGTTACCGTCGCGCACCCAGACATGGGCGGACACCCGATCACGCCTACTCTACCCCCTGCGACTCCGCATGGCATCAACGCAGAAAAGCTATTCAGACAACCGCGTCCAGCTCTTATTTCCCGACAGACTCTGTGGTATCTTGAGGGCTGCTCAACGCCCCGATCAAGTTAAGACAAAATTGAAATTGCTTCGAAATGCAAAAGGGACGCAGGATGCTCAAAGGCGCACTGAAGTTGGGTCGAGACGCTCTCAGATACCTTGCGTTCCGCCCTTCTGATTTCCGAGGAGTGTACGAGAATTTTGCGCAAGCTGAGGCGGCCGCACCAAAACGAAAGAACGTAGGTTATAATCATAAAGATCTTGCCGATGAATATAAGACAAAGTCAAATTTCCGTCTCTCTAGCTCGGACTATCCGGTGCTGTTTTATCTCCAACGCATCTTAAGAGAGCAATTCACCGTGCTCGATTTTGGCGGCAACGTCGGCGTTCACTATCTGCGTTATAGAAAATATTTGAACCTTCAGGAGGTTCGCTGGATCGTATGCGACGTACCCGAAATTACAAAGGCCGCCCGAGAAACGTGTGCAGGCATTTCGAATATTGAGTTCGTCAATGACGTGGACGAAGTTAAGGTATCTCGGCTTGATATTCTTCTAGCTTCAGACTCCATACAGTATATCGACGCCGAATTACCTGGCTTTTTGTTGCAAAAATTAGTTTCTAAGGGCGTGCAGCCGGAGCATATTCTCATGGATCAATTACCGTTATATCACGGCGAGCGGTTTGTAACCCTTCAAAACGGTGGGCTGGTCTGTTATCCTCAACACGTTTTCAACCATGAACAATTTATAAAAACAATAGAAGGTTTCAGCTATGAGCTCATTGATATTTGGACTGACAATGTCGACTCGTGCGTGGTTCCCTTTCATCCCGAGAAGTCTCTTTCCAATTATAAAGGCCTCTACTTTTTGAAAAAACCACTTTAGAACTCGTGGAACCTGCTGCACGCCCCATCTAGCCTCCATGAAGATCCTGGTTTCTCAATATTTCACGCGATAATAAATATATTTGAGAACCTCGTTTTGAAACGCAATCAGCCCTTGCTCTGTCTTCCACCATCCTGTGCGAGTGTAGTTCTCCGCGTCAAAGGAAGGGACCTCTATTCGCACATCGCTTCCGAAAAATTCTCGGCGAAAAATCCAACTCACACGTCGGGCAGCAAAGATATCGGTTGGGATAATGAGCACCGAAGAGCCGTTTCGCTCTGCCCAGTCCCTCAAGGCGAGAGCCTCCTCCATGGTGTTCCGGTTTGCGGTCCCAAACGTTTCAATCGCTGTTTCCGGCACACCCAGATTCAATAGGACCGTTCGATTGAGCTCGGTGTGTCCCGGTAACTCGCCGCTTGTGACGGAGCGCCCTTCTGCAACCCGAGAGATCAGAATCTTGCCAACAAAGCCTTTCCGATACAAATCGGCCGCAACGAACGGCCTCAGATCGATGCCTCCACCAAGCACCGCAACCGCGTCCCCACGTGTCACTGGATCGGAAACGATCCAAAGGTCGGCCAACCCCTGAAGAAGGAGCCCTCGCTCGAGCCACGCACCCACCGCCAGACCAGCGGACAGCGACACGATTGCGAGACACCACCCAAGAAAGCGCAGCTTTTGCAGTTCGGCGACTGCGCGGGGCAAACCGGATACAAGTCCCATCGTCAAACGACCTAGGAAACCGTACCCGCTGGTGTCCGGTGTGGGAACCTTCTCGGCCTGCGAAGCCAGAAAGACCACCCGCGCCAGGGCACTAAAGGCCACCAAAAGTTGACGCAGCCCATTCGCCGGGTGCTTCGAGGCGATTTCCGCGCAATTGCGAGTACCATGATCAGCGGAACGGAAATAAAGCTCCAAGTTTGACTGACCCACAACGCATTCTCTCCGACAACGTGCATTGTCAAAGTCCTAAGAATGCTGCTGCAAACCAGAGACAATACAAGCCATCTAGTTCAATATCCTGCTTATTGCCTCACATACGCGATCAATCTGTGATTCCGTCAGCGTCAATCCGGACGGAATATAAAGTCCTCTCCGTGCCAGTCTTTCAGAAACGGGATACGCTTCCCCTTCGAAAAGACCTCTGGCTCGCAAGACGGGCTGCTCGTGCATGCCTAGAAAGAACGGTCGCGTGTCAACACCTTGTTCACGAAGCCGACGGCTAAACTCCGCGGCATCAAACGGCACACTATCGCCGAGGACTAGCCCATACATCCAATAGACATTTTTTGCCCATTCCCGTTCAACCGGAAGAGCCAAATGACGTAGCTCTTTTAAGCGTTCGCGATAGGATGCTGCCATCCAACGCTTCTTTCGGATATGCGCATCCACCCGCTCAACTTGAGCCACCCCAACCGCAGCTTGCAGATTTGTCAGCCGATAGTTGTGCCCGATCTCTGTATGAAAAAAACGACGATTTTGATCAAAACAAAGGTTGCGTAGAGAGCGCAGCCGGTCCGCAAATTCACGATTATTCGTCACAACCATTCCGCCTTCGCCGGTCGTGACGATTTTGTTAGCATAAAAGCTGAAACATCCCATATCTCCGAGACCGCCGACGCGACATCCAGCGACTTCTGCGCCGTGGGACTCAGCAGCATCCTCGATAATGAATAGGTCGCGTTCCTTCGCGAACGCAATTAGACGGCGCATATCGACCGGATGTCCAAGCATGTGGACCGGCATTACGGCCCGCGTCCTAGGCGAGACCCTGTTCTCGACTTCGTCGAGGTTCATGCACCAAGTATCGGGATCGCAATCCACAAGCACAGGTATGCAGCCTGCTTCGAGGATCGCGATCGCGCATGAAATGATCGTCCACGAAGGCATAATGATCTCGGAACCATGCTCCAGCCTCAAAGCGGAAACTGCGATCTGAAGTGCGGCCGTACCACTGCTCACTGCAACGCCATACTCAACATTACAGAATGACGACCACTTGTGCTCAAATTCGTGAATGAATCGTCCATCCGAAGAGATCCAACCAGTTTCAACGCATTCCCGAACGAGCGGCAGCACATTTCCGTCGATCAACGGTTCCGAAACTGGGATCAAGTTGAGTTGCTCCGCCACGTCTTAGCACCAATAGGACGCCTACTCGTAGTTAAGTTTCGCTGGAAGCTCGGACGTGAACCGGGCCTTGTCAGCCTCGCCAGCATATGGCCCTTGCTTCACCTCAACCATGTTCAAATCCTCAAGGGTCTCGAATCCATGACCGCCTGCGATGAGCAGAACCACGTCACCCGGACCGAGTATACGACTTTTGCGATATTCCTGCTGCTGCGAATAAAAGTCCACTCGCAGTTTGCCCTTGCGAATGAAAAGGGTCTCTTGAGTAAGAAATACGTCACGCCGCACGGGGTTATGCGTGTGGACGGGAATTATCCTACCCGCTGGATATGACATAGAGGCCAGTTGCTGCGAAAACTCGCGCGGCGTAAAGAACTGAATACCTGGTTCATCATACGCGGCGCGTAGTATGATTGCACACAACTGGCCGTCCAGAACTATTTCTTCCTTCATCTTCAAGATCGAACACCAAAGGCTGTGTCCTCTCCTTTCACGATTAGCATACATGACATTGGTGAGGACTGGGTATGATCGCGGAACGATTCGGCCAGAGCCCTCATCGAGGTGTCTCGGGCCAAGCCCAGCGGCGACGGACGTAATCGTAATTCTCGAAGACTGGTGCCAGGCGTTCGCCATAATCTATCTTCTCAATCTGCGTGGCGAGCCTGCATCCCGCGCTACGCAGACGATCGACTAATGCCACATCCTGGATGAGGGCCGCTAATTGCTCCGCGAGACTCGTTGCGTCGGCGAGGTCGCAGTAGAGGGCGGCGTCTCCCATCTGCTCTCGGCATCCAGGAAGATCGGAGTAGATCACCGAACAGCCCAATGTAACCGCCTCCAAAGGGGGGAGATTGGTTGATGCAAAGTAGGCAGGCATCACCAAGGCAAGTGCCCCTTCATAAAGCGCAGGAATATCCTCGTCCGGCACCAATCCGAGAAAGTGTACTCGTGTTGTCAGACCCAGTGCCTGAACTTGTCGCTCGACATTCGTCTGATCCCCCGCGTCCCCTCCGCCACAAAACACCGCATGCAAGACGATCCCGTGCCGCCGCTCGAGCTCGACCAAGGCCTCCAACAGATAGAGGTGATTCTTATGATACGAAAAATACGCCGGATAAAATATGTAATGATTCGGCAAATCATATTTGCGACAGACCCCCTCGGCCGTAGCCAGCCCACCACCGGCCGCATGGCGGCGCACGGCAAGGCACGGAAGGAAGGGCAACTCGATGATTCGGTCGGGGGCCACGTGATACAGGCTGGAGATTTGATGAGAATAGGAAGGAGAATTTGTAATGACCGCGAGCGCACGCGTTAGCGTGATGCCCAGTAATCTTTCCCGCCGCTCAAATCCACGATCAGCATAAGCGTCGGGGAATTCCGGGTGGTCACGGTGATCCAGATCCCAAACTGTGACAATAAAAGGGTGGTCGCCAATGCGCAAGGCGCCTTCCCCAATTCCGGTTAACAGAACCAGATCCACACCATGGTCGTCGAGCAAGGCATCCAAATGGCGCCCCAGGCGTCGGAGCCCGAGCCGTCGGAGCCGACGCAAGACCGCATTCCCCACCATCGTCGCCGACCAGCGGTCCATGAGACGGACAACGCGGCGGCTGTAACATATCGCCTCGATGCCCTCCTTCAATAGCAGTTGGCGAGTTTCCTCGAATGGTGTGAAGACCAAAAATTCATGTTTGGTCGCACTCCTGCGGGCCAGAGATTCGACAGTCGAAAGCGCCTGTTGAAAACCACCACCGCTGTTGGGCAGACATTCGAGAAACAATGCAATGCGCATCTAGCCGGCACCTTGTCAGTGTAGCGCGCTCGACGATGAGCGCGGCCGGTAACTTCGTTTGAAATCGCTCACAAAATGATCCAACCTGATCTAGAAGGTGGCAAAAATATGGAGGTAATCGCTGCCTTATCAATTCTCGTTCAAGGTGGTACCGCCATCACATTGCAGCTATCCAGACAAAAAGGCCGAGTCCCACATGGTCGAGCCGATTAACTTTCAATTTGGCTTCGATTTGCAAAACCGTGGCCATAAAGCTTATAGTCGGGAGGACGACAACAACGGGATCTCGTCATGTTTTACGTCCTTTCGAATCCGTTTTTGCCAGCAGCTTCCCCTACAAATGCCATTGTCTTGATCATAGCAGCAGCGACATTCTGCGCGGTACTACGTAAGTCGAAGTGCGCGGCCTGGTTCGCGGTTACATGTGCTTGCGCGCTGGCTATGGCGGGACTCACCCCAGTTGCCATCTGGCTAATGCTGCCCCTCGAAAACAGATTCCCGCAATGGCAAACAGGTGCGCATACGGCCCCTGATGGGATCATCGCCCTCGGCGGAGAGGCTGGCGCGCGACTTTCTGCTCTCGCCGAGCTCAGCCGGCATTTTCCCGAAGCACGCCTCGTCTACAGCGGACCCGGCGAGCGTATCTTTGCTGCCGAAGAATTGCTCAAGACATTTGCCCGTCTCGGAGGTGACCCGTCGCGCATTATAATGGAAGCCCGATCGCGGAGCACTTTTGAGAATGCGGTTTATTCGAACGAGTTGATCAAGCCAAACCTGGGCGAACGCTGGCTATTGGTGACATCGGCCATGCATATGCCGCGGGCCATTGGAACCTTCCGACATGCCGGGTTTAGAGTTGAAGCCTATCCAGTCGAATCCAACACTGGTGACAATGCGCAGGTGTCGCCCGCGTTTACCGCCGGCAGGAAAGCTTTGCGCGAGCTCGATACAGCCATGAGGGAGTGGACTGCTCTGGCTGCCTACCGCCTCATGGGTCGTACTGACGCGCTGTTTCCGGCACCATAGTCGCTGCTCCGGTCCGATGCATCCGCATGTCTGAACGGGCATCGGGCCAGCGGCCGCGTATCACCTTGCTCAAACGGCCTCGCCGAGATGAGAATACGCATCCTGACGTAGCACCTTTCCCTCATTCTGTCGGGAAAATACCGTCTCGCCCATCACCAGCATATCCATCCGGGTCCGCAGAAAGCAATCGAGCGCCTCCTGTGGCGTGCACACCACCGGCTCGTTCTCGTTGAACGAGGTGTTGAGCACCATCGGAACGTTCGTGAGGTCGCGGAAAGCCTCGATCAGCCGATGATACCGCGGATTGGTGCGCCGGGAGACCGTCTGCAATCGCCCTGAGCCATCGACGTGCGTGACCGCTGGAATGAGGCTCCGCTTCGCCTCCCGGATCTGAAACACCTGCATCATGAAGGGAACGGCGTCGTCTTCCTCAAACCAGTCCGCCACCGCCTCTTCGAGCACTGAGGGCGCAAACGGCCGGAACGACTCCCGCCGCTTGATCTTGGCGTTGAGGATGGCCTTCATGTCGCCGCGACGCGGGTCGCACAGAATCGAGCGGTTGCCGAGCGCCCGCGGGCCCCACTCCATCCGCCCCTGGAACCAGCCGACCACCCTGCCCTCTGCTATGGCCGACGCGGTCAGCCGGCAGAGCGCCGATTCGTCCGAAAGCTCTTGGACCGTACAGCCCGCCTGAGCGATCTCGGCCCGGTGCCCCGAGACAAGCCCGGCGATGTCGCCGGGTCCGAATTCCGGGCCCCAATAGGCGTGGTCCATCACGAAGGATCGCTCGCCGCCAAGCTTATGCCAGACCGCGAAGGCGGCGCCGATCGCGCCGCCGGCGTCGCCCGCGGCAGCCTGTACATAAACGCGCCGGAAGGGGGTCACGCGTCTCACCTTGCCGTTGGCGACCGAGTTCATGGCGCAACCCCCGGCTAATGCAAGATCAGTCAGGCCATATGTCCTTTGGGCGTTCTGAATAAGATGAAAGAACGCCTCTTCATACATCGCCTGCACCGAGCGCGCGATGTCGCGGTGCCGATCCTCGAGCGGATCGTCGGGCTTGCGCCGCGGACCCAGAAGATTTTCGAGGGCTGCCACATCATACAGGTCCCCCATCTCGGGCGAGCCGTCCGTCCACTGATACGGCACCCTAGTCCGATGATGGATGAAGTAGATAAGATCGAGCGCGAACGACCCATCGGGCACCAGACGAACGATCTTGCGCATGGCGTCCATGTAGACGGGCTTGCCGTAGGGCGCGAGCCCCATGACCTTGTACTCGTCGCCGTAGTGTGGAAAACCGAGATACTGGGTCAGACCCTGGTAGAAGATGCCGAGCGAATGAGGAAAGTGTACACGCCGCTCGGCACAGATGTCGCGCCCGCTTCCCACCCCCCAGGCTGCACTCGAAAAGTCGCCAAAGCCGTCGATGGAAACGACGACCGCCCGCTCGAACGGAGACACGTGAAAGGCGGAGGAAAGATGCGCGAGGTGATGCTCGATGTTGTGGAACGCGCCCGCGAAGCGCCGGCCCGAGAACGCCTTCGCCAAAAGTTCGGGGACCTTTTCCCGCGAACGGCGATTCCGCAATCGATCGAGCACCAGCCCCAGCTCGGGGGGATGGGAGACCAGATAACCGATCTTCCGCAGAAGGTTGACCCGGCTGTCTTGGTTGACGGCGATGTGCTGCACGTCGTCCAATTGCAGGCCCCCCTGGCGCAGACAGTATGCGATGGCCTGGGACGGGAAGCCCGCCCAATGCTTCACGCGCCGAAAGCGCTCCTCCTCCGCGGCGGCGACAAGCACACCGTCGCGCACGAGCGCCGCCGATGAATCCCCATGAAAGGCGTTGAGGCCCAGGATGATCATGGGGACCGTTTGCCATGCCAACGCCAGGCATCGGCGATGATCGTTGCGAGGTCGGACCGCTCGGGCGCCCAGCCAAGCACTTCGCGGGCCTTCTTCGCGTCGGCCACCAAAACCGCAGGGTCCCCCGGCCGCCGCGGCGCATCGCGCGCGGGAACGTCGCTGCCGGTAACGCTTCGGACCGTGTCGATCACCTGCCGCACCGAGACGCCGTGCCCGTTGCCGAGATTGACCGCGATGGTGTCATCGTGGTCGAGCAGGTGCTGGAGCGCCAGCACATGCGCGCGGGCGAGATCGCACACGTGGATATAGTCGCGGATCGCTGTACCATCCGAGGTCGGGTAGTCCGTGCCGAACACCGTCACGGCGGGCCGCCTGCCTGAGGCGGCATCGAGCACCAGCGGAATGAGATGGGTCTCGGGATCGTGATCCTCGCCAATCTCGGCCGTCGGCTCGGCGCCGGCAGCATTGAAGTAGCGCAGCCGGGCCGACTTGAGTCCATGGGCGTGTCCGAAATCATCCATCATCCGCTCACAGACGAGCTTGGTGAAACCGTAAGGATTGATCGGGTCGAGCCGCGTGCTCTCGCCGATCGGCACGTCCTGCGGCTCGCCATAAATCGCGCAGCTCGACGAAAACACGATCGCAGGCACGCGGGCGCGCACCATGGCATCGAGCAAGACCCGCGTGCCATGAACGTTCACGTCGTAATACCGCTCCGGCGCCGTGACCGACTCCCCCACATAGGCAAGCGCCGCAAGATGCACGACCGCGTCGATCCGCCGCGCCGCGAACACCGCAGCGATGGCGGTGGCATCGCGGATGTCTCCCTCGATCAAGTCTCCCCAGCGGACGTGCCTGCGATGACCCAACAATAGGCTGTCGAACACGACGCTCTCATGCCCCGCCGCCGCCAGCGCCTTTGCGCAGTGGCTGCCGACATAGCCGGCCCCTCCGGTGATCAGGATGCGTGCCATGATGGCGAGGTAGACAAGGAAGATATAGGAATATTTTATATATGTGGCTGGGCACCCCAGACCGAACGCGATCTAGCTCGGCTCTGCCCAGAACCAACGATTATGATCGAGATGGCGTTGTTCGGGGATTATCGCTCGCCACCATGCATTAGGAATGACTTTTGTGGCGTATCCAAGTTGACGAAGAAAGGCACAACAATCATGTTCCAGCGCGGCCGAATGGGTCTCAACGAGAAGCATCGGTTTGCCTTCCGAAAGAAGCTGTTCACCGCTTTGGAGGATACTAAACTCTGCAAAATCGGCGTCCAGCTTAATGAACCCTCGTTGGTCGCGCGGCACTTCCAGAGAATTTAACGGTATACGATCCGCTTCGATTCCCAGGTATTGCTCTACGACATTGATGCGATGCGAACAGTTCAGTTCAATATTCTGTCGCAGGAGGCGTGTGTTCCACGCTTCAACCGCTATGATTGGGTTCGCCTTGGTTCTGTAATCGAAAAAAATGCTGAGTTCGCCGCTGCCAGCGCCTATATCGATGACCCAACTCGCCTCATGCGCAGCTCGCCGGATATATCGGTAGGTTTCTTGCTCCCACAGGCCAAGCCGAATCTGCACGCTCTCTCTGGGGCTTGCAATTGTCTTGACGCCACGGAACACCCCCAACCAAATCGTCCCGACTTTCTCTTGATCGGACAGCAAGACCGATTTTACCTGGTGAAATATTTTGGTGGCCTGCATTGCGTTCTCAACCCCGCCACACCACTGCGAAAGCGAGTGGCTCAAAGTTAGTCCAAGCGATCTAAATCAGCATCGAATACGCCCGCATGTCCAATTGCGACCCAAAGCGCAAGAGCGCAACGCAGCGCATCGGTGACGTAGAGCCTTCTCAAGTCGGCAACTCCTTGATGGAACGGTTCGAGTACACACGCCGCCGGCTAGCCTGCGGCCCTGTCAGCCACCGCGCAATCATCGGATAGGCAAACCTCAATACCAGCGCCATCGCCAGGCAACCCGTAATAAAGCCGCCCAGCGCCTTGTCGATATTCTCCTCAAATGGGAAGGCGAGAAAGAGTGTTGCAGTGGTAAAAGCTTCGCGAATTAGCAATGGTATAGTTCGCGTCATGAAATATTTTGCGGCCACTCCGATCATGATTCCGATCGATAGAATTGCGAGCAGCAAGCCGGGAAACCCGAAATCGGCATGCGCCTGTGCGACGTATCCCACGCCGATCGACGTTTCACCCGTGATCCTCATTCCGAGCAGTGCCGTCGTCAGCTTCGAGTCATTGAGCGTCGCCTTATCGGGAAAAAGAAAGCGGGGCGTCAGAACATGTTGCACCGCCGAAGCATAAAAATTAAAGTCATGGCTAAGGGCTCCGATGTTCTCTCGCGCGATGACGCGTCCATATAACTCTGTGTATCCGATCCGTTGGAACAATTGCATGACCGCATCGCCATAATCAATACTATCGACCAAAATCCGTTGCGTCATCCACTCGAGCTCCACCGCGATCGGCTCCCCAGCTACGCGGAGGCGATACTCCTTTTTGACGGTGGTCCAAGCCAAGGAGGCCCAAACGACCGCGACCACGGCCGCCGCACCGAAAATCCACATCCGGGCGCTCACTTGACGACGGCTCGATGCCAAAGCGATCAAGATGACGATGAATGCTTCCTTGTAGCTCGAGAAGTACCCCACCATCCCTATGACCATCTCCGCGAAAGATAGCAGCACCAACCAGCCGTACCCGCGTCCTGATTCGAATACTTTTGCCGCAACGAGGTACACGAAAACGAACTTGATCAACTTCAGGGCAAGAACCGGTTGCGCAAGCGCCGGGACGGAAGTGGCAACGGAACCCACAATCGTGGTCACGAGGAGTGAGATCAAATAGCCGATTACAACACGATTTAGGCTCACACCGCGCTCACCCTCGGCCACCGAACCCGTGCTGGCCGCTTGAGCGGCCGGGCCAAAGAGCCACTTGCCTAATCGCATTCCCGAAGGCATTCCGAGCGCGGTTCCGAAACGCATTCCAAGCGCTAATGCCAATATGGCGCAGAGACTCCAAACAATGGCTTGCACCCGATATGGGTCATCGGAAAGGACGTTTCCGGTCAGGTCGGCTGCTACGACATCGCCGATGACCTGCAGCCAGTTGACGGCGATTACCCAAAGCAAAACGCGGTAGGCTTGCTTGCCGGCCAGCCACACTGCGACCGGAAGTGCCAGCAGGCTGACCGCCCAGAGCGCTGCATTGGACGATGCCATGAGGCCAAGGCTGATCAGCATGCACGCAGCCGCGAGCGTCCAGGGGGAAAGCAGAGCGTTCATGGCTCCGCCTGCACTCAGCAGTGGCTCGCGTGCGCCCCGGATATTTTCGACTTGGTTCAAGATTTCCATTTGGATCGATCAAATGTACGGCGCAACAGATTCGCCAACCCGGCCACGATATTGCTCCCAGGTACAGCGCTTAACGTTACTCCTTGCGGCACGGCTCAATCCAGGCAGGCGTTCCCGGTTGTTAGCGAACCAGCGCAAGCTTTCCACCAGGGCCTCGAGATCGTCCAGTGGCACGATGCGGCCACACGATTCATCAATCATGTCCTGGGTCCCACTGGCCTGAGTCGTCAGCACCGGCAATCCCGACGCCAACGCCTCGCCGACGACCAATGCGCGCCCCTCAAAATTGGTGGGAAAGACGAATACGTCGGCGCCGTGGTAGAAACTCCGCAGTTGATGACTCGATACCGGCCCTGTCCAGCGGCACCCCGGCGGCAGTTCCCTTTTCTTGGTTTCGGCCAACCGCCAGGGTCCGACCAGTTGCAAACGGGCGCCCTTGAGGCCAGCCGCTCGCCACGCCGCCAGCAAAAGGGGAGTACCTTTGCGGATGGAACAATGCCCAGCAAATAGAAACGTGATCACATCTCGAGGCGCCCGCGCCGTGTCGGGTGACCAGTTGATCAAATCCACCCCGTAGGGGGCAATCGCAACCGGCTTGTTCGGATAAAAGTCACGAATGGTGTCCGCGACAAAATTGCTTGGAGCCAGCGACAAGTCAGCCAGTTCCATTTCCTTGCATTTCTGCTCTCGGCGGACCTCTTGTGATTGTCTGCCCGCAGGCAACCAATCTGGGTATTTTTTCACCAGCTCCGCCTCCGTTCGTTCCCAGGCGGGATAATACCCGATCGGCATGTCGTAGATGCAGGCTTTCCCGAGACGCTTGGCTTCGGCGAATTGCCAAAGGGAGCAATCTTCGTAGGCATGCACTGCGGTTACTCCGGGGCGCCGGCACTCGCGGGTCATCGTCCGCATCAACCAATCATTGGCCTCGTTGGACAGGCGATCACCGCCCCAACCAGAGGCCCGCATTAGCAGCCGCCGCAACTCCGCTGGCCGCCCCTGAACCTTGGGCGCTTTCGCCAGCGGCGGGAAATGCCGCCGGCTCAGCCGCTCGGTCATGGAGCGCAATGGTTTGATCTGCTCGAGGACCCGCAATGTCGTAGCCGTGGGCATCCATGGCACGCAAATGCCCTCGAGATGCCCGGCTTCGAGGTGCGCAAGCGCTGCATTGTGCGAGAACGGGCTGCCGGTAGGGTGACCAAAAAGAACGCTCATGTCGATTTAGGAATTAATCTGTGTTTGGAGCTTATTTTTCGATGTCTTTGCCGCGATCTCGCTGCCGACGGACCGTAGGTACGACCGCTCACTAAACCTTGAGTTCCTCGACAACCCTAAGAAACCGACCGCCGAAGCGCTCGAGCGAGAATTCGCTTTGGACGCGTTTTCGAGCCGCCGCACCCATGGTCTTAACGAGATGAGAATTGTTCGTAAAAGATCTGATCGCTCGCGACAGCTGATCGGGGCGCTGTGCTTCAACGACGAAACCTGTAACACCGTCATCAACAATTTCCGGCAGGCCACCTCGGGCCGAACAGATGACCGGGCGACCAAACCCGCCTGCTTCAAGCGCCGACATTCCGAACGATTCCTCGCACCGACTGGGCACCACGCAGACATCAATATTGCCATAAATTTCGGCTTGATTTCTTGCAACGCCGCACCATTCAACTTGATCATGAAGGTTCAGATCAGCGGCTCGTCGCTTAAGCGAGTCCACATAGATAGGAACACCTGTGCCGAAGATGCGCAATGAAACTCGAACACCGCCTCGCGAGAGCAGGGCAAGCGCATCGAGCAAATCATCATGCCCCTTCCAAGGACCGATTTGACCTACTATTCCCAGTCGCAGGGTTGCATGCTCGCCCGGAGCAGGTGTCGGTTCAACAGACGGAAGCCCACTGTGAATGACGACTAACTGTGATGCCGGCACCCCAAGCGCTAAGACGTTGCGGGCGGCGGCGTACGACACGCATACGATTCGACCGACTCTTCTGGCAATCGCGCGGAAGATATGCGCGTAATGCGACGAATTCGGAAGCAGGTCATGAACCCAGAAAATGTCACGATTCGGATCGAGAAATGGGAGCAGAAGCAGCGCGTGATGCCAATTCGTATGGATCACAGCCTGCGGGGCCGTGGTAGCGATGACGCGGTTATATCGGTAGGCCAATGCAGGCCAATACCTCAGCTGGTCCAGTGTCATGAGCAGCGACTCGCGGCGCAACGACGCGGAGATGAAGCCCAAACGAAGAAGTTGATAATTGAATTCGCCTTGCTTGAGGCGGCGGATAAACTCACCATCCCCCCATGAGCTCGTCATAAACTCGGGATTCCATCCGGCGGCGCGAAGACCGTGCCCGAGAAGGAGAGAAACGATTTCCTTGCCCGAAACTATGCCGGCCCCGCACACAATCTGGACCGTACGATCTGTCATGCCATGCAGCTAAGGCGACGATTCACAGCCTGGTCGCTGCGTGAAAAAACCCGCCAGAAGGGCTTTGCCAAAATCGAGTCCCATCAGAAAAACACTGGAGGTGCGCTTTCAGCTTTCTTGTGTTCATTATTTTAATCGCTTGGTCAGATCAGAATAGGCCCTCGAAATCGCTATAACGCTTTCATCTACCGAAGGTAGCACCTGTTTCGACCCGCTTGATGGTTTCGAATGGAGGCGCACCAGCTTGTCGGCAAGAGCGCCCGGATTACCCATGGGAAACGAAAACCGATCACTGGCCAAATCCTCTGCGCAGCCACACGCCTCGCTTACCAGGCACGGCAGGCCACTCGCCAGTGCCTCGTTGACCACCAAGCCCCAGGTCTCGCCGTGGTCGCTCGGCAGCACCAGACAGTCCGCGGCGACGTAAGCCCGAGAAATTTCGGTCTGATTGAGAAATCCAGTGAACGATGCCGGCGGCAGGGCATCCGGCGAACCGGATGGGACGAGCGACGCAGAATCGTATGAGCCCTCCGCTTCAGCGTCGAACACGACATGGCATGCTCGTCGCAATTCGCGTTCCAATTCGCCTGAACCCGCGAACAAAAGTTGGATATTCGGCAGCCGTCCATCGGATATCAACGATCGAGCTGCTTCCACAAGGTCCAGCGGCCGCTTTTTTTTCATGAATTTGCCGCAGAACAGAACGCAGAACGCACCGTCACCGATACCCCATTGGCGACGGAGCTCCATTCTCCCTGGACGAAGCGCGAGACCCTGTCGGGCAAAGCGTTCATTGTCCACCGCATAGGGCGCGGAATAGAATCGCGAGTCGGGGACGCCGAAACGTTGGTAAAGGCGCTTGTTGGCGGCTCCGATGCACAGGAAGCGATCGACCCGCCCTAGCATTCTGCCAAGCGCGAATTGCTTCAAGAGGCGCTTCCAAGGCGGAACGTTAGGCGCCAAATCATTGCTTTCCGCGCGCAGCCACAATTCAACTCCGGCTGCCTTGGCTTCCCAGACCGCTTGCCAATAGGCGGCGACCTGCCAACCTTGTATCCAAAGCGCCTTAGCGCCGGATTGGCGGAGCCGGTCCCGCAGTCGTTCGCGCAAGCGGCACTTCCAAAACGAAGCCGGATTTGCGCCCTCCGCCGTCGGAATAAACCGATGGGGATAGCCGGCGAGCGTGTCGATGTCCCAGGAGAAGGTCCTACCGAATTGCCGGTCCAAGCTGGGTTGCGTCCCGAAATCCGTCAAATACCAGACCTCGAACGGAACGCGCCCATCTTTCGCCAGGGCCTGCCAAATTGGCACCTGGTACTGAATGGGATGGGTGGTGAGGATTGCCAGCACAGGAATCACGCGCGGATGTTCGGTCTATTTGCCTAAGAGGCCACACCCGCGAAGAATGTGGCGCGCCTTATCATCGCCGCAGTCGCTCCCCGTGGTTTTGGGCCGGGCCACCATCAAGAGTTTCTCGCACGCGGACGGAGTGGACGTGCAGGCACGCCCGCAACCACCTCGTTCGGCGCGACCGAGCGGGTCACGACCGCGCCCGCCGCCACCACGCAACCGTCGCCGAGCCGCACCCCTTTGAGAATCGTCGCCTTCGCACCGATCCAGCATCGATTGCCAATCACGACATTCCCGCGGTCCATCGGCAGCTCGCCCGGACCGAATCCACCGCCAAATCGATGATTGCTGTCCGTGATGTACACATCGGGCCCGATCATGTTGCAGTCACCGATCTCGATCAGACCGCACGCATCGATCATGACGTTGCGATTGAAGTAGTTCGAATTGCCGATCCGGATCCGGAC
>Ga0207158_1123_pt1 | contig 18567 bp, 19 predicted proteins | sample Alteio_BWMinHeat_22_FD_153512 | JGI IMG/M metagenome (GOLD analysis project Ga0207158, IMG submission 153512) | Enriched cells from forest soil in Barre Woods Harvard Forest LTER site, Petersham, Massachusetts, United States -... | ecosystem: Environmental > Terrestrial > Soil > Temperate forest >... | reverse complement strand
CCGCGATCGGTCCGCTCCAGCCAATTGGCGAGAGGCCTCATGGCTCTTCATCGTTAAAAGAAACGCATCTAAAAATTAAGCTTTTCTATATACTTGATCATTTGAGTCATATATGATAAACTCTTGGGGTCAGACCCAACGTCGACTCGGGGTCTGACCCCAAAACCCTATGATGCAAGTCAGCACAAGAACGGAGTATGGTTTACGATGCCTCCTGCTTCTGGCCCGGGAGCCGGAAGGGGGGTCGCTTTCCATTTCGGGTATCGCGGCCCGAGAGCATCTGCCAAAGCACTATGTCCAGCAGATTTTGTTGCGGCTGGGGCGTTCGGGCTTTGTCAAAAGCACCCGCGGTACTCAGGGCGGGTTTGCCCTCGCCAAGCCGGCGGCGGACATTTCCATCGGAGGTGTTCTGCGCGTGCTCGAAGGGGTCCCTTTCAAAGATACCTGCGATCATTTTAACCGCAAGACAGATTGCGGCCATTTGGGCGCCTGCAGCATCCGGCCGATCTGGCAGATCATCAGCCTGCGGCTCTGGGAAGCTTTGGACCACATTAATCTGCAACAGCTTCTGCCGGAAGAAAAAACCGTGTCGGAAAGGCTTGCCGTCGAGCTTCCCGTACTCAATATGCCGACGGCCGGGCATCCCTCGTCCCCGTCCTTCTGAGAACAATCATGACCGAAAAACATGTAAAAGATCTATTGATGGAACACTTCATGAATCCCCGCAACGTGGGGGACATGGCTGAGGCGGACGGCGTCGGCGATGTCGGGAATCCGCTGTGCGGCGATATCGTGCGGCTTTTTATTAAAGTGAAAGGAAATAAAGTGGAAAAGGCGACCTTCAAAACTTTCGGCTGCCGGGCCGCCATCGCCACTAGCTCGCTTTTGACGGAAATGCTTCCCGGCAAAACGATCGATGACGCATTGAAGATCACGGAGAAAGATATGTTGAATCGCCTGGGCGATCTGCCGCCGCTCAAACGCCATTGCGGTAAACTGGCGGAGCTGGCGCTGCAGGCGGCGCTGGGCGATTATTTTGCGAAATCGCGCGGCGACAACCATTTGAGCGAAGAAGTCGCCCGGCGCATCCGCGACCCGCGCGAGTGGAGCGCGGCCATCGCTGAGGAAGATGCCGCCACGGTGCAGCCGCTATGACCCGGAAAGCCTTTATACGCAAGTCGGTCGAAGAACTCTCCTGGCAGAAAGGCGAGCCGTCCTGGATGACAGAGACCCGTCTGGCGGCTTGGGACACCCTGGGCCACAAGTCGCTGAGCCGCCTGCTCGACATGGATCTTACAACGATCGACGCCTATACCGAGCCTCCCCGGCATGCCGTCCCTTCGCATGAATGGCCGCGCGATCTTCAACATGCGCTTGATGAGCGCGGCGACGAAGAAGGCCTGATTATTCAACGGGATTCGGTCATTCTATCCCGGGCCATCACGAAAGATGCGACCAAGCGGGGTGTTCTCTATACGGACCTCGATACGGCTGTGAAGGCGGCGCCGGAGCTCTTAAAGCGATATTTCGGCAAGCAGGTGAAGGCGGAGGATCCCTGGGCCGCGATCCACCAGGCTTTCTGGAGCGGCGGCACCTTTCTGTATGTGCCCGCGCACGTGAAAATCCAGCTTCCATTTCACACCTGCTACTGGCTGAGCCGCCCAAGCGCGGCCATTTTTCCGCACACGTTGATCGTGGTCGAAAAGGGCGGCCGCATTTCCTTTACCGATGAATTTCTTTCCATCCGCTGGCCTCAACCGGCGCTCTCCGTGAGCGTGGCCGAGCTGGTCGTTCGCGAGAATGCGCATGTAGACTATTGCCTCCGGCCGAACTGGGGCGCGAGCGTCTACCACGAGCGCCGGCAGCAGTCCCATGTGGCCGGTTCCGCGCAGCTGCGCTGCTCGGAGGTCACAGGTCATCGAGAAGCCATGACGCTCGAACGCGTGGCGGAATTGTATCCCGAGGTGCGTCCATGAGCCTGGATCCCAAGAGTATTCGAAAGGATTTTCCCGTGCTGTCACGTAAGGTGCATGGGAAGCCGCTGATTTATCTCGATAACGCCGCAACCACTCAGAAGCCGACCTCCGTGATCGAAGCCGAAAGCCGCTATTACGAACAGACCAACGCCAATATCCATCGCGGCATCCACACGCTGAGCGAAGAAGCGACCGCCCAGTACGAAAAGGCCCGTGAGAAGGTGGCGCGTTTCATCGGCGCCGGCGTCTCGGAGAGCATCATTTTCACGCGCAACGCCACGGAAGCCATCAATCTGGTCGCTCACAGCTGGGGCCGCAAAAACCTCAAGGCCGGCGATGAAATCCTCCTGACCGATGTAGAACACCACTCCAACCTGGTGCCCTGGATCATGACGGCGCAGGGGACGGGCGCGAAGCTTCGTTTCATCCCGCTGACGACGGAGGGCGAACTGGATCTGTCCAAATTAGATCAGCTCCTAACATCAAAAACAAAGCTTGTAGCGATCACGGCCATGTCCAACGTGCTTGGGACGATCATGCCGGTTCGCGAAATTATCCAGAAAGCCCGTTCGGTGGGCGCGAAAGTGCTTTTGGATGGTGCGCAATCCGTGCCGCATCTGGCCACGAACGTCACCGCGCTGCAATGCGATTTCCTGGCCTTCTCGGCTCATAAGATGCTTGGGCCGACCGGAATCGGCATTTTATACGGCAAGCCGGATCTCCTTGATGCCATGGATCCCTTCCTCGGCGGAGGCGATATGATCCTCGAAGTCTGGCGCGACCGTTTCAGTTGGAATGATCTTCCGTGGAAATTCGAGGCGGGCACGCCCAATATCGCCGGAGCGATCGCATTCGGGGCGGCTATAGATTATCTGAACAAGATCGGCATGGACAACGTACGCGATCATGAAAAAGAGCTGACAGCCTATGCGCTGGAGCAGCTGCAGAAGGACCCTCGGGTGCATCTTTTCGGCCCTAAAAATGTGGAGAAGCGGGGGGGCGTGATTTCCTTTAACTACGGGAATGTCCATCCCCACGACATCGGCACGCTGCTGGATCAGGAAGGCGTCGCCATCCGCGCCGGGCATCATTGCTGCCAGCCCTTTATGCGCGATCACGGCATCAGCGGTACCGCCCGCGCCAGCTTTTACATTTACAATACCCGCGACGACGTCGATGCCCTGGTGAAAGCGTTGAAAACGGTGTCGACCGTGTTTGTGGAAGCTCACGCATGACGGTGGAACAAGCCCCCACCGAAGCACAGGTCCGCGACGCTTTGCGGCCGATCCAGGATCCGGAAGTACACCTGGGCATATTGGACTTAGGATTAATCTATGGTGTACAATCCGATCCGAATGGGACCGTCAGAGTGCGAATGACACTGACGAGTCCGGCATGCCCGGTCGGTCCTCTCTTGCAGGCTCAGGTACATTCGGCTGTTTTAAAGCTTCCCGGTGTAAAGGAAGCCCAAGTCGAACTGGTTTGGAACCCTCCGTGGGATCCCCGAACGATGGCCAGCGACGAAATTAAGATGGAGCTCGGCCTGCTGTAGGGCCCGCTCACAAACTCGAAGGAGCTATAGAACATGGCAACGGCAAAACGAAAAACGGTTTCAGTCTGGGTCGGCGGCGCGGCCGGCGATGGCATCGCGTCGGTCGGTGAATCGCTGGCCAAAATTTTCGCGCGCAACGGCCTGCATGTATACGCGTATAACAGCTATCAGTCCGTGATCCGCGGCGGCCACGTTTGGTGGCAAATGCGCGCGGGTTCCGAGAAGGTGTATACACAACCAGAGAATTGTCATCTCCTCATCGCTTTGAATCAGGACACGATCGATCAGCACGCGCTGGGCGTGGAAAAAGGCGGCGGCGTTCTCTTTAACTCCGACAAGCTGCAGGTTCGGCCGGAGCATCTGGCTAACGGCGCCCAGAGCATGGGCCTTTCCATGAGCAAGCTGGCCAAACTGCCGATTATGCAGAACACCGTGGCCACCGGCGCTTTCATGTTTCTCACCGGACTCCCGCTCGAATCCCTCGAAAAAGCCCTCCAGGAACGGTTTGGCAAAAAGAAACCCGAAGTTGTGCAGCCGAATATCGACGCGGCCCGTGCAGGATATGAATATGCCAAACAGAACTGGAAATCTCTCGGACTGAACCTCGAGCTGTCCAATAAGCAGCGCCTGGTGATGACCGGCAACCAGGGCATTGCCGTCGGCGCACTGGCGGCGAATTGCAAATTTTTCTCGGCTTATCCGATGACACCGGCTTCGTCGATCATGCATTTCCTGGCGCCGAACGGCCCCAAGAACGGCATGGTGATGAAGCAATGCGAAGATGAAATCGCCTCCATGAATATGGCGGTCGGCGCCGGCCAGATGGGAACACGCTCGATGACAGCCACTTCCGGCGGCGGGTTTTCGCTCATGACCGAAGCCGTAGGCCTCGCCGGGATGCTGGAAGTGCCTGTGGTTGTGGTGAACGTGCAGCGCGGCGGGCCGTCGACCGGGTTGCCCACCAAGACGGAGCAGGGCGACCTGTTCCAGGTCCTGGGCGCCAGCCAGGGAGAATATCCGCGGATCATTCTTGCGCCACAGACGATTGAGGATGCCTTCCACGTCACGACCGAGTCCTTCAATCTGGCGGAACGCTATCAATGCCCCGTACTGATTTTGTCGGACCTGATGCTTTCAGAACATACGGAGACCGTCGACAAACTGGACTTGAACGTTCGCGTCGATCGCGGCGAGGTTCTGACGGAATGGACCGATTCCAGCCCCTACCTGCGCTATAAGGATGTGCCGAGCGGTATTTCGCCCCGCATCTACCCGGGCACGCGCAACGTTTCTTATGTGTCGGCTTCGGATGAGCATAACGAGCGTGGCGAAGTTATCTCCGACGTTTTTACCGATCCCGTGATGCGCAAAAAGATGGTGGAAAAGCGCATGCGCAAAATGGACGGCGCCCGCAAAGAAATCGCCAAGCTCTTTCCGGTGAAACTCGAAGGGCCGGCCGATGCGGACGTGACGCTTGTCGGATGGGGATCCAACTACAATCTGCTCAAGGCGTTGCTGCGCCGCCTCGAAGAAGAAGGCACCAAGGCGAATATACTCATGATCAAAGTCATCGCCCCGTTCCTGAGCGAGGAAGTCGGCACTATTCTTTCGAAGTGCAAGCGCCCGATCATGATCGAAAACAACTTCACCTCTCAGATGGCGCGGCTGATTCGCATGGAGACCGGCTATAACATCAAAGATAAGATTCTGAAATACGACGGGGAGCCGTTCCCCGCCAGCCTGGTGTATCGGGAAATTAAAGGCATTCTCGCGAAAAAGAGCGGTTCCGCCGAAGCGGGCGAAGTCGTTCGCGTGGGCGCTGCCGTTTAACGCTATCAACTAAATAAGGAGAAAAATCATCATGGTAGATGCCGCCGTATTTAAATCCGAAGTAAAACCCGATTGGTGCCCCGGTTGCGGGGATTTCGGCGTTCTGACCTCGCTGCAGAAGGCCTGCGCCGACCTGAATCTCGAACCCAAGGACATCATGGTGGTGTCGGGCATCGGTTGCTCGTCCAATCTTCCGGGGTTCTTTAATTCCTACGGCATGCATACGCTTCACGGCCGCTCGCTGGGGGTGGCTCAGGGGGCCAAGTTCGGCAACCATGATATGACCGTGATCGCCGCCGGCGGTGATGGCGACGGCTATGGGATCGGTGTGGGCCATTTCATTCATGCCATTCGCCGCAATATGGACATGACCTATATTGTGATGGACAATCAGATTTACGGTCTGACGACGGGACAAGCCTCGCCGACCACGGAGCGGATGACCAAGACCAAATCCACGCCGACCGGCAGCTTGGAGAACTCCCTGAACCCTATCGCGTTAGCTTTAGCAGGGGGTTGCTCGTTCGTAGCGCGTGGATTCTCAGGCGAGCCCGCCCATCTGGCGGAGACGTTCAAGAAAGCGATTCAGCATAAGGGTTTTGCGCTGGTAGACGTATTCAGCCCCTGCGTGACGTATAACAAGACGAATACATACCCCTACTTCAAGCAAAGGGTCTACAAGATGGAAGACGAGAATCACGATACCAAGAATTTTGAAGCGGCCATGAAGAGAGCTCAGGAATGGGGCGAACGCATTCCGATAGGCGTCTTCTTCGCCCAGGAGCGGCCGGTTTATGAAGACGGAGAGACCGCGATGATGAACGGCCCGCTGGCGAAGCAACCGTTCAAACCGCTCGACCCATCGATTTTGCTGGAGTTCGTTTAAGCCGTACTGCCAGGAGGTCACTATGATCACATTGAGTCCCGGTGCTCTATCTGAAGTGAAACGCCTGCTTGAGAAAGAAAACAAGCCGGAGCTGGCTTTGCGCGTCGGCGTCCGCGCAGGCGGATGTTCGGGGATGTCTTATATGCTTGGGTTCGACACGGCGCGTCCCGACGATAAAGTTCAGGAAGTCGCAGGTGTCAAAGTCCTGGTCGATCCGAAAAGCGCTTCCTATCTGGAAGGCACGCAGCTGGATTATGCCGATGGGCTGCAGGGCAAGGGGTTCACCTTCAGCAACCCGAACGCCACACGCAGCTGCGGCTGCGGCGAATCCTTCTCGGTTTAATGGAGGTTGTTGACCCGCGCGAGCTCGTGACGGGCGGCATGTTCCGGGAGCAGGATTTCCGGGACGCCGTTAAACGGTTTGACTGGTCCCGGTTCAAGGACAAACCGGTTCTCATTCAGGGCTGCGGCAGCATCACTCTTCCGACCTGGACCTACTGTATCATCACCGCCGAATTGGCCCCTTACGCCAAGTCCATCAGTTATGGGGAGCTGAAAAATCCGATCCCCGTTTCCGGCAAGCTTGGAGCCTCCGTCTAACGATTTTATGGCCACACAAGACGATATCCTCAGCGCACTTCGCCAGGTTCAGGAGCCTGAGCTTCACAAGGATCTGGTGACGTTGAACATGATCCGCGATCTCACCGTGAACGGTGAGAATGTGGCCTTCACGCTCATGCTGACCACGCCGGCCTGCCCGCTGCGGGATAAAATGAAAGAAGAGGCCCGGCAAGCGGTGCTCCAGATCCCGGGCATTAAGAACGTCGAAGTGAAGCTGGAAGCGGAAGTAAACCGCGATAACCGTTTAAAAGACAGTAAGGCGCTTCCGGAGGGTATCAAGAATATTATTGCGGTGGCCAGCGGCAAGGGCGGCGTCGGCAAGAGCACCACGGCCGTCAATCTGGCCGTTTCCCTGCAGCGCTCCGGCGCTAAAATCGGGCTCCTGGACGCCGATATTTACGGTCCAAATGTGCCGATGATGATGGGCATTGCCGAAGATCATCGGCCTCAGGTCACCGCGGAGCAGCATTTGATTCCGCTGGAGAACCACGGAGTGAAAGTCATCTCCATCGGTTTTCTGGTGGACAAGGGCAAACCGATTATCTGGCGCGGGCCCATGCTGCATGGCGTGATACGCCAGTTCCTGACCAGTGTAGAATGGGGCGAACTGGATTATTTGATCGTGGACCTGCCTCCGGGCACAGGCGATGCGCCTTTGAGTCTCGTTCAGACGGTCCCGCTTTCGGGCGCCGTGATCGTGACGACGCCCCAGCAAGTGGCGCTTTCGGATGTGCGCCGATCGATTGCGATGTTTAATGAAGTGCGCGTGCCCGTGCTGGGCCTGATTGAGAATATGGCAGGGCTTGACTGCCCGAATTGCCATCAGCACATCGATCTTTTTGACGGCAAGGGCGGAGAGACACTGAGCAAGGAATTCGATGTGCCGCTGCTCGGCCAAATTCCCTTTGATCCGGCGGTTGGCCGGGGCGGCGACCAAGGCGTGCCCATTTCGATTTCGAAGCCGCAGTCGGTGCAGGCCCAGGCATTCTTGAAAGCCGCCGAATGGGTGGCGGCCCGGGTAAGTGTTCTCAATGCGGGCGCCGAACGTCCGCTGATCCAGATTGGATAGGGGGAAGTCATGACGCAATTGGAAGCGGCCCGCAAGGGTCAGATCACGCCGGAAATGAAGCGCGTCGCCGAGAAAGAAAAAGTTTCTCCCGAATTTATCCGCGACGAAATTGTGGCCGGCCGTCTGATTATTCCGGCCAACATCAACCACCTCAAATACCGCCTGGACCCCACCGGCATCGGCATCGGCGTGTCCTGCAAGATCAACGCCAATATTGGCAACTCCTCCACGACCTCCAATATCGATCAAGAACTTGAGAAACTGCACATGGCCGTCCATTACGGTTCCGACACGGTCATGGATCTGTCGACCGGCGGCGATCTCGATGCGATCCGCGAAGCGATTATTCAAGCCAGCACAGTACCGCTGGGAACGGTTCCTATTTACCAGGCGCTGGAAACGGTGGACAAGATCGAAGATTTGTCATGGCCTATTATGCGTGACGTACTTGAAAAGCAGGCCAAACAAGGCGTCGACTATTTCACGATCCACGCCGGTGTCCGCAAGGCCTATGTGCCTTTGGCGCGCAACCGTATCACAGGGATTGTCAGCCGGGGGGGATCGATCCTGGCTCAGTGGTGCACGGCGCATAATGAGGAAAACTTCCTCTATACGCATTTTGATGAAATTTCAGAAATTTTGAAAGCGTACGATGTCAGCTACAGCTTGGGCGATGGTTTGCGGCCCGGCTGCCTCGCCGATGCTTCGGATGCCGCGCAGTTCGCCGAATTGGATACGCTGGGTGAATTAACCGCCCGCGCGGTGGCGATGGGTGTTCAAGTGATGGTGGAGGGGCCTGGCCACGTTCCCGTCCATCAGGTGGCGATGAACGTGGAGCGCCAGCAGAAAGTCTGTCATGGCGCGCCTTTCTATGTGCTGGGACCTCTGGTGACCGATATTGCGCCAGGCTACGACCATATTACTTCAGCGATCGGGGCGACGCTCGCCGGAACGGCCGGAGCAGCCCTGCTTTGCTACGTAACGCCGGCCGAGCATTTGAGTCTGCCGAGCGCTCAGGACGTTCGCGAGGGCGTGATCGCGTATAAAATCGCGGCGCATGCGTCGGATGTGGCACGTCAGCGCCCGGGAGCGCGTGACCGCGACGACGAACTCTCCCGCGCCCGATTCAATTTTGACTGGAATCGACAATTCGCCCTGTCGCTCGATCCGGAAGCCGCGAAGGCGAAGCACGATTCGACGCTGCCGCAGGAAGGCTTCAAGGACGCGCCCTTTTGCTCCATGTGCGGGCCCAAATACTGCGCGATGAAAATCACCCAGGACGGCCGCGCCATCGAAGAAGAAAGGGCGCAATTGGTGTCATCCCCGAGGTCGTAGTCGGGGATCCATCTCGCCGTCGCACGACGATAGATCCCCCGCCAGAGGCTGCGGGGGATGACAAAAAGATTTATGACAGCAGCCGCCGCAAAACAATCGTCCCTGCAGGACAAGGTGTTGGCGCTCAAAAAAGAGCGCAACGCCGTGATCCTTGCGCATAACTACCAGATCGGCGAGGTTCAGGATATCGCTGATTATGTGGGGGATTCCCTCGGCCTTTCGCAGCAGGCGGCTAAGACACCGGCTGACATCATCGTTTTTTGCGGCGTTCACTTCATGGCGGAAACCGCCAGCATCCTCTCGCCGGATAAAAAAGTTTTGATTCCTGACCTGGAGGCGGGTTGTTCGCTCTCCGATATGATCACGGTGCCGGCGCTTTTGAAATGGAAGGCCGAGCACCCGGGCGCGGTGGTTGTGACGTATGTGAACACCTCGGCTGCTGTCAAGGCGGAAAGCGATTATTGCTGCACGTCAGGCAACGCGGTGAAAGTGGTCGAGTCCGTGCCGGCGGATAAGGAGATCCTTTTTATTCCGGATATGTACCTGGGCGCCTATGTGCGTGCAAAGACCGGGCGGAAAATGCATCTCTGGCCCGGCTACTGCGGCGTGCATTCAGCGATTTCGACCGAACGAGTGAAAGAACTGCAGGAAGAACATCCCAAGGCGGAACTGCTGGTGCATCCGGAATGCGGGTGCAGCACGCCGCAGATGATGCAGGCGAATCAGCTTTTCTCGACGGAAGGCATGATGCGGCGCCCAGGGGCGTCAGGCGCGCAGGAGTTCATTGTGGCCACCGAAACGGGCATCATTCACCGGCTTCATAAGCAGTTTCCGGAGAAGACCTTTTTACCGGTATCAGAGGACGCCGTCTGCGGCTACATGAAGAAGATCACGCTCGAGAAGGTCTTATGGTCTCTGGAAGATCTGAAACATGAAGTGAAAGTTCCGGCGGAAATCGCTGCGAGGGCACGGAAAGCCATCGATCGTATGATGGCGGCCGTCTGATTATGACTATCGAAATCTCAATCGCAAACTGGAAAAACTGGAAAGGCCAGGGGCAAACTCTGGCTGTATTCGCTTTTCAGGAAGAAAACCCGGTTTTATTGGGTCTGGCCAAGCCCACGGCGGCTGCGCTGGTCGCCATAGCCAAAGCTGACGGTTTTAAAGGAAGTGAAGGGGATACCCTGCTTCTGCGGCCGGCGAATTCTGACCCTGCGGAACGAGTCCTGTTGATCGGGCTGGGTAAGAAAAGAGATTTCAGCCTTGAAACACTCCGCCGTGCCGCACCGAAGGCGCTCCGCGGGGGCGAGAAGCTGGGGCTCAAGAAAATCGCCATCAGGGCGCCGCAGGTCGCCCGAACCCCTGGCGCGCAAGGGGTTGAGCTCCAGGCTCTGGCCGAAGGGCTGTTTCTGGGAGCTTACCGTTTTGATAGACACCGCAATGTGCCTGAGGATGCGCCGAAACCTGTAGAAGAGGTCGCTTTGTTGGTCGACAATGTCAACGCGCTGACATCGAAGGCCGTGGCGAGAGCTCGTACCTATGCTCAAGCCACGATACTCGCTAGGGATCTGATCAACGAACCCCCCAGCCGCATGAACCCTGAGCGGCTGGCGGCGGAAGCCTTGAAGCTCAATAAAAGCCCTATTTCTGTACGAGTTTTCGAGAAAAAAGAGCTTGAGAAAATGGGCATGGGGGGTATCCTTGGTGTCGGCGCCGGAGGGGCGGTGCCTCCTAGGCTTGTCGAATTGACTTATAAGCCGTCCGGTAAAGCAAAGAAGATCGTGGCGCTGGTCGGCAAAGGCATTACATTTGATTCCGGTGGGCTTTCGCTTAAGCCAGCTCAATCCATGGAAACGATGAAAGATGATATGTCCGGCGCGGCTGCAGTTCTTGGCGTTTTCAGCGCGTTGGCGGCCCTGGAACCCCCGATCGAAGTCCGTGGTTATATGGCTATAGCGGAGAACATGCCGGGGGGACGCGCCCAGAAGCCGGGCGACGTCCTGAAAGCTTTCAACGGGAAAACGATTGAGGTACTGAATACGGACGCCGAAGGCCGGCTGGTTCTGGCCGATGCCTTGTCCTACGCCAGTTCGAAGAAGCCGGATATCCTGATTGATATCGCCACACTGACCGGGGCGGCGCTGGTGGCCCTGGGGCACCTCGTCTCGGCCGTCATGGGGAACGACCCCAAGCTCGTGAAAGCGATTTTACAGGCCGGTGGTGATTCCGGTGAGAAGTTCTGGGAATTGCCGCTCGTGAAGGAATACCAGCAGGATATTAAAAGCAAGATCGCCGATGTGAAGAACATCGGCGGCCGGCGCGGCGAGGCCGGCACGATCATCGGCGGATTGTTCCTGAAAGAATTTGCTGACAGCCCGGCCTGGGCGCATATCGATATTGCAGGGCCCTCATGGACCGACAGCGATCAGCCGTATTGTCCCACAGGCGGTACCGGACATCCGGTCCGTACGTTGTTGCGCTACTTGGAAAGTCTCTAAGAAAGGAAAACGACCATGGCCGAAATGACCGGCGCTCAGATCGTGTGTGAAGTCCTCAAACGCGAGGGCGTCGAGGTAGTTTTCGGCATTCCCGGCGGCGCCAATCTGCCTTTGAATGACGCGCTGGGCCTTTCCGGCATCCGCTTTGTGCTGACGCGCCATGAGCAGGGGGCCTCGCACATGGCCGACGGCTATGCCCGCGCTACCGGCAAGGCCGGTGTTTGCTTTGCGACCTCAGGCCCCGGCGCTACCAATCTGGTGACCGGACTGGCCACGGCGAACATGGATTCCATTCCCGTCGTGGCGATTACCGGGCAGGTGCGGACCGACGCAATCGGTTCGGACGCCTTCCAGGAAGCCGATATCACCGGCATCACGCGACCGATCACCAAACACAATTATCTGGTCAAGGATATCAAGGATCTTCGGCGCGCGATGCAGGAAGCTTTTTATATTGCGACGTCGGGTCGACCGGGGCCGGTGCTGGTCGATATTCCCGTCGATATCCAGCGCGCAAAAATTGAAATGGACTGGGATGACAAAGTCGAAATCCGGTCCTATAAGCCCACCACCAAGGGCCACCCAATGCAGATCAAGCGCGCGGCAGAGCTGATTAAAGAATCCAAGCGCCCGTTGCTCTATGTTGGCGGCGGGACGGTGGCTTCGGGCGCCTCGGCGGAGCTCAAGAAACTGGCAGAGAAGGCGAATATCCCGGTGGCCTGGACTTTAATGGCCAACGGCGCTTTTCCTCCGACTCACGTTCTGGCCATGGGACCGCTGGGCATGCACGGCAAGTACAGCACGAATATCGCGATGCAGAAATGCGACGTCCTGATTGCCGCGGGATCCCGCTTCGATGACCGGGTGACGGGCAAACTGCAGGCGTTTTCGCCTAATTCCAAGAAAATTCATATCGACATCGACCCGGCCAACATTTCTAAGACCGTCATGGTGCATTGCCCCGTGGTGGGTGATTTGAAGCAGGTCCTGGGCGAGCTGGCTGAGGCCGTTCCCAAGCTCGATCACAGTGATTGGATCAAGGAAATCACCGAGATGGACCGGCAGAACCCGCTGTCGTTCAAGCAGGAGGGGGATGTCATCCGGCCGCAGTATGTGATTCAGGAGCTGCATCGCCTGACCAAGGGCGATGCGATCATTACCACCGGCGTGGGTCAGCACCAGATGTGGGCGATGCAATGGTATCAATGCAACCAGCCGCGGCGATTTCTGACGTCGGGCGGTCTCGGCACTATGGGGTATGGATTTCCCGCGGCGCTGGGGGCCAAATTCGCTTTCCCGGACCAGACGGTTGTTTGCATCGATGGTGACGCTTCATTTCAGATGACGGCCTGCGAATTGACCACCGCCACCATGGAAAAACGACCCATACTGGTCTTGATCATTAACAATTACTTCCTGGGTATGGTCCGTCAGTGGCAGGAACTTTTCTATGACAAACGCTTTTCCTCCAGCAACATGACGGCTAAAGGCGGTTTGTCGAAAGACTCCAACCAGCCGGATCCCAGTAAAGCGGTTTACATTCCTGACTTCGTGAAGCTGGCCGAAGCTCACGGGGCCAAGGGTGTTCGCGTGACGACAAAAGATCAAGTGACCTCGGCCCTGGAAGAGGCGCTCAAGGAAGTGAAGCACCGGACGGTAGTTCTGGACATCTATATCGATCCGGAAGAAAAAGTGTTTCCCATGGTGCCCGCCGGCAAGGGCTTGGACGAAATTATCGTGGATATGGCATAAGGAGAGAGACCTCATGGCCGAACCTGTTGCTCAGACACCGCCCGCTCGCAAACCGAAGCCCCTGGCATTGATCTACAAGGATTATTGCACCGGTTGTGAAGCCTGCATCCAGATGTGTCCGATCAAGGATTGTATCGTCAAAGACAGCGGGGCGGAATCGCCGGATAAGTCCTGGGTTTATGTGGTTCCACAGAAATGCATCGGCTGCACGCTTTGTGTTCAGATTTGTCCCTGGGATTGTATTGAGATGATTCCACGGGAGCAGTACCCGCAGGGAGCGCCCGGGAGCTATACCGGAGCGCCGGGAAGTGTGATATGAGTTCAGCCAACGGAGATTCAACTCTCTTTGACGTTATTGTGGTGGGCGCCGGCCCCGGCGGCCTGGCCGCGGGCCTTTATGCCGCACGCGCGAAGCTAAAATCTGTCGTCCTGGAAAAAGAACTTCCCGGCGGGCAGATCAACAAGACCGGTGTGATCGAAGATTATCCCGGTTTCAGTACGATCGACGCTCGCGAGCTGGCCCAGAAAATGGCCGATCATGCCAAGGAATTTGGCGCGGAAATCCGCACCGCGGACGCGCGGGCGATTCGTAAAAAAGAGGATCTCTTCGAAATTGAAACTGCCGAGGGAATTTTAACTGCAAAAACCGTCATTCTGGCGTCGGGCGGCAGTCCGAATTATCTGGGTTGCAAAGGGGAAATGCCGTACCAGACCAAGGGCGTCAGCTATTGCGCGATCTGTGATGGGGGGCTCCCACTTTTCAGGAATAAGCCGATGGTGGTGGTCGGTGGAGGCGATTCCGCGCTCGAGGAAGGCCTCTATTTGAGCAAATTCGCTTCGCATATCTATCTCGTGCATCGCCGGGACCAATTCCGCGCCTCCCAGATTCTGGTGGATCGCGTGAAAGCCAACCCCAAGATGGAGCTTGTCTTGAATTCCGCGCTTGAGGAAATCGGTGGCAGTGATCTGGTCGAATGGGCGAGCATCCGCGATTTAAAGACACAGCAAATCCGCAAGTTGGACGTGAGCGGTGTGTTCATCTATGTGGGCTTCACGCCGAACAGCGGGATTGTGAAGGATCCGATTCAGAAGGACGAGAAGGGCTACATATTGACGGACCAGGCCATGCGGACCTCGATTCCGGGGCTTTTTGCCATCGGGGATGTGCGCCAGCAGTTGACCAAACAGATCACGAATGCGGTGGGCGACGGGACCACGGCCGCGGTGGCGGCGGAAAAGTTCATCCACGGAACGCTGGATCAGGCAGCGGTCTGCACCCGGCGACTGTAAGATTTTAGTTGCTAGTTTCGCGTTTCAGGTTACACTTGAGTAAGGAGTGATCCATATGAAAGATATTCTTGTTCGAATCGGTGGTGAAGGCGGCGAAGGGGTGATCAGCTGCGGCGAGCTGCTGACGACGGCCCTGGCCCGTTCCAATTATGAAGTGTTCACGTTCCGCACCTATCCGGCGGAAATCAAAGGCGGTCCGGCCATGTTCCAGGTCCGCTCCAGCGATGAGCTGGTGCTCTCGCAGGGCAAGCTCGCGGATATCCTGGTCACCTTCAACGAGGAAGCGTTCCAGCTGCACGGGAAAAGTATTCATCCCGACGGCCTTCTCGTTTATGACCCGGCCCATTACAAACCCGAAGGCACCTTTGAATCTTACGCGGTTCCTCTCGATGAAATTACGCTCAACGTCGTTAAATCCAAACTAGGTAAGAACGTGGTTGCCCTCGGCGTCGTGGCGAGAATTCTCGGCATGTCGCTGAACCTGCTCGAAGAACTGGTGAAAGATCGCTTCGGCAAAAAAGGGGAAGTGGTCGTCGCGAAGAATCACGAGGCGTTGCGCACTGGTTTTACGTATGTCGATCAACATCCTTTTAAGAAGCAGCTCCCTAACTTTGAAGCGCGGTCCTCCCCGTATAAGCGCGTCGTCATGTCCGGGAACGAAGCGCTTTCCATCGGCGCGATCTCGGCCGGCTGCCGATACTATGGTGGCTATCCGATTACACCCGCGTCTGATATTCTAGAGTTCATGGAGAAAGATCTGCCGAAATTCGGCGGCGCCGTGGTTCAAACAGAAGATGAAATAGCGGCGATTGCTTCCGTGGTTGGGGCGTCCTATGCCGGCAAGAAGGCGATGACAGCGACCTCCGGCCCCGGGCTGGCTCTGATGGTGGAAGTTATGGGTCTGGCATCGATGTCGGAGATTCCCTGCGTTATCGTCGATGCTCAGCGCAGCGGACCCAGCACCGGAATGCCAACCAAGACAGAACAAAGCGATCTGAACCTCGCCGTTTATGGAGCGCATGGGGATGCCCCGCGCATCGTGCTGGCGCCGGGCGACGTTGAAGAATGTCTCTATTACATTATTCAGGCATTTAACCTGGCGGAGAAATACCAGACCCCGGTCATTTTTCTGACCGATCAATCATTGGCGCACAGGACTCAGACGTTCCCCTGGCCTGATTTCAAGAAAGTCCCGGTGGTTAATCGCTTGATTCCATCGGAAGATGATCTCAAAGAATATAAACGCTTTAGATTGACGGAAAACGGCGTTTCGCCGATGGCGATTCCAGGGACGGCGGGTGTCTATGCCGCCACCGGTCTCGAGCATACCGAGCGTGGGTCCCCCAATTTTTCGCCGCAAATGCACGTCACGATGTCAGGCAAGCGGGCGAGAAAAATTGATGCGGCATCGCGGGAAAAGGGTTTCACCGCGCGGTTCGGCGCCGCGAAAGCCAAGATCGGCGTGATCGGCTGGGGCTCTACGCAAGGCGCTATTCGCGAAGGGGTGGAGATGGCGATCAAGGAAGGGTTGAGCGTGGCTCAGCTGCAGCTTAAGATGGTCTCCCCTCTGCCGGAGGCCGACATTCGGGAGTTCCTGAATTCCGTCGACCAGGTCGTCATTGCCGAACTCAATTTCGGCGGGCAGTTCAATCAGATCTTCCGCTCGAAATTTCTGATACCGACGCATTCGTTGACGAAGTGCGAAGGTTTGCCGTTCTATGCGGAGGAGATTTTGGCCAAAGTGAAAGCGGTTTCAGCCGGCGAAAAGCCGGCCGTCGCTGCGGCAGCGCTGGCGCGATCGTAGAAGACCTGCGGCGGATGAGTTCATCGCCGCAGGTCCCGTCGAAAAGGAATAGCGAACGGGAGAGGAAATTTTATGGCCCATACAACGACAGATTATAAATCGGATGTAAAAATTACCTGGTGCCCCGGCTGCGGCGATTTCGCCGTGCTCAACGCCTTGTACCAGGCGCTGGCGACGATGGATCTCGACCCCAAGAATGTTGTCATCGTGTCGGGAATCGGCTGCTCCGGCCGCCTGCCCATTTTTGTGAATTCCTATGGATTCCACGGCGTGCACGGGCGCGTGCTTCCGACAGCGATGGGCGTTAAAATCGGCAATCCGAAGCTGACCGTTATTGCGGTAGGCGGCGATGGGGATGGATTGGCGATCGGCGGCGGTCATTTCCCGCATGCCGCGCGGCGCAACATCGACATCACCTATATCATGCTCGACAACAATATCTACGGCCTCACCAAGGGGCAGGCCTCACCGACGACCCTGCAGACTTTCCAGGGAAAATCGAGCCCGTACGGGGTCGCCGAAGAGAACCTGAACCCCATCGCGCTGGCACTGGCTTACGATGTGTCCTTGGTGGCGCGCGGCTACTCGGGCCAACTCAAACATCTGACCGACCTGATCGTCGAAGGCGTGAATCATAAGGGATTTTCGTTTATTCACGCGCTCTCCCCCTGCGTGGTTTTCAACGATACCTATAAATATTACGGCAAGAAAGTGACCCCGATTGCTCCCTACGAGAACACCTCGAACAAAATGCGCGCCCTGGAGATGTGGCAGGATAAGCAGAACATCTTCCTCGGGACATTCTATAAGGATGAAACGCGACAGACGTTCAATGAGCGGATCCGCGATATCATCGGACAGTTCCCGCGGGACGATGAGAAGTACTTCAAAGAACTCGTTAACCGTTACGCGTAATGAAATTATTCCGAGCCGGGCTGGCTGCTGTTCTCGCACTTTCCCTCCTGCCGGTCCATTCCCAGGCCGAGGATTCCGAAACTGCCGTTCTGATCATGGCCCACGGGGGGACATCCCAGTGGGATTCAACGGTCAAGAAAGCCGTTAAGAAGGCGGACATTCCCTATCCTCATCGAATTTTTTTCGGTATGGGCGATATGCCGCATGAACAGCGCGAACTGCAGGACGCCGTGGCGTCCCTTGAAAGTGGAGGCGCACACACCATCGTGGTCGTGCCGCTTCTCATTTCCTCCTATTCCGAAGTCGCCCGGCAATGGAAATATCTACTCGGGGTCGGCGTCCAGCCCGGTTTTAACAATGTGCCGCTGTTTCCGATTGAAAAGCACTCCACAATCCAATTCATGGAGCCGCTGAACGATTCGGTCGTGGTCTCCGAAATACTCCTCGACCGCGCTCACGAAATCAGCTCCGATCCGGCCAAGGAATCCGTTATCATCGTGGCACATGGCCCGAACGATGACGCTGACAACGCGCGCTGGAGCCAGACGATTCAGACGATCGGCGCCCACATTAAAGAGCGCGGAGGCTACAAGTCGGTGGAAGGGTTCACGCTGCGGGACGACGCGCCGCAGGCGGTTCGTTCGCAGGCGATTCATGAATTGAGAAACCGCATTGAAGCGATTGACCAGGCGGGCAACCGCGCCCTGGTGGTCTCGCTGCTGCTGGCGCCCGGCGGCATTGAGCACAAAATTGAGCTGGAGTTGCGCGGATTGTCGTATGCGTTCAACACCAAGACGCTCCTGCCGGACTCCCGCATTTCCGAGTGGATCCGCAGTCAAATCCCCTGATCGAAATAGGTATAATCCTTTCATGATCGATTACTTCAAAGCGATCTGGACGAATTCAGTCGCTCTCCTAAAGGGCCTTGCGCTCACGCTCCGCTATTTCTTCCAGAAGAAGGTCACAATCCAATATCCGCATGAGAAAGCGCCCGTGCCGGAACGCTTCCGCGGCATGCTCACCTTCCACATCGATGAGT
>Ga0207158_1122_pt1 | contig 18655 bp, 15 predicted proteins | sample Alteio_BWMinHeat_22_FD_153512 | JGI IMG/M metagenome (GOLD analysis project Ga0207158, IMG submission 153512) | Enriched cells from forest soil in Barre Woods Harvard Forest LTER site, Petersham, Massachusetts, United States -... | ecosystem: Environmental > Terrestrial > Soil > Temperate forest >... | reverse complement strand
CGGCAATTAGGCTGCGCGCCGGTCCCATCTTCCGCGATCGGCGCTTCCGCTTGATCGACCGCCGAACCCCTTGCCCAAGGTCCGACGCATGCACGCCCCCGACTACATTCTTGCAGACCGCTTCGGCACAACTTGCGGGCTGCACCGGCGCTACTCTCGGCGCGCCTCCGACCTGCCCCGCGCAAGCAAAAACGCTCTCCGTTTTTGCACCCATTCACCCATCCGTGCCAATCACGGTAGCAGAGCGTCCCTCAGCGCCTTTGAGCGTCAACCGATGTCGTTCAAACACTCTCAGAGTCCGTCACCTGACGGTGATAACGGTAATCCGGCAATCCACGCCAATTACGGTTCCGGCGCGCCCCTCGCCTACCGTTACCAATCGGTGATAACGGCTTCGGCGCGCCCCCTCGCCCACCGTCACCAATCGGTGATAACCGCTCCCGCACACCCCTCCAACCACCGTCACCAATCGGTGATAACGGCTCCGGCACACCCCCTCGCCCACCGTCACCAATCGGTGATAACGGCTCCCGCACACCCCTCCAACCACCGTCACCAATCGGTGATAACGGCTAATGCTGCGTCAAGCGTCGAACGAGGGGTAGCGGAATTCGCCAGAATTCCGATTCGGCCCGGAATTCTGGCGAATTCCGCTACGAGGTCATCCATCGCTCGACCTCTGACGGTGCACTGGGGCACGCCCTCCGCCCACCGTCACCAATCGGTGATAACGGCTCCGGCACCCCCGACTCCTCTCCCCCAAGTACGGGGGAGAGGGGAGCGAATGGAACCGGCTCTGGGCCGCGTTTCATGGGTCTGCGTTCTGGCAACGTTATTCTGCTCGCTTCTTGGCGCCGGATGCTCCTCGCGCCCCGCGTCCGATGGTCCTACCTTGACATTGGCCACGACAACCAGCGCGCAAGATACGGGACTCCTGGACGAACTCCTGCCGCGCTTCCGCGACGAAACCGGCATCGAAGTGAAGGTGGTCGCCCGCGGCACCGGCGAAGCTTTGCAGCTGGCCCGGCGCGGCGACGCCGATGCGTTGCTTGTCCACGACCCCGCCTCGGAGGAGCAACTCATCGCCGACGGTTTTGGCGAAGCCCGACACGAGATCATGCATAACGATTTTGTCTTGATCGGACCGGCGAGCGACCCGGCCGGCGTCAAAGGGGAGAAGTCGATCGCCGCCGCCTTCGCCACGATTGCGGCTCAAGAAGCGGCGTTCTATTCACGCGGCGACAAATCCGGCACCCATCAAAAGGAAAAAGCCGTTTGGCGCGCGGCGCACATCGAGCCAAACGGGGCGTGGTATCGATCCTCCGGCGTCGGCATGGCGGAAATGCTCAGCATGGCGGACGAAAAGCAAGGCTATACGTTGACCGACCGGGGCACTTTCCTGAAACGGCGCAAGCATCTGGAATTGGTCATTCTTTCCGAAGGCGACCCGCTTCTTCTCAACCGCTACAGCGTCATTGTGGTGAACGCCTATAAACATCCCCATGTTCACCACGCGGAGGCAGAGCGCTTTCTCACTTTCATGCAGTCGCCGGCGACCCGGAATTTTATTGCCGAATTCGGCGTGGAGCGCTACGGAGCGCCCTTGTTCTACGTGAACGAAATCAATCCGTGATCTAAATGACCGTGCGCGTTCTTGCAGCAATACAAGCCTGAAGCGCAAGCGAAGACCTTCGCTTGCGCTTCAGGCTTGTGCTGCCGAATCCTACACGGCGAAATGGCTTGTCGGGCGACCACTCCGCGTTACGGGCCTTCGGCGAAGAACAGGCGATCCTGCAAATCGCTCTGCACCATGCTCTGCGCGTGCCCGTCGCAGTACAGGACATTGAAGACATGGGTATGCCGCTGCGGATAGTGCGTCTGCGCGTTCGCGTCCGTGAAGGGCTCCCACGGACCGCGCGGCGCGATAACTCTCGAATTCGCACAACCCGGCGTTTTGGCGTGATCCCAGACGATCATGACGTTCGACGTGCCGTTGCCGTTGGTGATTTCGACGAGAGTCCTGCCGTTAGGGCCGCCGGTGACGTAGTTCATCCCGTAGCTGCATTGGTAGCGCTTTCCTTGCGTGGGGCTGCCGGGAGTGATGTCGATGCCGTCGGGACACTGGAACACTTTCTTGTTGCCTTCGACGAAAGGATAAATCAACGAGCGCGACGGATCGAAGTCGGGCAACGGATCGTCGGTCGGCCCGACGCGGTTGTCGTAGGGCGCCCACCAGACCTCGTTCGGCCCGGTGAATAGAGTCGGTGTTTTCAGGAAGTCGCAGTTAATGTCGGCGCCGCCCATCCACGGCGCGGGGCATTGCCGGTAGCGCGGCAAATGGCCCAGGGTGTCGTGATACATGTGACAGGCCAGGCCGATTTGGTGCAGGTTGTTGGCGCATTGGATGCGATTGGCCGCCGAACGCACCTTTTGCACGGCGGGGAGGAGCAGTCCAATCAAAATGGCGATGATGGCGATGACCACCAGCAGTTCGATCAAGGTGAAGCCGTCTCGCTTGCGCGTCATGGTTCGTCCTGTTGTTAGCCGCCCGGCCGTTTGACCAAATAGCATGATGATGCCATTTGCTGACTTTGTTACGGCGCGGAGTGAACCATGACAAGGAGAATCCGGACAAAGGGGAAGTCACTCCCGAAATGGGCCGGCGTTGAGCTGGGTAAATTCGTCCTTTACGCGCTGAATCATGCGTAGGCGGACGGCCTGGAAATCGGCCGCGAGTTGCCGAGCCTCGGGAGTGAGGCAGCTCCGTTGTGCATCTTTGCCGCCGACCTGGGTTTCGACCAGTTGCCGGCCCAGCGTCTTCTCCGCCTCCTTGATTCGACCCCACACGTAGCGATAGCTCTTGCCGAGGTCGCGGGCCGCTTGCTTGATCGAGCCGGCATTCTCCACGGCTTGTAGCATCTCGCACAACCCGTGGCCGAACGCGTAGCTGCCATTGATCTCCAGCCATACTTTGACTCGCGGCGTTAACGACTTTCGCGGTGATCTCACGCGCGGCATGACTGGAACCCCAAAAAATCGGGCGCTTGCGATTGTAATTCAATGCACGTGCGTTGCAACGGGCATGCTCTCATCCCCTACGCCAGTACCGTACGGTGATCGCCCACGACGCCGTCAGGTAATAGACCGGATATACCAGCGACACAACTGCCGGCCACAGGGTTTCCTCGCCCGGCGGCTGGTCGGTGGGTAGGCGCCAAACTATCCACGCCAGCAGGCACGTCCACGACGCCCCCAACGCGTTCGCCAGCCAGTTCCATCGTCCCGGCCGGGTAGGATACAGGTATCGGCTAGGCACGAGGGTCAAGAGCGCGGGGAGAACGAGCAACAAGATCGTTGCCCAGACCGGGAGCCGAAGCACATACAGGTAGAATGCCACGACGTTCCAATACGACGGAAACCCAAGGAAATACCCATCGGCCGTCTTGGCTTCCACCTGCGAAAAGCCGTAGGCGCTGGCCAGAAGCGGGACGATGAGCCAGCACGCCTGCATTCCAGGCAGGAGGTCCGCCCGCCATACCAACAGCAAGGGCAGGCAGGTATAGGTCACGAAATCGATGAGGTCATCGAGCTTGGCGCCGTCGAAGCCCGGCAACACTTTTTTCACGCCCACGGCGCGGGCCAACGTGCCGTCGGTCGCGTCCACGGCGGTGGCAAAGATCATCAACATGAGTGCAAAGCGGAACGAATCGGGGCCGCCTTGAACGATTAGCACGGCCATCCACGCCGCGGCGAGCAAGCCAAGTGCGGTGTAGCAGTGGACTCCCCAAGCAAGCGCCCGCCGTCGCCAAGAAGGGCGCTCCGACGGCGCCGCGCCGTTGCTTGCGGCCAGTTCCCTGTCAGGTTGGTGGACCCGAAGATTCACGCGCGATGCTCCTCGAGAATGCGAGTCTTGCGCCGTTGGAGGAACACGTAGTAGCCTGCCCCAGCAAGAACGAGAACACCGCTGAACAGCCAGGCCGCGTTGGCCTCTAGCCAGGTCGTATCGTCGTCAGGCCGGGGCCAACCGATGTTGACAATATTGAAAACGCCCCAGACGACGGCCACGGCATTGATCGCCAGTCCCCAACGGCCAAGCGAGAAGACGCCCTTGGCGCCGGACCCGCCCCAGCCCGGCCAGCCCCGCATTCGGCGCAAGAGCAACGGTGTTGTGACCAGAAGATACGCGAGATTGGCCAAGACCACCGATGCCGGGATGATTGCGTCGATGATCTTGCGATTGTTGAAATTCACCGCCAAGGGCAGGGCGGCGAGTAGCCCAGTAAGAAGGGCGGGGACCAGGGGCGTTTTCGAGCGAGCCGAGATTCTTGCCAGTGTATGGCTGAAGGGCAAATTGTTGTCTCGCGCCATGCCGAAGATCAGACGCACCGCGCCCGTCTGCACCGTCAAGGCGCATACGGTGACGGCCAGAATCACGTCGCAGAGCAACATCTTGCCCACGGTTCCGCCGAGCGCGTCCTTTATGATCAGGGGCAGCCCGCCGTCCTTCTTTCCCAGTGCCGGGTCGGACAGGTTTGCCGCCGCCATGAGGCCGAGCAGCAACAGCGTACCGCCCAGTATCGCCACCGCACCCAGTGCCTGGAGGATCGCGCGGGGCGCGGTCTTACGCGGATCGCGCGTTTCTTCCGCAAGCAGACCCGCGTTCTCGAAGCCGTACATCACATACGACGACATGAGCGCCGCCGCGAGGAACGGCCCCAGATAGCCCACTCCTGTCCCCTTGCCCTGTGTGTCCATGACCACGTCCGGCCCTCGCTGAAGGCAGCCCAGCAGCAGAACGACCAGTAACACGGACCCTGATAGCTCGGCGACGACGCCTACATTGTTTACCAATGAAAGCAACTTGACCCCGGCCAGATTGAGGACCGTCGTCAAGGCTATGACGACGCAGCCGAGAACCACGGCGTTTCGGGCCTGATCTTGTTCGGCAGCGGGATCACCAATGAATTGAAATCGAGGATCGATTTGCGGCAACGTGGTTTGCACGGCCAGGGCAACGGCCGAGACCGTGACAATCTGACAACAGAGATAAACCCACCCGGTCATCCAGCCCCAGCCGCCGGAGCCGACGTACTTCGACCACTGGTAAACGCCGCCCGCCACGGGGTAGTGCGCCGCCACTTCCGCGAAACAGAGCGCGATGAGAAACTGGCCGGCGAACGTGATCGGCCAGGTCCACCAGGCAGCAGGACCGCCGGCGGCGTAACCGACGTAGAACAATTGGAACGTGCCGGTCAGGATGGAAAGGTACGAGAAACTGGCGGCGAAGGAAGAAAAGCTGCCGAGCGGGCGGTCCAGCTTCTGCTTATAACCGAGCGCGGCCAGGTCGCCGCTATCCTTCGTGGCGAGAGAGTCCATCGCGGGTCCTTGGAAACGGAAATACAGCATCGGCGCCAAGGCATTGCTATTGAACCGCACCCACTGGCTGGAACTCCATGTATTTCTTAACCGATTTTTCGCTATCGCCGAGGGGCGGCCGGAGATTAGCCTACTACTTTGAAACCAACGCGCCTTTTCACCGTTACGAGGTCCATCATGCGTCGATCCCTCGCTGCGTTCGCCGTTCTTCTATTCGCCTGTGCTGCTCTTGCGATCACTCTTAAACCCGAGGATCGCCCCGCGCCGGTGAAGCGTGACGCGCCCGCGCCCGTGCTGCCGGGCGTACAGACGGACGGCTTCATCCGCCTGCCAAACCAATGGGCGCTCAAGCCCGTCGGCAAGCAATTGACCCTCGGCGATTTCCCGGTCAACATTGCCGTCCACCCTGGCGGCGAATTCCTCGCGGTCCTGCACGCGGGCCACGGCGAACATGAAATCGTCATCGTCAACCTCAAGAGGCAGAAAATCGTCAGCCGTGTCACGCTCCCGCAAACGTGGTACGGCCTCTGTTTTTCCCCCGACGGCAAGCAGCTGTACGCCAGTGGCGGCGAATTCGAAGTCGTCCACGCGTTTGATTTTGGCGACGGCTTCCTGGGCCGGCACCGGCAAATCCCGGTCGCATGGATCTTTGACAAGTTCATTCCCGGCGGCCTCGCCACCGATGCCGCGGGCAAGACCTTGTTCGTCGCCGGCACCTGGGGCGATGGCGTCAGTCTCGTGCCGCTGGATAAACCGGAAAAACGGACCACCCTCGAAATGGGCAAGCAGAGCTATCCGTATGCCTGCCTTCCCGCATCCGATGGTAAGCGGTTGTTCGTCAGCCTGTGGAACAAATCCTCCGTGGCCGTGATCGACTTGGAAGATAAGAAAGTCGCCGGCCACTGGCCCACCGAGAATCACCCCACTGAGATGCTCCTATCGCCCGACGGCAAGACGCTCTACGTCGCCTGCGCCAATTCCACCAAAGTCAGCGTCCTCGAAACGGAGGCCGGCAAGGGGCTGCAAACCATTTCGTGCTCGCTCTACCCGAGCGCCCCGAAAGGGAACACGCCCAACAGCCTCTGCATGACGCCCGATGGCCAAATGCTCTTCGTCGCCAATGCCGACGCCAACAATCTCTCCGTATTCAAGACAACCGAGCCGGGCAAGGCGCAACCGCTCGGCTTCATCCCGGTCGGCTGGTATCCGACCTCGGTGCGTTACAACGCTGCCGACAAGAAGCTCTACGTGACCAACGGCAAGGGAACAACGCCGTTGGCCAACCCGCAAGGCCCCGACCCGCTTTTGCCGCCAAATCCGACCGTTCGGGAATACATTGCCGGCCTATTCCGCGGCACGCTTTCGGTCATCGACATGCCCACGCCGGAGAAGATGGCCGAGTTCAGCAAACAGGCGTATGCATGCAGCCCGCTTCGTGAAGACCTCGGCGCGACCGCCGATTGGCCCGACGGCAATCCGATCCCAAAGAAAGTCGGCGACGCCAGCCCGATCAAGCACTGCATCTACATCATCAAGGAAAATCGCACTTACGATCAGGTCTTCGGCGACATGAAGGAAGGCAACGGCGACCCGCACCTCTGTATCTTCCCGGAGAAGGTCACGCCTAACCACCACAGGCTGGCCCGCGAATTCGTGTTGCTCGACAACTTCTACTGCGACGGCGAGGTGTCGGCCGACGGCCACGAATGGTCGATGGGCGCGTATGCCACCGATTTCATCGAGAAGATGTGGCCGCTGCACTACCGAGGCAGTTCGATGAAGAAACTCCCCTACCCCGGCGAGGGAGCGTACGGCGACATCATCCGGCCGGCCGGCGGGTACATCTGGGACCGCTGCATTGAGAACAAGACGAGCTTCCGCGTCTACGGCGAATTCGTCCAGCCTGCCAAGAAGCAGACCGATCCCGGAACGGTTCACATCAAAAGTCTCGACGGACACTTCGATCCCCTCTACCGCCCGTTCGACATGGACTATACCGATCAAAAGCGGGCCGACCGCTTCATCGCGGAGTTGGCCCGGTTTGAGAAGGATGGCGAGATGCCGCAATTGACCATCATCGCCTTGCCCAACGACCACACGTCGGGATCGAAGCCCGGCAAGCCGACGCCCACCGCCCAGGTCGCCGACAACGACCTGGCCTTGGGCCGCATCGTTGAAGCGGTCAGCAAGAGCAAGTTCTGGAAGGAAACCGCAATCTTCGTGGTCGAGGACGACGCTCAGAACGGCGCGGATCACGTAGACGCCCACCGCACCGTCGCCCTCGTCATCAGCCCGCACACGAAGCACGGCGTCAAGGATTCATCGCTCTACTCGACGAGCAGCATGTTGCGTTCCATCGAGCTGATCCTCGGCCTGAAACCGATGAGCCAATTCGACGCCGCCGCCCGGCCGATGTACGCTTCGTTCCAAGCGGAGCCGGATACGAAGCCTTACGAACACCTGGTTCCGGATGCCGATATGAAGGCGATCAACCCAAAGACGGCCTGGGGCGCGAAGCAGGCCGAGGAAATGGACCTTTCCAAACCCGACGCCGTGGACGACCTGCTCATGAACGAGATGATCTGGCGTTCGGTGCGCGGCGAGGAATCGGCGATGCCGCCGCCTGTCCGCGCGGCGTTCGTATTCCCTCATCCGGCGAAGGACCATGATGACGATGATGATGATGATTAAAGGATTGCGAAGGTTAATGGCCGCCGAATGCGCTTGCGATACCAAGCATGTTCCGACATGATCAACGCTACATTCCTCAAACTCACGAGCCGCGCCTATCTTGTTTGCCTGGTGTGGGGTGTTGGGAGATAGTCGATGGAACCAACCGGCGAGACTTTCCCAGAAAATGAGCCCGATTTGACCAACCGCCGGGAATCCAAATCCGTTGAACCGGCGCATCGGGATCTCGATGAGCTGGTTTCCGCAGCCAACCGATCTGCTTTTAGAATACACTCCCCAAGGGCCGTGGCGTTCGCCTCACTCTTTGGCGGTCCGCTGGCCGGCTGCACTCTGCTCGCCTTCAATTACTTCAAGCTGTCCCGCCCGTTCGCTGCTGTGCAAACCATACTTCTCGGCTTAGTGGCTACGGCACTGGAGGTGCTCCTTCTGGTAGTCTTGCCGGAACAGTTCACCTATTCCGTGCCGCCGATTTCTCACCTTGCCATGGTTTTCTTGGCGAAATCGTTGCAAGGAGGGGAGTATAAACGCCATCTGCAAGATGGTGGGGAAACGGCGCCCCTCTGGATCGCCTCCGCCATCGGATTCCTTGCGTCCATGGTCATCATTTCTGGCCTTGCCGCCTGGAATGTCTTCGAGGAGAACGAGGAGAGTCCAGCTCCGCATCTCACCTTCGGACCCGATGAGGAAGTCATTTACGACAATGGTGCGGCGGAAGCCGAGGCTCGAAAGATCGGCCAGTTTTTGCAAGCCAACGGGTTCTTCAACGGCGTGGGCGGAAAAAGCGTGCGCGTTATGCGGCCGGAGAATGTACTGGTTGTGGAGTTCGTGTTGCAGCAAAGAGCGCTCGACGATCCACTTTTTGTCAAGGATTTCAAGGTTGTTCAAGCCAGGCTGTCACGCGAGGTGTTCGACGGACGACCCGTGGAGGTGCATCTTGTCAACAATCGGTGGGAAGTGCAGCACACGTTGAAGTGAATCGGAGCGGAGGCCGGATTGTCAGCCTGCCCCCGCCCGGACCCGCTGGTTACTTCCCGTCCTTCTTCTCCTTCTCCGCTTCTTCCTGTTCCTTCAGCAGCTTATTCACGGCCTCATCCATCTTTTCGCCGCGTACGTTTTTGTAGCGGATCACGCCCTTGTGGTCGAGAACGTAGATCGTCGGCCAGCCGTGGACGTTCCACTTCTTGGCGAGCGGGCCGCGAGTGCCTTCGGGGCCGTTCCACCACGACCGCCAGGTAATCTCTTCCTTTTTCATGACTTCCTTCAGCGCGTCCTTGTCGGTGTCGCTGTTGACGCCGAGGAGCGCGAACGGCTTGCTTTCCAGCCGTTTCACGAGCGACCGCTCGTGCGGGTACATGGCCCGGCAAGGGCCTCACCAGTTCCCCCAGAAATCGATCACCACGACCTTGCCCCGGTATTCGCTCAGTTTGAATTTGTTGCCGTCGAGATCGTCGGCCTCGATTTCAGGTGCAGTCTTGCCGATCGCCAGATTGCGCATCTCGAACAGCTCGCCCTTGGCGAGGTCGCCGAGGGTCTCTTCGCCGTACATCTTGACGGCAGGGTATTCTCCGGCGACAAGCTCGAACAGTTTCTCGGCTTCCTTGGTCAGCGCTGCCGGGTCGCTGTCCTGCAACTTCTTGATAATGTCCTTCCCATATGCGTCCTCGTACTGCTTGGCGAGGTCCGGCTGCTCCTTGATCGTAGTCGCGGCTTCAGCGGTTCGTTTGATGTACAACCCCAGGCTGTAGGTCGCCTTGCCCTTGCCTTCGTTGGTATTGCATTTCTCCACGACAGCGCGGATGAACTGCTCATTCTTGAGCGACGGGGTGTAAGAGAGCGTCTGGCAGACGCTGACGACCTTGTCATTCCCCGCATGATTCAGGAGCAAGTCGAGCGCCTTGTCCTTCTTCTTGGCGGCATCCGCGCCGTGCCCGCCATTGGTGACGACCCAGATCAGCGCGTCCGGAACCACACCTACGTCCTTCGAGTTTTCCTCGGCCAACTCCAGCAGCCGAACCGCAACCTTGTCGGGCTTGGGCATCTTTTCGGTGAAGATTCTTTGCCGTTCCTCATCCGTCTTGGCTTCGCGCAGCAGCGCGTAACACTCTTCCTGCTGTTTCTGATAGGCGGCGATCAGCGCCTTGTACTCTTCCGCCGGCGTCAGATCCTTCTTGTCCGGCTTGTCGTCGGCGGCCGACAGCGCCGGCCCCCAGGCCAGCAGCAGAGCCGCCCCCATGACCATGTAGCGCATGTTGGGTTCCTCCAATGGCGAATAGGGAAGTCCAGACTTGTCACCTTAGATCGGAGGAAGACAGACCGCAAGATGCGGCGCGCAAAAAAAAGCCCACGGAGTGCAATCCGTAGGCCTGGGCCCCAAAGACGCAGGTGGGAGTCGAACCCACTTCAACCGCTTTGCAGGCGGTGGCCTCGCCGTCTGGCTCCCGCGTCACAAGTCAGTATCCTCGCCAGGAATCGAACCTGGACCTCGACCTTCGCAGGGTCGTGAGCTGTCCGTTACACCACAAGGACGCTGCATTTCCCGGCCCGGAGTCGAACCGGGAGCCGGACTTTAGGAGAGTCCGATGTTCTCCATTACACCACCGGGACATCCGCAAGAGCCGACGACTGGATTCGCACCAGTATGATCCCGCTTACGAGACGGGCGCCTTTCTCAGTCGAGCCACGCCGGCAAAAGAGGCCATCCGGGGGGAATCGAACCCGCCACCGCATGCTTCACAGGCATGCATGCTCGCCGATTACAACACAGACGGCATCAGTAGTCCCGGGTGGAATCGAACCACCGATCTTCTCCACGTCAAGGAGACGTCCTACCGCTGAACGACGGGACTATTCAAGCACCCCGACCAGGATTCGAACCTGGAACGCCTGGTTCGAAGCCAGGCATGATGTCCGTTTCACCATCGAGGCGTGAGCGGAAGGCAAGGGAGTCGAACCCTCATCTCCCTTGGGGGAGATCCACCTTAGCAGAGTGGCCCGGCGAACCGGTATCCGGCTACCTTCCAATGTCAATTCACTCCAGCGGAAGGCGAGGGAGTCGAACCCTCACTCCCCTAAGGGATCCGCCTTTCCAGTGCGGCCCGGCAACCCCTATCCGGCTGCCTTCCGTGCTTGTGGGACACCATTCCAATGGTGTCGTTTCCCGCCGACACCATTGGAATGGTGTCCCACAGCTTCAGTGGACCCACCGGGAATCGAACCCGGATCTCCGGCCTGCCAGGCCGGCGTCGTCCCGTTGGACCATAAGCCCCTTCGAGTGGAGCGCCGGGGAGTCGAACCCCGATTTCCCGCGTGCGAGGCGAGCGTCGTCCCATTGGACCAGAGCCCCACGAGTGATCCCGGATGGACTCGAACCATCGTTTACTGGATGTGAACCAGCCGTCTTGGCCGCTGGACCACGGGACCAAATGTTTACCAATCACCACTCACCCAGTAGTCAGGGTGGGAGTCGATTCCACAAACGTCCGCCTCTCGAACGGACCGCTTTGCCGGTTTGCGTACCTGACCGTCGCCAGTCGAGCAGGTCGGATTTGAACCGACGTGTCCCAGTCTCCCAGACTGGTAGATGAAGCCAGGCTCTCGTACTGCTCGAAACCAGTCACCGAGGAGGGATTTGAACCCCCGTTCTCGTGTTTCCGAAACACGCGACCACTCCAGGCTGGTCCACTCGATGATTCAAGTCGGGGCGGTCGGATTTGAACCGACGTAGGCTTTATGGGCCATGCGGCTTATGAGACCGCGCTGGAACCGGACTCCAGTCGACACCCCGATGCTATATTGTGGTGGCACGTTTCCAACGTGCCGGGGAGCGACGAGCAAGTTGAAAACTTGCTCCCACAACCCCAGTACCCCATGCGGGAGTCGCACCCGCACCTCCTGATTGAAAGACAGGCATCCTTCTGTTAGACCAATGAGGTATCCGTCATCTCCCAGACACACGATCCAGTCGCCGGTTCGGGGGTCGCACCCGACGGGCGGAGGATATCAGCCCCCGCTGGACTCTGGTCCCCCGGCAGTCCCAAAACTTCCGAAGTCTTCCTAGACTTCGGAAGTTTTTCAGTAGGCCGTAGGGGAGTCGAACCCCTCTATCCGGCTTGAGAAACCGGTGTCCTCACCCGAAGACGAACGACCCATCAAGTGCACCGGGCAGGAGTTGAACCTGCACAGCTCGACGCGGGCGGGTTACAGCCGCTTGGGCTCGCCAATGCCCAGCCGATGCATTTCGATGTCCCCTCTCCCTCGGAGAGAGGGGTTGGGGTGATGGCAATGACACGGGTGGGAGTCGAACCCACAATCATTCGCCAAGGTTTGAGCTTGGCCGCTTTGCCGGTTTGCGTACCGTGCCCCATCGAATTGTGGGGGCACGTTTCCAACGTGCCCTAAAGTGAGCACGTTCGAAACGTGCTTCCACAGAATCTCGCAGCAGGTCCACAAGGATTCGAACCCTGATCAACCGGGTTGGAGCCGGGCATGTTGCCGTTACACCATGGACCTATCAGCGATTGCTCGTAGGACGGATTTCAATCCGTCCTCATCGGACCGGACGGATTGAAATCCGTCCTACAGCGCCTCCAGCGGGATTTGAACCCGCGGCCTTCTGGTTGACAACCAGACGAGCACTCCTGGCTGCTCCATGGAGGCGTTTGAGTGGCTCAGGTGGGAGTTGAACCCACAGCATCTCAAGTTCTGAGCTTGAGTGGTCTGCCCATTGCCTACCGAGCCGTTCGTCACTTTGCCCAGGGTGGGAGTCGAACCCACACCCGCGCGGGTTTAAGCCGCGCCGCTCGGCCCATTGGCGTACCTGGGCCTGTCAAGATCCGGGGGCTGGGATCGAACCAGCGTCTCCTGGTTCAGAGCCAGGCGTTGCTACCGCTAAACTACCCCGGAGCAATCCAACTTGCTGACATCCCGTCGTCACTTCAGGTTCGGGGAGAAGGGGTCGAACCTTCATAGGCAGCTTCAAAGACTGCCGGCCTACCGTTAGCCGATCCCCGAGAGTGTCCTGTGGGAGTCGAACCCACCTCTCCAGTTTGGAAGACTGGGGCCTGGCCGCTCGGCCAAGGACACCTAAGCGGAAGGAGAGGGAGTCGAACCCTCAAGGCATTGCTGCTCGGCCGCTTTCGAGACGGCTGCCATCGCCCATTGGCTCGCCCTTCCGTATCCAGCTGCGGCGGCAGGAATCGAACCTGCATTCGTCTGCTTAACAGGCAGCCGCCTTACCATTGGGCCACGCCGCAATTCACGCCAATTAGGGCGGTGGGACTCGAACCCACGTTCTCCGGCGCCCAAGGCCGGCGGATTGCCCCTCTCCCACACCCTAAGCACAGAGCACCCAGCGGGAGTCGAACCCGCACGACCAACATGGCAAGCTGGTAGGCTGCCGCTACATCATGGGTGCGTCTTCGGCTTGCCGTTTCGCGCTCGCAAGTGAGCGCAAAACGACAATCCCGTTCTATCTTCAGTGGGACCAGAGGGGCTCGAACCCTCACGTCACGGTTTAAGAGACCGGTATGCTGCCGCTAGCACCTTGGTCCCGCTTGTCCTCGTCAGTAGGGTCGGAGGGACTCGAACCCTCACCTCATCGCTTAAAAGGCGAGTACGCTGCCGTTACGCCACGACCCCAAAGGGAATCGGGCGTGACGTTTCAGACGCTGGATTGGATACATGAAAACCTCTCCTCTGTTCCAGGAGTGGGCGCACTCTGTTCGGCAAACTTCCGAAGTCTCCGCAGACTTCGGAAGTTCTGGCGCAGTGGGCCGGGAGGCGCTCGAATCCTCGTATCCGGCTTTTCAGACCGGCGCTACACCGTCTCAGCTACCGACCCAACGAAAAAGGCCGGGCGTTTTGGATGACGCCCGGCCTTGTTGCGACTTGCGCACATGAACCAAGCGTCACCCGTCCGGATCTTGAGGCAGACCCTGTTCACTGCCCTGTTCGGCGACGAACCGGATCGGCTTCGCTGGTAAACAATAATTCGACCAAAGGACGGACATTTTCATCTCTTCGTTTTTGGTTCCCGCGGGTCTTTTTCGCCCGCACACTTACTTGACGCAATGAGCCGCGCATTAGTTCGCGGAATTTCGCAATTTTTTTCCGATCACGGACCGCCATACCTCCGGTTAAAATGGGGGATCGGCGATCCCTGTCCATTTCAAAGGAAACCTCACATGAATATTACGCGCAGCCTCTTGGTTCTTGCGCTCCTACTTCTTGCCGGTTCGGTCCTGGGCGACGACCTGAAGTCCGGCCCGGACAAAGGCGAGAAGGTCCCGGAGCTGAAGGTCTTCGACGCCACCGGCGAACACAAGGAGAAAGACGTCGATTACGCCGCCGACCGCAAGGACAAGCCGACCGTCTACGTTTTCATCCAAGCCGAAAAGTGGAGCCGGCCGATGAACCGCTTCCTCAAGACGCTCGATGAGTCCGTAAAGAAGGACGACGGCGACTACGTCGTGGCCGTCTGGCTGACCGACAAGCCGGATGAGTCGAAGGAGTATTTGCCGAAACTCCAGCAGTCGGTGAAATACGAGGCGACCGCCTTGACGTGCTACACCGGCGAAAAGGCGGGGCCGAAGGGGTGGAACATCAACGCCGACGCCCACTTGACCGCGGTGGTGGTCAACAAGGGCAAGATTGCGGCGACGACCGCGTATCAATCCATCAACGAAACCGATGTGCGGGCGGTGTTGGAGGCACTGAAGAAGGCGAAGGAAGAAAAGTAGCGAGACTCTAAACCCACCGCAGAGGCGCAGAGGACGCAGAGAGAGAGCGGGGCCCATCTTTCTCTGCGTCCTCTGTGCCTCTGCGGTGTGCTATTTCTTCGCCCCAACGCAATACATCGTACCCTCCGCCCTAAGGAAAATCGCCCCGTCCGCCAGAGCCGGCGTCGCCAGCATCGGCCCCTTCAGCTTATTCGTGGCCAGCGTCTTCGGTTCCGCGCCGGGCTCGACGACGAACGTCGTTCCTTCCTCATTCACAAGATAAATCTTGCCCTCGGCCGCGACCGGCGACGCGGAAAATGGTCCCTTGAGGCGGTGTTTCCAAACCGTTTCGCCTTTGGCCGCGTCCACGCAAAGGAGCGCGCCGGCGCCGTTGACGCCGTAGATGTGGTCGCGATAGTACAGTGGCGTCATGTGGCCGGTCTGCATTTCGCTCATCTTCCACAACTCGGTCGGCGTCGTCCCGTCCGTGGCCGGTTTGAGGCAAACCAATTGCTTGCCGGGAATGAGCAGCCCATCCTTGCCTGGGAAGGGCGAAGGAATGCCACTGGCTACGTCGGCACTCTCATAACTCCAGCGCTTGTGTCCGGTGTCCACGTCATACGCCGCCAGTTCCTTGGGCGAAGGGAAAACAACCTCCGCCTTGCCGCCGTTATCGATCACCAGCGGCGTCAGGAAATTGATGTCGCGCGCCCGTTCAATCTTCCATAGATTCTTGCCGGTCTTCTTGTCGATGCCGGCCAGGAAGGACTCGCCGGCGTTGTCCATCGGGACCATGAGAACTTCCTTATGGAGAACCGGCGACGACGCCATCCCGACCTGGTTGGTGATGGTCGGGTAATCGCTCACCAGCGAACGATACCAGAGCTGGTTGCCGTCAACGTCGAAGGCGGCCAGATCGCCCGTGGCAAACAGCGCATACACGGCCTTGCCGTCGGTTACGGGCGTCGGGGCGGCCATGCAGGTCTTGGGATGACACTGAGTGGAACCGGTGGACCAGATCGTGCGTTCCCAGAGCTTTTTGCCGCTCGTGGCGTCGAACGCGAGAACATGCAGCTTGTTTTCCTTGAAGCCGCTGCTCGCGGTGACATAGACGCGCCCGCCGGCGACGACCGGACTGGACGCGCCGCGCCCCGGCAGATCGGCCTTCCAACGCAGACCTTCTGTTTCGCTCCATTTCAAGGGGAACCCGGTTTCCTCGGAGACGGCGACGCCGCCCGGGCCGCGAAATTGTGTCCAGTCGGCGGCCGGCACAACCTCCCGCAGAACGAGCAATATCGCCCCGACCATTACCCATCGAATGCTTGGTTTCATTTCCGCACCTTCCCTTCCGGCGTCTCGCCCTTGACCTTCGGCTCCACGACCGTCATCGGCACGGCCCCGCCCAAAGCATCGCAAATGCGTAACTGGAACCGCCACTCCTGCGCCCACGGTTCTGTCTGCTCATTTTGGCAGATCTTTACGAGGATTTCGTTGCGCCCTTTCTTGAGCGTTCCGCGGCCGACGTGCTGATCCACATCGATGCCATGATGATATTCCTCGCGCGCAAAGACCTGCTTGCCGTTGAGAAAGATCTTCAACGCATTGATGCAACCCGCCCGCATTTCGACCGGCCGCTCCTCCGGCGATTCAATCTCGGCGTAGGCGTACGCCGCCGCGCCCTTGACCTTACCGATTACCTTGTTCAGATCGACAAGGCCATAAGGATCGGTGGTGGTCTGCGCCTTCCAGCGGACCTTCTCTTCCTTCTTTCCGGGATAGATCGCGTCAAGATCGACGGCGACCTCCGGTGGATACAGACGGGCATAGCCCTTGCCCTCGGTGCTGTCGAAGGGCGCGGCCAGTGCCCACTTTTGGATGAAACCATATTGAGCCGCCAGATCAACCTCCACGCCAAGCTCCTTCAGCTTCTTCGCGATCAGGTCCACCTGATCCTTGTCGCGCGCGGTATTCAGCAGCTTGCGGTAGGCGTCGGTGGCGGCGGGTTTGTCGGTCAGGGCCTGCGCGTCCTTGAGTGAGACGGCCACCGCATCGCGCCGCAGTTCGCCGTTGGAGTCGTCGAGCATCCCCGGCAGTAGACGGGCCGGGGCCTTGGCATCAACGGAAACGAGGAGTTCATACGCCAGTCTTCGACCCTTCCCCGGGTTCTTTCGATCCTTGACGAAGGCTTCGAGCTTCTCGGCAGGCAACGTCTGGCTGGCGTTCAACCCGCGCTGGGCGATGGCCTCGGCGGCGGTGCGCAAGTAATTGGCGGCGGTGGCATCCGCGCCCTCGTACGCCGCCAGAATTGCGGGCAACGCGTCCGGCCCTTGCTTGACCAGTTCGGCCCACGCCTTGCCCGCGTCGGCGGCGCCGACGCCTTCGCGCTTTACCGATTTGATGGTCTTGAGCAGCGCGTCCGTCTCAGCCGCCGGCGCGCTCGCGGCAAACGCCGCCAGCAGTCCGCAGGCGACGAATCCTCGGATAAGTGGGTTTCCCATATCGGATGCCTCCGAATACTCGTGTGGCTCCCTGTGGTGGACTGGCCGCCTAATGGTAGACCTCTCGCTCCGCGAGAGGCTGCCTCTCGCGGAGCGAGAGGTCTACCCTCTAAATAGCGATTACCTTCCCACCGGCAAATACTTCTCGAACCATGCCGCCATCTCCTCCTTCATCTCCGGCAAATATTCGTGCCCCGTGTTCTTGTAGACCACGCTGCGAAAGCCGTCGCCCTTGTCATAGAGCTTATACATTTGCCCGAGTTTCTTTTCCAGCACCACGATGCCGTCGGTCGGCGCGCCGCCGTCCTGGTCGCCGGAGAGCATCAGCATCGGCCGCGGAGCAATGAGCGCATAGATCACTTCGGTGTCGAAATGCGATAGGAGACCGGGAACGTAGTAGTAGATGCCATGCGCCCGCATGTTGCCGTGGGCGATCAGTTCGGTGTAGCGAGTAAAGCAGACGATGCCGACGACCGCCTTCACGCGTTCGTCAACCGCGGCCAGCCACCAGCTGCCGGTGCAGCCCATGCTCATGCCGCTGGCGCCGATGCGGTCCTTGTCCACTTCCGGCCGAGTACACAGGTAGTCGAGCAAACATTGTTGATCGCGGACCATCATCCCCCACAGCGTGCGCCCCATCCACAGGTTGAGCTTGAACAGGGTCGCCTCCTCGCCGCCGCTCTTGTTGTCCTCGCGCTTGCCGGCGGGGCCTTTTCCGACGCGGTCGCCGCAGAAGTAGGTGTCGATGGACGCCACGACGTACCCCTGTTTGACCAACATCGGGCCGACGCATTGGCTGTTCTTCTCGTCGGTGCAGACGCTTTCCTTCGAGCTTCCGTGGCCGTGCAGCAGGACCACGGCCGGCGCAGGGACTTTTCGCTCTTTGGGTATGAGAAGAACGCCGGTCACGATGGCATCGACGCCGTTGGAGAACTCGAAACGCTCCAGTGTGTAGCCGTCGTGGTCTTCGGTCTTCGTCACTTTCACCTTGGCCGGATCGGGCCGCAGCGGCAGGTCGCCGAGGCATTTCAGGAGGGTTTCGCGCGTCTTGGCGCGGTCGGTTTTCTGCCACTTGTTCAGATCGGTCGGCACCGGCCAGTCGGGAATCTTCAAATTGCGGAACGCCTCCGGTACGTCGGCCCACGGCTCCCCCTCCGGCGTTCCACCCTTCGCCGCCTTGGGCGTTACGCGCACCTGAGCATTGAGCGGCGTGGCCATGATCAAGACCCCCATTACGATGACCGCCGTTCGTGACATGGTTTTCTCCTGTTTCTAGGGCTTCATTGCGTATGAGTGACTTTGCTTGTCAATTGCGAACTTTGAGGGCGGATGAGCGCCTTCGGCGTCCGATGGACACCCGCCCGCCAAATGATG
>Ga0207158_1079_pt2 | contig 18657 bp, 5 predicted proteins | sample Alteio_BWMinHeat_22_FD_153512 | JGI IMG/M metagenome (GOLD analysis project Ga0207158, IMG submission 153512) | Enriched cells from forest soil in Barre Woods Harvard Forest LTER site, Petersham, Massachusetts, United States -... | ecosystem: Environmental > Terrestrial > Soil > Temperate forest >... | reverse complement strand
ACCACCCTCTGCACATCGATGATGTTGCATTGATTGTCTTTGTTGAGATCGTAGATCGGCGCGCAGGCGACTACGCCGAGCACGGAGTTGACCTCGGCCTGGACGTCCAAAACGTTGGATTGCCCGTCGCCGTTCACATCACACGCTGATGTGGTTTGAGCCGAGGATTTAAAGGCGGCCGCTATGCCCGCGTAGTCGTCCGCTTGTGCAATCGCGAATGTCGGGGATGCACTTCCGGCGACGGAGAGAACTTGATCTTCCGCACCCAACTTATTGGTCGTCTCTCGTAGCGTGTACCCAGTTCCCGCCGTAAAGGTGTTGTTGTTGGATCCGCTTGTCCCCATCGCAAAGACCAGCTCATCACCGGAACTTGTACCGAGCGTCCCGGTCTGAATGGTGGTGTTACCAGTTCCGCCTTGGGCAGTCGATACCTTATCTAAGGCATTCGAAGCCGCTATCCCGCTGTACTCCAGGAGCGCCATCCTTATTAAGGTAGCTGTACCGCCTAAGGTCACCTGGGCACTGTTACTACCAGGAAGAGCGTTCTGAACATAATATAGGTAGGCAGTTGATCCGTCTGCCGTATTGGCTTGGGTAGCGGCTAGTGGGTAGGTATTGCCTAAAGTATCGGTGACAGTAACTGCTCCTCCACCTCCTCCAACGCGTAGAGCCAAAATTAAGAGATTACCTGCCTTATTAGCTCCTGGCCAATTCACGGTGCAGGTGGCAGCGGCTGCGCCGCAATCTTGAGCGGTCCCTTGGACAAAGATGATCGTGCCGGGAGGCGCCGCTGGTGTGGTGGCCGAAGCGGGCGTCGAAGGGGCACTCGTATTTCCGGCGGCGTCGAAGGCGGCTACGGTGTAGGTGTAGAGGGTGGAAGGGCTCAAGCCCGTGTCGGCATAATTATTGGACGAAGTCGTTCCAATCTGCGAACCGTTTCTGAAGATCTGGTAGCCAGTGACACCGACGTTGTCGGTTGAGGCCGTCCAGGTCAGATTAACTTGCGAGAAGGAAGCCGCTGTAGCCGTCAGGTTTATAGGCACTGAAGGAGGTGTAGTGTCAGACGGCGCGCCTCCACGGAGCGGGTGCGGATACGTATACGGCCTATAGTACAGAGTCCATGTGTTTGTAGCGGTGCATTTGTAAAAAGATGCATTTTGAATGACGGACGGTGATGCGGTGGGGTTTGCCGTTGAAGCCACCCAATAACCAACGCCCGTGGTACAGGTTCCGGTCGGCACGGTAGTCCCTCGGCCAATCCCCGCCGAACATGCCACAGCCGTGCAGGCAGAGTCGTAAGTCCACCAGCCAACATTCTGACCACCGTCGCAGGTATCGCCATAAGGCCCCGTAACCGCGAGATCATCTACGCCATTTAAGGTGTTGTTGAAAAGGTAAGTGTTATTGGTCTGGGGAGTGTAGTTGGAAGGTGTAGGGCTGATGGTACTCGGACAGCCCGTGTTGAGCTGATCCACCTGTAAACTGTTTCCGCCGGTGCCGGTCAGAATATTGTTGAAGAACAATCCCCAGCTACCCCGGTGGTGAACCCAGCGATACGTGCCCATGTTCGTGAGCGTGTTGCCGTAATACTCGACTAACATGGTACCGGTTTGACCGGAATTCGGAGTATTGTTCCAATTCTGGAACCCGTGAATGTCCCAGACTTCCTGCGGTGTGGAATTGGCCAAGTTCCAAGTGTTGTATCGCGCCACAAGGCGCCCGCCTTGGCCAGTTTCGATCCATCCCGGATTGTTTCCGGAATACGACGAGGAAAACTGAATCGTGTTATCCTCGAAGTACAGGTTATCTTCAACGCCGTAGCTGAATTGATTGAACGCGGTGTTGGACCATTCCCGCGTGTCGTTGTTGCTGAACAGTCGAATGGGTTCATTGCAGCGGTCAAAGGTGTTGCTGTAAATCACGCCGCGAATTTGTCCGTTGCCATTGCCCGGGGCTTCGATACAACCCGTGCCGGACGGCAAAAGATTCCGGAAAGTGTTGTTCCCAATGATTAGGTATCGGTACGGTTTGGTGTCTGAAACGCCGCTCGCGCCCTGAATCATCAGCAACCGAGGAGACGCGTTCGCCCCATCGAAGGTGAAGCCGGTAATTTTGATGTTCTCGCTGTTGGCGATGGCGGTGGCATCGGGCACAACATCTACCAACTCCGTGCCGCCTGCACTGGTAATGATCGTGCTGCCGGCGCCGGCTCCCTGAAGGGTGATTCCTTTCGTGAGCGATACGGGGCCCGACCATGTCCAGCTGCCGGCGCTGCAGGTGATGGTCGCGCCGCGCGCCGCCGAGTTAATGGCAGCTTGCAGCGTCGCCAAATCACAATTGATGGAAGGCGCCTGCGCGCTAGACTCCGACGCGCCCATGTCCGGGGCAGCGCCGTTAAGCACGACCGCGCCGTCCGATTTTTTGTAAAGCCAGATCTTGGCTCCGTTTGCCCAGGTCGTGGGCGATGCCAGCGTGATCGTATTGGTGTTGTAATTGATGGCGCTGATTTGGACGGTGTTTGTCACGGTCCCGATAGCAATCCAGTCAGGGAACAGCGTCACCCCCCGCGCAAGGCTCGATCCCCAAGTTCCATCTTGAAAGTAGGCAGCATCGTTGACGATGAGCGTCGTGCTCGCCGTACCCGCACCATTGGCTTGCGTCAAAAATGTTCCGCCATCGATTGCGGGAGAGTTTGCCTGTAAGGTGAGGTCGGGAACTGCCGTCACAGAGTACCCGTGGACCGTCGGGAAAAGATTCTGGCTGAGCGGGTTCGTCAGATCTGGATTCGTAAACTTCGGGTCACCATTCGCGGAGAGCCAGTTATTGGTAACGGTATCGATGGAAGATGCGGCGCAACTACTGTTTGGATACCAGCCAAGGTAGCAGATATCCCACGGACCGCTGTAACCGTTGCCGTAAAGAAGATTGTTCTTAACGGTATTGTTCGTATTGGCGCCGGTTCCAGTAAACTGTGCGATTCCCTCGCCATTGTAGGCAAGGTTGCCAAGCCCGTTCACTCCTGCATTCCAGCCATGTCCATTGTGATAAATCGTGTTATTGTAGACATGGTTCAACACCCCTCCGGAGTTAGCGCCAAATTGATCGGCGTATTTAAAGTAGATGCCGCTGTCCATTCCTCCGTATATAAAGTTGTAGCGCGCGATATTTCCCGGAGACTCCATGTCCAGGTTCGTTGAACCGCCGTTGTTGGGATTCGGCGAGCCAAAACCGATTCTGTTCCCCTCAATTAACTCAAAGCAATTGTTGTTGGGGTCGGAGTTGCAGGTCGAAAAGTTTCGGTGGCCATATAAACCGTTATAGGCAGGATTGTCGTAGGTCGCCGTATTGACCCCAGTCGTGCAGCCGGCAATCCACGGTTCGTTATGAACGATGTTATTTTTCACGACGTTAAATTTGCTGTTCGTCATCAAGGTGCTATGGCTGGCCCACTCCACGTAGTTGTTTTCAAAGGTGTTGTAATTATCAATGGAGGTCGGCCCTTGCTCCGACATCCCAATACGAACCATGTCCACCGCTTCTCCGCAAGGATCACTGGCACGATGTCTGGAAAAGTAGTTGTGGTGTATCCAGTTGTTGGTAGCGGCATTGGTGCCGGTAAGTCCTCCGACAACTAGCGCGTTGCCTGCTGCTTCATGGGCGGGATCATTGATCCATGAGTTGTAGGAGATCTCATTGAATGAGGATGTCCCATACAGATTGGCCCCGCGATTTTGGAAGTTCTGGAAGGTGATGCCTGTAATGACAACCCAATTTCTTCCGTCTCCGTCCCAACTGCCGCCTAGAGTGAAACCGATGCCAGTACCGCAGGAAGCGCAATTGATGATCGGGGTTTCTCCCGTATAAGCGGAGAAGATGATCCGGCTGCTCGAAGAAGTGCCAGAATTCGCGGGGACAATTCCGTCGCCCGCAGTGTTGTATGTGCCGCCACGCAAATAAACCGTATCGCCGGCCACCGCATTGGCGTTGGCCGTGCCCAGCGCACAAGTCGCCGCACCCGATAGAGGGCTAGAGCCGACGCAGCTTCCCCAGGCTGCCCCGCCGGTGGGACTCACCCAATGCGTCGCCGCCAGTACTGGCATTGCAACTGCAGAGAAAATTGAAAATAGCACAAAGGAACAAAGGCCCAAAGTTTTCAAAGACGTCTTTTTGGCTTTGCAAACTATTTCCCTTTGAGCTATTTTCAATTTTCTCTGCCGCTGATTACGGACTGACACAAGCCCCTCCGAGCGTCGCATAGGCCCCTTGACACCAATGCATATCTGATATAGACTTTGTATGCATCGCCCGGATAGGAGACATTATGCGAACCACATTGAATTTACCCACAGACATCCTCAAAAAAGCCCAGAAGGCCTGCCGTGCCCGGACGAAGACGGAAACGATTATTCGAGGATTGCAGGCACTTCTGAAACAGCAGAAAATAGAAGCCCTCATCGCTTGGCGAGGCCGTTTGCCCTTGCATATTGATTTGGAGAAATCCCGCCAAAGAACCTGATGGCGAAAGTTCTCGTCGATACGTCCGTCTGGGTTAGTTTCTTCCGTGGTGCGTCTTCGGTTTTTACGGATCAACTCGCTGAACTCCTGCAAAACGACGCCGCCTGCACGACGGCGATTATCCGGACCGAGTTGCTCTCCGGCACCCGCAACGAAAGCGAGTTCCGAGCTTTGGCCAATACATTGTCCGCCATTGATCAATTGTCCGAGATGCCCGACTTTTGGGATCGGGTGGCTCATTACCGTTTTCAACTTGCGCGAAAGGGAATACAAGCTTCCATCACAGATCTTTCGATTGCCCTGATGGCACGCGATCATCGCTGCCCGCTTCTGACCGAGGACAAAGAATTCCGACCCATTGCCCGAGTTATTCCATTCGAATTCATTAAATAGCAGCTCACGGGCTGACACATTGTCCTCCTAGAGCAGCATTCACCACCCTCTGCACATCGATGATGTTGCATTGATTGTCTTTGTTGAGATCGTAGATCGGCGCGCAGGCGACTACGCCGAGCACGGAGTTGACCTCGGCCTGGACGTCCAAAACGTTGGATTGCCCGTCGCCGTTCACATCACACGCTGATGTGGTTTGAGCCGAGGATTTAAAGGCGGCCGCTATGCCCGCGTAGTCGTCCGCTTGTGCAATCGCGAATGTCGGGGATGCACTTCCGGCGACGGAGAGAACTTGATCTTCCGCACCCAACTTATTGGTCGTCTCTCGTAGCGTGTACCCAGTTCCCGCCGTAAAGGTGTTGTTGTTGGATCCGCTTGTCCCCATCGCAAAGACCAGCTCATCACCGGAACTTGTACCGAGCGTCCCGGTCTGAATGGTGGTGTTACCAGTTCCGCCTTGGGCAGTCGATACCTTATCTAAGGCATTCGAAGCCGCTATCCCGCTGTACTCCAGGAGCGCCATCCTTATTAAGGTAGCTGTACCGCCTAAGGTCACCTGGGCACTGTTACTACCAGGAAGAGCGTTCTGAACATAATATAGGTAGGCAGTTGATCCGTCTGCCGTATTGGCTTGGGTAGCGGCTAGTGGGTAGGTATTGCCTAAAGTATCGGTGACAGTAACTGCTCCTCCACCTCCTCCAACGCGTAGAGCCAAAATTAAGAGATTACCTGCCTTATTAGCTCCTGGCCAATTCACGGTGCAGGTGGCAGCGGCTGCGCCGCAATCTTGAGCGGTCCCTTGGACAAAGATGATCGTGCCGGGAGGCGCCGCTGGTGTGGTGGCCGAAGCGGGCGTCGAAGGGGCACTCGTATTTCCGGCGGCGTCGAAGGCGGCTACGGTGTAGGTGTAGAGGGTGGAAGGGCTCAAGCCCGTGTCGGCATAATTATTGGACGAAGTCGTTCCAATCTGCGAACCGTTTCTGAAGATCTGGTAGCCAGTGACACCGACGTTGTCGGTTGAGGCCGTCCAGGTCAGATTAACTTGCGAGAAGGAAGCCGCTGTAGCCGTCAGGTTTATAGGCACTGAAGGAGGTGTAGTGTCAGACGGCGCGCCTCCACGGAGCGGGTGCGGATACGTATACGGCCTATAGTACAGAGTCCATGTGTTTGTAGCGGTGCATTTGTAAAAGACTCCCTGGCCGCCTTTGCCGCTCTGATTCCAGCTTCCCTGATCCGTGGCCCAATAGCCGACGCCCGTGGTGCAGGTCGCGGGTTTTGCCGAGAGAAGTCCGTAACCAACACCCACCGTGCCGTCGAAGTTGGCGTTGTAGTTCCACCAGTTCACGTTCTCCGTGACCCCACAACTATTGACGCTTCCGGAAGACATGGGCTTGACGATGCCATTGACGGTGTTTTTGAAAACATAGGTATTGTTGATGAGGGGGTTGTAGTTCGTCGGCGCCGGGACGATCTGATTGGTGCAGCCACCGTTATACTGATTGGCTTCAATGTCTGGATTGCTGCCACCCGAGTAAGTATTGTTGAAGAACATGCCCCAACTGCCGCGATGGTCAATCCAGCGGTACACCGTATTGACTGCGTTCGTCAGCGCGTTGTTGTAATACTCGACTAGCATCGACCCGGTTTGACCATTGGTGGTACCAAAAAAGTTTTGAAACCCGTGAATGTCCCAGAACTCCTGCTGGCCGGTGACGTTCGTCATATCCCAATTGTTAAAGCGGACGACAAGCCTGCCGCCTTGACCGGACTCGATCCAGCCTGGATTTGAATCGGAGCTGGCATAAGCGGCTGAATATTTGATGGTGTTGTCTTCAAAGTAAAGGTTGTCGGCGCTGCCATATGAAAAGGCGTTGTAGGCCGTGTTCGTCCATTCCGTCGTAGAATCGGCGCCAAAGACTCTAAAAGGCATATCGCAGCGATCAAATGTATTGTTGTAGATCACGCCACGAACCTGACCTCCCTTGACGTAGATGCCGGCGTTACCAGCGCCTTGGACCGAGCCCGTGTTCTGAAATGTATTGGCCGTAATGATCAGATTCTTAAACGGCTTCGTTCCCGTGTCTGGCGCGCCGTTAATGCCGATGAGTGCAAAACCACTCCCATTGCCGTCGAAGGTGAAGCCGGTCACTTTGATGGTTTCATCATTCGCGATGGCGGTAGAATCCGGAGAAAGCTGAAGCGTAGTTCCATCGCCGCCGCCATTAACGATGGTCGTGTTCCCGGCACCTGCGCCCTGTAGAGTGATTCCCTTGGTAATCGTTACGGCGCTGGGCCATGTCCAGCTGCCGGCGCTGCACGTGATGGTCGCGCCGCGCGCCGCCGAGTTAACGGCCGCCTGAAGCGTCGGTAGATCACAGCTGATGGATGCCGCCTGTGCGCTCGCCTCCGACGCTCCCAGATCCGGAGCGGCGCCGTTCAGCACGACCGCGCCATCCGATTTCTTGTAAAGCCAGATCTTCGCCCCGTTCGTCCACGTTACAGGAGATGCCAGCGTGATGGTGCCGGCTGGATTGTTGTACGTCCCGTAGGCAATCGATTTAATTTGAACCACGTTCGTGACAGTTCCAATTGCGATCCAATCGGCCTGCATGGTCCCGCCCAATCCGGTAGACGCTCGACCGAGGTCGCTTCCCCAGGAACCGTCCTGAAAGTACATCGCATCGGCCACGGTCAGTATGGTTGATCCGCTGCCGGCGTTGGTGGCCACGGTCAAATTCGTACCTTGGTCAATCGCTCCTGAGCCAGCCTGCAAACTCAAATCCGGCAGCGTCGTGCTCGCTGGATTGGATAGATCGGGATTGGTAAACTTCGGATCGCCGGAAGCGGAGCATCCGCCATTGGATGTCTGCGCCCCCGTGCACCAGTTGCTCGATACGCCACCCGTGACCTCGGACCAACCGTTCGACGGCGCGCCTTTGTCCATCACGTCCGAAGCCCAGTAGGTATAACTGGCGCTCAGATACATCAGATTGTTCTTCAGGACGTTGCCCTCGCCGGATGCGCCGGTGTACAAGGAGATGTTGGACTGGGGCCACGGACAGGTCGATAAGCCGCAGCTGTGCGCCCAAGGATACCCGAGGCCATTGTTATAGAAGGTGTTGTTGTAGACTCGGTTGTAAGTTCCTCCGTGGCCGCCGCCATTCAAGCCGGCACTCCAGTAATACTTGAACAGGAGACCGGGATTCATCGCAGCATAGAAGAAGTTGTACCGCACGACGTTCTGCGGAGCGGCTAAGGAGAAGCCGTCCGCTCCATCATTTGATTGGTTTACGCCGGCATAGCCGGAACGATTGCCCTCCACCAGCACATAAGTACCGGTCCGGTTGTAGTCTTCAGTAATCTGGAAATTCCGATGCCCGTATTTGCCGTTGTAAGCCGTGTAGTTTGGATTTGAGCTACTATAGGTAGCGGGGTTCTGGCCTCCCGTGCAACCCGACGACCACGGCTCATTGTGAACAATGTTGTTCCTGAACACCGAAAACATCCCATAGTTGTCCCAATTGGTGTGTTGTGCATGTTCAAAGAAATTATCCTCGACACTGTTGTTGTTATCGTTATCAGCGAGATTCCCGTAACTTCCTTGCGAGATCCCGATGTCGAGTGTGTCCGCTCCTCCGTCCGTACAGCCGGTGCCGCTGACCATGAAATGATTGTTGTGAATCCAGTTGTGCGTCGCCCACTTTTGATTTGAGGCGCCCGTAATCGAGATCGTTTTGCCGCCGGTCGTGCTAGTAAATAAATTGTTTGCGATTTCGTTGTGATGGCCGCCATTATCAATCGTTCCCCACTGTCGACTGAAATTGCCGTCGAAGGTGAGGCCCTTAATACTGATGTAGCTGTTGCCGGACAACCAAAATCCGTTCTGTCCATCCGTGATGGTCGGCGTCTCTCCGGTGTAGGCCTCGAACGTAATCATGCTGCTGGCGCTCGATCCGCTATTCGTCGGCTGAATTCCAACCGTAAACCCGCCACCAAGATCGTAGGTGCCACCGCGCAGATAAACGAGATCGCCCGCTATAGCGCTGGAATTGGCTGTGCCGAGCGAACAGGCGCTAGATCCAGACAGAGGCGCAGCCCCCGTGCAACTTCCCCAGGCTGCCGATCCGGTCGGACTCACCCAATGCGTCGCCGCCGATGCCGCGGCTGCTCCGTAGCAGGTGTCGGCATTAAAGGCTGCCGGGTTTGTCCCAAGATTCAAATTGTTGAAGCACTGCTTCGCCGGAATGTCGTAGGAGTGGCCGGCGCCGTTGGCGTTTCCTCCAGTGATGTCCGGACCCGTTGGCGGCCAGGGTGTTGTGCCAAACCAGGATGGCTTAGAGGCCCTATAAAGAGAAGCTGGCATCGACGAGGGAAGCGCGGAGACACCACTCGGCAAGAGATTGGCATTGGTCTGGCCGCTTACGACATTGAAATTATTCCAAAGGATTGTTGACCCATTCGCAATCGGGCCGCAGCTGCCATCGTCTGCAGAATTAGCACACACTTGACCGCTCGTCGCCGGCCATCCCGCGATCTGATTCCAACCAAAAACGTTGCCGATGATATTATCGATGGTCTGCAAAGAGGTGATATAGACGGCGCCGGTATCGGCCGTGTTCTGCGGATTATCGTTATACCCTTTGAGTCGGTTTCGAAAAACCGTGTTGTGGCTCGAAGAACCAAATACGTTATCGAAGTACATATCCGGGAATTCATTCCCCTCAATCAAATTCATGTGAGGGTGCGCGCCGTGGGTCATTAAAGATTCCGGCAGCCAGCTTCCCGCGGGCACATAGGGAGATGTTTCGGGTCCAAAGAAGAAGTTGTAGCCGACAACATCGCCGGATCCGGCTTCCAGAGCAATGGCGGCGCCTCCAGGTCGCAGCACGATATTGTTCTCGATCAGTGTGTCCGATACCGCATGTTGTCCATTGAGAATGCCGACATACCCCGAGTCATGAAGAAAACTGTCCCTAATTTCTGTATTTTTGGAATATCGGACCATCAAGACCGCCCCGGAGCCGCCGCATCCAGAACCGTTGAAATTTACTCCACGCACCCAGCTGCCGTAAGTTCCACTGAAGCCGAGATCCCAGCACCCGGAATTAATTGGTTGAATGGTTAAGTTTTCGACGCTCGAATTGAAAACCGTTTTGGCTTTTCCCCACCACCAGGCTTGGGGGGATTGGGACGCATTCCAATAGGGGCTATAAATGCCCGGCGAGATCATGACATTGTTACCGTTTATCGCCGTGATCGTGACACACTGTTGCAGCATCCGGTTTGATCCACCCCGAGTGTCCCACGTGGGTGTGCCGTTTAATCCACTTACAGCCACGTTCGTCCCATCGGCCAACTGGTCGAGGCACATGATGCCGCCAATTTCTGAAGCTGGCGGCGGAGTGTCGAGCATTATTTGCATGGCTCCCTGCGCATAATTTGCCGTCCAATTGGCCACGGTCAACGGCGCAGGCGAACCCGTGCCCATCTCTGTTTTGCCGATAAAAATCATGTCGGAGTTGCTGATGTTGTTGAAGACGAGAATTGTTTTATCCGCACCGGCGCCGCGGAGGGTCAGATTGCTGACTTGAATATCGATTCCGTTGGTGTTGGCCCCGTTTGTGTTGACCGCCGAGCTTAGGTTGTAGGTCCCCGCATTCAGAAAAACTACACCGCCGTTTGCGCAAGGCGCTGAAAGAATCGCGCTATTGATCTGATCAATGGTGACGTTTTGGGTGAAAGACGATGATTGACCGGCGACGCCCAAGGTGGCGCAGATGTTGGTCCGATTCGGAATTCCGCCCGGGACACCGGCCGTCCACAGGCCGCCGGCTGGCGCAAGGCCAGCAGGAAGAAAATCCGCCTGCGCAGGTAATGACAGCAATGAGCACAGAGCAATGAGCAAAGAGGATAAAAAGAATGCTCGTTGTGACTCAGTACTCGTTACTCGTTGCTCATTGCTGAGCTTCACCGGATCACCGCCAGTTTTCCTTTCACTTTGTCTCCTTGTCCATCGGTGACGAGGTACACATAGATCCCGCTGGCGACAAGGACGCCACTGTCATTGGTCCGATCCCAGCTCCAACTCGGGCCATCCGTTCTAACTTCTTTCACCTCGTGTCCCGAGATCGTAAAGAGCTTGATCGTCGTTCCGGTTGTCAATCCGTTAAACGTTATGTTGCTTCCAGTATGTTTATCGGCTCTCCATGGATTGGGATAGACCTGCACGGCTAGCGTAGGAGTCGGCGATACCGTGACCGGCGGAGGATTGGGGCCGGGTGGCGGTGGATTAGGGCCCGGCGGTGGAGGCCCTGGTGTACCCGAAATTAACGGATGCGGATAAGGGTAGGGCGTGTAATACTTCACCCAGTTGTTCGGGCTCGAGCATTGGTACAACGTGTTTGTGTCCGTAGCCCAGTAAGCAACGTTCGGTGTACAGCTCGTGGGTCGGGCGGAGAAGAGACCGCTTCCGACACCGCTCGTGCCGTTGAAAGATGCCGTGAATACATAATAATCACGATTCTGCGCCAGAACGTCCGATTCATAGTTGTTCACAAACAGATCGGGATATCCTGGCGCTCCGGTGTATGTGTCAAGCCATTCGTAAACCGGCTCGAGCGCTTCGTTCGTCCATGCGATTGTCCCGGTTCGCGAATTGACCGCGTTGGGCATGAGGCCGGTAATGAGATCGCCTTTGCCGCGCCCGGGTTGATCGATGCAGGCATACCCCGTTAAAGCGTTGGTGTTTTGATCCCAAGCCGAACCCGTTCCATTGAATGACGTTCCGCAGTACCCCCAGCCGTTCGGCGTGGGTGCTTCTGGATAAGTGCTGTTATCCCTCCTCATGGAGTGGATGGACATGAAATTCGAGTAACCTGCAGGAGCGGAGTTTCCCCAGATGACTCCCGTGCCGCTGCTCAGAAAGTAGACGTTGAAGAGCGGGCTCGCGTTTGAAGCATTGAACGTATTTTGGTAGATCTCCCAGGCTCGGCAGCCACGCCCGTCGGCGCCGCCTCCTCCTGTAGGATGGGTCTGGAGCGATGAAGCATTAAAGATGTTATGCCGCATGACGAATCTCCCGCCGCGGGAGCAATCGTTTGTAATGGTGATGTTAAAAGTATTGTCCTCAAAGAACATAAAATTGCTGCTTCCCAAGAACGTATCAGTCGCCCAAGAGCCATCGCCGTTATAGCTGCTGTCACCGTAAAGGTTACCCTGGGTCGCACGAGTCTCGTTTGCAAAACCGCCGTCAAATAGACTGTGGTCGGTCACTCCAAAGACAGCTCCATTAAAAACCAAGGTGCTGGCATTTTGAGAGACACTGTAAGTCCTCAAATCGAAATGAATATGGTCAACGCGCACGTTTTGAGAATTTCCTGCAATAGCCACTACGCCGTTGTATTTAGTGTTGGCCGTGCCGCCGTCGTTTCCCCCCTGGAATGTGATCCCGGCAAAGCGAAAAAATGAAGAGGGCCCGGCGGTGTTCATCTGCAAAAGATTGTTAGTTGAAGCATAATCATCGACAATCACCGTCGCGTCGCCACCGCCTTGTGTGGTAAGGCTCCCGGCGCCCAATATCGACAAATTGTTGTTTCCGGAAGGAACGGTAAACGAAACCTGATTGGTCCAATGGCAAGTGCCTGCCGGAATATTTACCGCCGTGGTGAATGCAGTTGCTGAGCTGAGCGCCAGTTGCACGTCGCTCGCATTGCACGAGGCGGCATTGATGACAGTGGACGGAACCGGGACCGCGCTCCGTAACGGATGCGGATAGGTATAGCGCGTCCAGCCGGGTTTGGCGCCGCTGTTCGGATTTCCCGTACCATCTACAAAATAATCCCGGTTAAGCTGAAAGAAGTCGGAGGTTTGATAATTTTGGCCGGTTGCGGGATTGATGCCCACGCAGTCTTGCGGACTTCCTTGGTTGAGCCCGACATGCGCGGCATCGGCTCCGCTCCCGGTATTGCCCCAGATGTAGATGGGATCGGAAATTTGAGAGGTGTCATTCGGTGTTTGGCCGGACGATAAGTTGGAATGACTGGACGACCCGTCCGCGCCTGAGCCGGACTGGTGGAAGCACATATAGCCGGTGCAACAGCCGTGCGAGCCGGCGCGCTGTGCGTTCTCAACGGTAAATTGGAAGGAGTCTTTTGTTCCATAGCATTGTGCACTGTAGGCTTGAATGCTGTTTCCCGTGATAACAAATGTCCCGGCTCGCCCCCAGAAGTATCGATTAAAATTCCGGTTGGGGTTGGGAACGGTCATCGTACTGTCATAAATCTCCACCTGCCGGCCGCCATAAATGCTCGTGACACCATGCGTCACGCCGCTTGATCCGATATATTGGGAATGCCGGATTACCACTCGACCGTTGTCGTCTACATCGGGACATTGGCCCACATTGTCGAAGATGGAATCCTCGATATAGAGGTTTTTATCTCCGTTGGTATCCAACTTGCCCATCGTTGAAGGGTTATCCCAAGGCAGATTACTTTTGACCACGAGGCAGCCGCTGTCGCTTCCGACCTGAGTCCCGCAGGCACCCGACAAGTTTGTCGTCGATTCGAACGTGGTGTTCCAAATCACACCGCCCGGGACCATCCACTGCACCGCCTGAAAAAGTTGAAAATTCGGTAGATTGAAATAGCAGTCATGCAGGAGAGGTGGGAGTCCTGATCCGTTGATTTGGACATATGCGCCCGTGCCCGTCCCCGGCAGGAACCGGATGTTGGCAATGGTCGTGTGAAAGCTGCTTCCGATGGTGAATGTTAAGAGGGTGGAGGCGGCCGGACACGGAGATCCGTTGCACGTGTTGGGATCGGCGTCTGTGATCGTCACCCCATCGGTGGCGGTCGCTGAACGCGTGGGAACGTCCTGGCCTTGCAGGGTGATCGGCACGGGAACGTTGATCCCGCTTGTCCATGTGCAGGAACCGTCGGGAATGATAATCGTGTCGCCCGCGATCGCCGTATGCGTCGGCCCGTTGATGACGGCGTTCACATCGTTGTAGTTACACGAGGCCGCGGTGATAGGGGCCGCCTGCGCAATGGACACACCGACGGAATAGGGGAATAGTAAATAGCTCAAAGCAAAAAGTGCAGAAGTCTTAAAGCTTTTCTTCTTTTTGACTATTTGATATTCGCTATTTGCTATTACCCTATGCTTCATTTGATCACCGCCACCTTTCCTTTGACCTTATCTCCCTGCCTATCTGTGATGAGATAGATATAGATTCCGCTGGCCACCGGGTCGCCACTATCATTGGTCCGGTCCCAGCTCCAGCTTGGGCCATCGGTTGTGACCTCTTTCACTTTATGGCCTGATATCGTAAAGAGCTTGATTGTCGTTCCAGTCGTCAATCCGCTGAACGTAATGTTGATCCCACTATGCTTATCCACTCGCCAGGGATTCGGATAGACCTGCACGGCTAGCGTGGAAGTCGATACCGTGACCGGCGGAGGATTGGGGCCGGGAGGAGGCGGATTAGGGCCCGGCTGTGGAGGCCCTGGTGTGCCTGAAACTAAGGGATGCGGATAGGGATAGGGTGTGTAATACTTCGTCCAGGTGTTCGGGCTCGAGCATTGATACAACGTGTTTGTGTCCGTAGCCCAGTAGGCAACATTCGGTGTGCAGGTCGTGGGTCTGGCGGAGAGAAGACCACTTCCGACGCCGCTTGTGCCGTTGAACGATGCCGTGTAAAGATAATAATCCCGGTTTGGCGCCAAAACATCCGAGTCATAATTGTCGACAACAAGATTCTGATATCCCGGCGCCCCCGCATAGGTATCCGACCATTCATAGACAGGCTCCAGCGCTTCGTTCGGCCAACTGATTGTTCCCGTCCGGCTGTTGATGAGATTAGGGGCAAACCCCTGAAGCAAATCTCCCTTGCCGCGTCCCGGCTGATCGATACAGGCATATCCGGATGTGGCGTTCGTGTTCTGATCCCAGGCTGACCCTGTACCGTTGAAGGAGGTCCCGCAGTATCCCCAACCTCCTGGCGTTGGCCCTTCTGGATAGGTACTGTTATCCCTTCTCATGGAATGAATCGAAATGAAATTCTCATAGCCCGTGAGGGCGGAATTCCCCCACATGACTCCCGTGCCAGCACTCAGGAAATAGACGTTAAAAATGGGATTGGAATTCGAAGCGGTGAACGTATTGTGGTAAATCTCCCATGCGCGGCAACCACGGGCATTGGCGCCAGCGCCTCCTGTGGGGTGTGTTTGAACCGCTGAATTGTTGAACGTGTTGTAGCGCATAACGAACCTGCCGCCATAGGTACAGTCGTCTCCTGCGGCGCTGTTGAATGTGTTATCTTCGAAAAACATAAAACCGCCAGTGCCCAAAGCCGTGTCGTTCGCCCAGGAACCGTAGCCCTCGCCGGAACTATCGCCAAAAAGATTTCCCTGGTAGGCGCGGACCTGGCCGCCGTCGAATATATTGTGGTCCGTGACGCCCAACACGGCTCCGTAAAAAACCAGATCATCACTATTCTGAGGGACGGTATACGTCGTCGTATTGAAATGCGTGTGGTCTACACGGACGTTCTGTGAATTACCACTGATCGTAGCCAGCCCGTTCCACTTTGTGTTCGCAGTGCCCCCGTCGTTTCCTCCTTGAAAAGTTATCCCGGCCAAGCGCAAGAGCGAGGAAGTCCCCGCGGTATTAATAACGAAAAGCTGATTGCTGCTGGCATAGTCATCCACAATCACCGTCGCGTCGCCGCCGCCCAATGTGTTAAGACTACCCGCACCGAGGATGGACAAATGGGTGTTTCCTGACGGAACGGTAAACGAAACCTGAGTGCTCCAATGGCAAGTGCCCGCCGGAATAGTGACTATCGTGGTCGCTGATGTGACAGAGCTCAAAGCCACCTGCACGTCATTGGCGTTGCACGAGGCTGCATTGATCGGCGGCGCGCTGACGATGGTCGTCAAGGGATGCGGATACGTGTAGGGTTGGTAATACGTCGCCCAGAAGTTCGCGGCCGAGCATTGGTACAACGTGTTGGTGTCCGTAGCCCAGTAGGCAACATTCGGTGTGCAACTCGTGGGACGCGCTGAGAGCAAGCCTTGACCGACTCCCTTGGTGCCGTCGAAGCTGCCTGCTTCGGCGTTGGCCCCGAATTGCTGATAGTAGTCGCGGTTGTCCGCCAGATTGCCGTTCGTCTGGTCGTTCAGCATGCCCTCGGCCGAATACCCAAAACCCCCGTCGCTGTAGGTGTTGCCCCAGACGTAGACGGGTTCAAGCGCCTGGTGAGGCCAAGTTTGGGTCCCGGTTACGGAGTTTAGGATGTTCGGCCAAACGCTTCCGGTGAGTAAGTCTCCAGCTCCGCGACCGGGCGCATCCAGGCAGGCGTAACCGTTGCTCGTCGTGTTCTGATCCCAGGGGCTCGTCACACCCGTCTGGGCATTGCCGCAGTACCCCCACCCGTTTGGAGGGGCGTTTTCTGTGTAGGTGCCATTGCTTTGCCGCACGATCGCGAGCACCGTCACCCATCGAATTCCGGAGATGTTGTTCCCCCAAACCAGCATCGAACCGCTATTCACCGATTCAACCGCGCCGCCGCTCAGGTTTACATTGGTGTTTGTCCACGTGTTGAGATAAAATTCCGCGGCTCTGCAGCCGCGTGTCGTGTCGTTGGCGCCGTGGTTGTACATCTGTCCGTTCAACGTGCTATGGCGGATCACGTAGCGACCTCCGAGGACACAATCGCCGGCGCCGCCGGTGAATAGGTCATCCTCGGCAAAAAAGAATTGGCTGGACCCCCAGTGGTCTGTGTCCGCCCAGGACCCGCTACCGATCCCACCGCTATCGCCATTCCATGTCGAGCCATTGAAGAAACGCAGATCATTCGACACCGGATTTGTCGCATCGAAGAAATCGTGGTCGGCAACACCCAAAAGGGCGCCGTCAAATTCCACGCCCTGTAATTCCGCGCCTCCATTGGCCTGGAAATGGCAATGGTCGATGCGGACAGAATTCGACGTTCCACCGATCTGTAATAATCCGTGCGCTACAACGTCCCCTGCGCCCAGAATAAACGCAATCCCCGTGATTCTCAGCGACTGGCCGGCGGCTATGCCCACGGCAAGACCGGGTTGGTCGTTTGAAAGTTGAACCGTGATGGCTGTCAGGTCTGTGCCCGTCGTGCTCGCTCCTCCCGTTGTGGCGGACACCGCCCCGGCGCCCTGGATGACCAGGCTCGTGTTGTTTGACGGGATGGTGTAGTGAATGTTGGATGTCCAAGTACAGTTACCGGCTGGAATGTTGACGACGGCGCTGGCGGCGTTCACCGAGCCGAGAGCCGCCAGGACATCGGATTGGCTGCAAGAAGCGGCGGTGATTGGAGCCGCCTGCGCGGACGCAGAAAGCAATGAGCAATGAGTGATGAGCAATGCGACCCACACTATCGCTCGTTGAATCTCGTTGCTCATTACTCGTCGCTCGTTGCTGCCGTTACGGGCTGACACAGGTTCCTCCCAGCGCGGCATTCACCACGCGCTGAACGTCAATGATGTTGCAGGCGCTGTCTTTGTTGATGTCGTACGTCGGGGTGCACGCGATGGCACCGAGGGCCGCGTTTGTTTCCTGTTGCACGTCGAGAACGTTCGTTGACCCGTCGTTGTTCACGTCGCAAGCCGCATTACTCACGGTGATTTCAATGGGCAAAGCGGCAAAGGGGGTTCCGTTCCCATCGGTGGCCACCGCGCCGAATCCGTATTGTCCGGCAGGAATGTTGCTCCAAGTCCATTGATAGGGCGAAGCCGTCGCCGTTCCGAGCAGCGTGTCGCCCTGGTAGAAATCGACTTTGCTGATCGTGCCTCCAGTCTCTGAAACCTGGGCCTGAATGGTCAAGTTGGATCCGACGGCGAAAGTCGAGAAGGGCGCCGGACTCGTGATGCTGACCATCGGAACCGCCTGCGCGTTCATAACAATGACGGGATCCGCGGATACCGAATGCGTGGGAGGATTCGTTATCGAATTGATGAGAGTCGAAGCCGTGGCTCCGTTCACATCCGTGGCGATCGCTGAAATTTTGTACGACCCTGGCTGGACGTTGTTCCAGCCCGTATATGTAAAGGGGCTGGACGTGGCCGTCCCCATCAGCTGACCGTTGTTATAAAAATCAACCTTGGTCACATTCCCAGTGACAACCACCTGAATAGGGATATTGGAGCCCGGAGGCAGGATCACGGGCAGACTGGCGCCATCGCCCACGAATGCGCCGTCACTCGGATTCATGGGTCTTGTGATCTGGATCGTTGGGGGTGGCGCCGAACCGACCACCGTAAAGGTGCTGGGTCCCGTCATCGGTTGGATGTATCCATCCGGATAGACCACCCGAGCATCGACAGCATGAACACCGGGAGGCGGATTCGTCCAAGTGAAGTTGTAGGAGGCATCGCCATTCCCGATCTTTAAGCCATCGCTGTAATATGCAACCGTGAATCCGGGCGGCATAGGGCCTAGCATCTGCGCGGTCAGTTGTTTGGAAGCGCCGGCATTAATCCAATTAAGCGTCGCGCCATTGTTGAGAACGAACGCAAGGTCATTGGTGGCTTGTTGTTCCTCAATCCACGGAGCATTGGGCCAGATCGGCTTGGCCCACGCGATGATCTGATTGAGAAGATTAGGGTCCACTCCCCAGCCGCGAAAGCGGCCGAGCATGACCCAGGTATCGTCGAGCGATTCTTGTGTTATACCGGCGGGAGAGTTCTCATTTCCTGTGGGCGCATCGTCGGG
>Ga0207158_1121_pt1 | contig 18740 bp, 15 predicted proteins | sample Alteio_BWMinHeat_22_FD_153512 | JGI IMG/M metagenome (GOLD analysis project Ga0207158, IMG submission 153512) | Enriched cells from forest soil in Barre Woods Harvard Forest LTER site, Petersham, Massachusetts, United States -... | ecosystem: Environmental > Terrestrial > Soil > Temperate forest >... | reverse complement strand
CCATCGCGCGAAGACGGGGGTAGGGTCCCATCTTTAGAGGAAGATCAGCACCGAGATTGAGCCAGGCGCGCAGAACGGCAACAGGCTCTACCTGGCCGGCCTCCAACGCCTGTTCCTGGCGCGTCACTTCCAGAATTGGCTGGGGCTGTTTGAGCTTGCTGGCGACTTCGGCCAGCCGCGCGTCCAGGAACTCGAGGCGCGTGCGCAGTTCCTTGCGAGCCGTCAGCGTCATCACATAGAGTTTCCGGTCGGCCTGATAATAGTTGTCGTTTTCAATGCCCCAGAGAAGATCGCCGCGGCCTTGCTCGATGGCATAGGCTTCGGCGCCGGTCAACTCGCCCTGGTCAATGAGGTACTCCGCCACTTGGCGTTTAAGGGCCGGATTGGGCCGCGCGGCTTCGGCCATGGTCGGCAATTCGCCTTGAGCGCCTTCGACGCCGACCAGGCGTGTATCCCGGAACGGGGGTTGTTTCAAAAGAAAGTCGAGAATATCGCGGATTTTCTTCTGGACCGGAGGATGAATATGGAGGTCCTGCAATACGACGACCAGCCGCGGATCATTTCCGGAGCGATACGTTTCGGCAATCGATCCCAATTCCGGCGGAATGCTAATTCGGGACAGGTTGATCGAAGGGGCGGCGGGCAGAGCGGCCGCCTGGGCGATTCCGCTGGAGGTCCATACCAGCGCAATGGAAATGACGGAACTGAGGATTTTCTGAACGGGCAATCGTCTCATTGCGGATAGCGATAAGTCTAACAGGCCTATGTAAAATCCATGTTAAAAAAAAGCTCATTTTTGACGCTCCTTAAAGACCCATGATTTCTTAGGCCTTTAATTCGGAGCGTTATAACGAGGGTTTTACTTGGACGGCGGAGGGAGCGGAGATTCCTTCTTCTTCACCAGGAAGTAGAGCTGCCCGGGATACCAGAAGTGAGTGGCAAGGTGTTCGGCCTTTTTGCCGTGGCCGGCAAAGAAGTCAACTCGGCCGGGGCCCTGAATGGCGCCGCCTTCGTCCTGATTGAGCACAAAGCGGCGTGTCGGGGGCTTAGCCTGGACATCGATCCAGGCCAATGCGCCTTTGGGAAAGACTTTCGGGTCAGTCGCGACGGAGCGGCCGGCAGTGAGCGGCTGGCTGATATTTCCATAAGCGAACGCGCTCGTGGTGCTCGTATCGATCTGGAAGAAAACGTAGCGCTCATCCACATTTAAAAGGTCCTGGCGCTCCTGGGGATGGCGCTTCATATAGCGCACGAGCGCGTTATGGTCAAACCCCCTGGCGTGCACGCGACCGGAGGCGATCATGTATTGCCCGACGGAGCGATAGCGGCGACCGTTATCGCCGTCGTATCGGATGCGCACCATTTTCCCCTTTCCCAGATCCAGCCAGCCGGAACCCTCAATCTGGAGAAAGAAAATATCCAGCGGATCCCGCGCCCAGGCAATTTCTAACCCCTTGCCGCGCAGAAGACCGCCGGAATCAATATCACCTCGTACGGGATAGGGCACGAGCGACAGACCCTGCACGCGCCCCGACAAGCGCGTTCCCTGCCATTGCGCGCCAAAGAGGCCGAGATCCACGTTCACGAGATCCGGCGGACGGCCATAGAGAGGGTAGCGGTAGATTGTGTCCGGCTGAAGGCGCGCGTGGATCGTCGGCTCATAATAGGAGGAGAAAGTGACAGTGCGTCGCGGATCCACCCCCACAGACTGGTACACGGCAAAATCCGACCCGATCCGGGCCAGCCACTGCATCTTATTGGGCGTGCTTTCGAGAATTGAAGCCAGATAGTCCATAGAGGACGCCAGGTCACGCGCGCTGTAGGTATCTCCCGCCAGGCTGAACAGAGTATCCGGAGGCATCATCCGGTAGTAGGCCGCGCTGGCGAGCGCCGCGGTGTGCAAGGAGGCGGTGTCGGCGTCATCGGAAAAGGAAGGAAGGGATTCAGCAGGGATGCGCACAAGAGCTGGAAAAGCCGCTACGGGGGTCGGAGGGGGCGGGGGCGGAACCTGAACGATCCGCGGAGGCGTAACGCAGCCGGCCATCCATAACAGCAAACCGAATGAAAGGAACGAAACCCCGCGCTTCACGCGGTTATTTTAGTATTTCGGAAGCTGGCCGCGGGCGGCCAGTGACAGGTAGGAAAAGACGGCGGTGAGCTGCTGCGCTTCGATTTCGGGATTGGACTGACCTTCGCCTTCGAGGCTCACCTCGCTAATGACATCAATATCTACGCGCGAATTGTCCGCTTCGGCCACCGCGGCCGCCACCTGCGCCAGAGCATCGATCGCGCCGGGGCGGAAATTCAGGCTATCGTGCTCGAAAAGCTCCTGCCTCGAAATGCCGACCTGGATGCGGCCGTTAATCGCGTGCATATAGAAAAATTTGCTCTGCCAGCTGGCTTTGGAAATTCCAGTGAGCGCCCGATTCCGGATGCGTTCCACGGTTTCCTTGCGAATGCGGTCGATAAAATCCATCGCTTCCTGAGCATGATCCTTGTGCTTCGCCGCCTGTTCAAAAGCGTCCGTCGCATCGCTGAAGCGACCGGCCTTATATAACTCCTGACCGTGATTATAAAATCCGCCTTCGGGGACAGGGCTTGATGCCCAGACGGGCAGCAAAGCAAATAGCAAAGAGAAAATTGCAAAAAGCAAGGTTCGCAGCTTATTCATCGCGAGCCTCCGGTTTTTAGCCAGAAAGCGACGATTTCTCCCCGGATGGTGGGTTTGGCATGGTCATGTTCAATTAACCCTTCGGAAAGGTGAAGGGATTTTTCCAGAGCCTGCACCAGGACCGTCTCACGCTGGGCGGACAGCTCGGGCGACTCCCCGGCAATGCGCACATGCATGCGGGTCGTGCCCATTTCGCGCACGCGCTCTCCAATTTTGCCGATCATGACCACGCCCTCGGGGGACAAATCCGGCTTTCCGTTGGCGAACATTCGGCTCAGCGAAAACTCCACGGTCTCCGAATCGGCCGAACCATAGATCATGGCCGGCAGCACGGCGCTGTCACCGGAGATGATCGTCGCCTTCCCATCCGGCGCGATCAACGTCAGCTGCGCGCTGTAGAGACGGTCCACGACGGCAAATTTCTTTTCCGAATCTTTCCCTTCCCAAATCAGTTCGTCAGGCAGGGCGTTGGTCCCGCGCTGCCGGTAAATCGTCTGCCCCTGCGGATTAAAGACTTCGAACATCCAGGATTCGATCTGAACCTTTTGCGGGGGTGTCATCCGCAAAAATGGGGGTTCGGGAATCCCGGTGATCCAGGGATAAAAGGGAGAGTGTCCCTTTACCTCGCTGCGGGCATTAAATTCTGAACCCAGGGAGATGGGCAGAGGATCCAGCAGAATTTTCTGCGAAGGGTCTTCGGGAAAATCCTGAAGCTTCTCGAGATTCATGGTGACCGGAGCGACAATCCTTTTGACGGCAAAACGTCCTTTGAACTGCCCTTTAATTTCGACGATCTGCTCGTTGCCGGGAATCGCACTGCCGCTGCCTCCGGGCGAGGTCGCCACCGGTGCCGCCCAGGTCAACGTCATGGCAAAGGGCAAAATGCAGAGTGTTAGTTTGCCGTTCATGGCAGTTCCTTCAATCGCTGGGCGGCCTGTTTGGCGACTTCGGGATCGGTCGCAGACGACGCGAGGTCCTGATACAGGGCCTTAAGCTTAGGCGTCGGAGCCGATTCCTGCTCATAAATCTCACTCAGCTTGATCAAAGCGGCGATACGAAATTCGTTTTTCTTCTCGGGAGACGCGCGCAGTTTCTCCAGAAGCTGCCGGGCTTCGGCCGTGTTATGCTGCTGCTCGCTCAGCAGCGCGCGGCGATACACCGCCTCGGGATATTCAGGAACGCCATCCGGCACCTTCGCATAAGTGCGCTGCGCCTCACCCATTTTTCCCTGCACTTCGAGCAGCGATCCCATCTGCAGCCACACCGCATTGATCTTAGGATCATTGCCGTAGTGCTCGATGACATATTTATAGGCCGTGACCGCCTGATCCAGCTGGAAGGCCTTCTTATGCGCCAGCGCGATATTCAGCCAGGCTTCTTTGGCCAGCGGATGCTGGGGATATTTATTCAGGAACGCCTGAAAATCGATGACCGAGTCGTCGTAGGCGCCCTTGCGGAAGAGACAGACGGCTTTCTGGAACATCGCGTTCGGCACCCGCTCATGTTTCGGGAAAGAGAGGAAGAAATTCTGATACGCATTGGCCGCATCGTCCCATTTCTGCATCCAGAAGAAACAGTCGGCATTGTAGAAGTACGCCAGAGGCGCGTATTCATCATTGGGATAGCTCAACATGATCTTTTCAAAGAGTTTCTGGGCGGGTTCGTATTTGCCCTCGTTGAAAAGTGACGCGCCCCGTTCCCATAACAACGCGGCGCCGCCGGCCGAGCCGGGCGCCAGTTTGAGCAGGGCCGCCTGCTGTTCGGCCGAAACCGCCACTTTCTTCTGGTGGAAAGAACTCAACAAGTTATCGGCCGCCTTCGGAATCCGGGCATCATCCGGATATTGTTTGGCAAATGAAAGAAGTTCATTCACGGACAAGGGCATATTGCCCTGGTTAAATGCGCATTGAACGAGCTGGAAGGAAGCCTCTTTGCCCGTTTCCGTACCGGGATAAGTCTGCTTGACGGTATTGAAGGTGGCGGCGGCTTCCGCCCATTGGCCAAGTCCCGCCTGGGTATTTCCGATGCGCATGAGCGCTTCCGAAGCCCAGGGGTTGTCTTTGGCGCTATGGTGCACCAGATTCTTCCACTTCTTAACCGCTTCTTGATAATAGTCCTGACGCGCCAGCGCCTCGCCGGAACGGAACATAGCTTCCGTCTGCACGGAGGTCTGAGTCGAGATGGCGACCAGATGGTCCCATGCCGCGCCCGCTTTGGCAAAATCGCGCTGGTTGTAGAACACCTTGGCGAGCTCCAGCTCCACTTGCTCGGCAAAATCTTTATTGTTCAGATCGCGCGCCCGCAGTTCGGCCTGCTGCAAGGCGACGATCGCTTCCCCGTCGCGCGTAGGTCCCTGAGCGGAGAGCGCTGCCCCTAATCCTTCCAGCGCGTACGGCACGAGCGGGCTTTCCGGCGCCCGGAGGACAAATTCCTTATAAATCTTCTCGGCACTGACCAGGTCATTGAGCTGGAAATACGCATCCGCCACCCAGTAAAGCGTGTTCTGAGTCCATTCATCCACGCCTTTGCCTGTTTCTGCGTTCGCCATGCGCGCGTGCACTTCGTTGAGGATGCCCGCCATACGGAAGGGATCCTGCGCCGAATGCAGGCAGAGTGTCATCAGATAGACGGCCTTGCCGCAGGCGGAACTCTGTGGAAATTTGTTCAGAAGGTCCTGATAGGTTTCCAGCGCGCGATCGTATTCACCCATCCGGTAAAGAGCCAGGCCTTTGCCCAGATAAGCGTAGGACGTCATGACTTCCTTCGGGTAGGCCCCGATGAACTTATCGGCCAGAATGCGCGTGCCGTTGAAATCGTTCAGCAGCAGATGCGCCCAGAGAATTCGGAATTCCGCCGACAATCGCAATTGATAGGCATCGGCTCCGTGCAGCCTTGGCGCCAGTCCGCGCTCGAATTCCAGCGCCATTTTTTGTTCCTGAATCGCCTTTTTCCAGTCTTTCTGGAATATAGGAATCGACGCGTACAGATAAGTCCATTGCGAGCGCAGAGGATGATTCGGATATTGCTTCAGCAAATCCGTAAAGATCTTCTGGCATTCTCCGTATTTTTTCTGTTCAAAAAGCACGCAGGCCTGACGATGCAGCGCCAGCGGACGCAATTCCGGATCGGCCTGGGGACGCGTGACCGGCTTGAAAAATTCCTGGGCCAGCGTCAGGTCGTGACCGTTGTAAAACGCTTCGCCCAGAACCAGGCGCATGCGGTCGACCCATTCACTGCGCGGGTCCTTCTGCAAAATCTGCTGATACAGCGGCAGCGCATTGGAAATTTCCTTCCTTTTAATAAAGCAAACCCCCTGGTAGTAAAGCGCCGAGGGTTCATCGGGATATTTTTTGAGGTAGAGAAGCGCTTCGTCAGGATGATTCTGTTCCAGCGCGGCCACACCCCGCATCAGATTGACGGCCAGATCGTTCGCATAAGCCGGGTTGGCGGCCAGCAGGGATTTGACGGCTTTGTTCATCTGATCCCACTGATGTTTGTAGACGAAACAGCGCGCCTGAAGGAATACGGCCTCTTGAGAAACGAAAGGGTTTGAGTCTTTCAGAAGGGGGTCTAATTCGCGAAGCGCTTCATCGGCTCTACCTTCCAACAGAAGAATCTCGACCAGGCGTAAACTGGATGTTTGCTGTGTAAATAAGGAGGGGGACGGTTTTTTGGCCTTGAGAAGTTTCTGGAACCCTTTGCGGCTTTCATCGTAAAGGCTCTGCGAGAAATATTGTTCGGCGCCGGAAGCGATCAGCTGAAAGCGGAGCGGGTCATCCTTCACCATGTCCGGAAATCGCATGATGGCATCCGGAACATCGTTCCAATGCCCCTGAATGACCGTCACGGTGCCTACGACGGGAAATGGCTTAACAGAGTCGGCCCAGGACGTGCTGGCGACTAGGTTAAACGAGATGACCCCGGCGAGAGCAGCGCGAGGAAGGTTATTTAATGATGATGAGCTTGCCATCCTTCTTGCCTTGGGAAGATTCAATCACGAAGAAGTATACCCCGCTTGCAAGGTTTTCGCCAGAAGAATTTTGTACAGGCCAAACCAGACATTTGGTCTGATCAACGCAATTGGTGATTTCAGTCTCAAAAACTTTCCGGCCGCTGGTCGTATAAATCCGCAAATGGGCATCCGTTCCGAGATTGGCGAAGGTGATGCCGCTGATCCCCATCGACGCTTTGAAAGGAACCGGGTACGCGTAAGCGCCGCTGACATCAAAGCTGACAAGGCTGACTGTCGCCGAACCGGTTTTTCCAGTGGTGACTTCCTTGGCCGTCACGATGATGCGCAGGCCGATGGTCGGTGAATTGAACACACCGGAGCCTGAAATATTGCCGCCGCCATTGGTGCTCCAGGTCACCGTAATCGTCATCGGATCGCCGAATTGATCAAAACCGTTAGCCGTGAACTGCTGAGCAGCGAAGGTCTGGATCGTAATATTGTTCGGGCAGCTGGTCATCCCGGCCGGGCAAACCGTCAAATGATCCAGAGTCTGGTTCACGATGAAAGTGATCGGGGCCGTTGTGGACTGATTGTTGATCGTATCCGTCGCTGTCACGTTAATCGTATAGGTGCCATGTCCAGAGAAGGTGACTGTCGATGAGACCGCCGACGGACTGTTATTCGGAACGAAGGACTGAACCGGACTCGGGCCGGAAACAAAAGACCAACTATAACTCAGAGGATCATTATTAAATCCGCTGGCCGTCACTGTTAGAACGCCCGTCGTCCCGGTGACCGGATTCGGGCTGATGGTGACATTCGAAATTTTAGGTGCCGTTCCGGACACCGTAATGGTCGCCTGGCCCGTCGCCGACTGGTCGGTCGCGGTCAATTGGCAGCTACCCACGTTCACGCCCGTCACTGTGATGGATGCAGCCGGATTGGTACCACTCAGCGATGCGCAACTTCCCACGGTCCAGGTAACTGACTCTCCGACCATCACTTGACCGAATTGATCAGTAACGGTAGCGCTGAAAGGGGCATTTCCCCCCTGGCCTAACGTAGCTGTCGGAGGATTAATAGTGATCGTGGTCGGCGTCTGGCCTGGATTAATGGTGACCTGTTGCGTGCCAATGCCTGGTCCTGCACCGCTATTATCCGTAGCTGTTACGGTAACAATATAGGAAGTGACCGTGCTGTAAAGCATGAATGTATTATTGGGAGTGCTGGTCGTATCATTCGACGTAAAGGAAGTTCCCGCTGTGGGAGAAACGCTCCAATGATATACGTAGGGTCCAATCCCACCGCTGGCCGTCACAGACAACGAAATGGATGACGTAAAGACCTTGAAAGTAATCGCTGACATGTTCACAGAAGTATCCAGCGTTTCCGTCGAACCAATCAACAGGAAAGCGGAATCGTTGGCTGCGTTGCCTGAAATACTGATGGTTCTCACTTGCACCAGGTAATTCGTTAAAGCCGATAATCCAGTAATGGTCCCCGTTTGAGCACCGCTGCCGCTTTTGGGAGGATGCGTACCAAAATCGGTCCAGGCCACATTGCATGTCGTCCCGGTAAAATTGGAGCAAAATTGCATGTCATACGTTGTACCCGCTCCATTGGTGGATGAATCGGTCCAGTTGGCCTGAATGCTATTCGCGGTAACAGTTCCAAAACCTACCGGAGTGGTAGGAGCTACGGGCAGCGTATCGAAAATGACGCCGGCCGCAGGCAATGGATTACTGCAGAACGCCCCCTCGCACAGCGTTGCTCGCACTGTGTAAGCCGTATTAGCATTCAAGGACGTCTCTGGGAAAGTAGCCAAGTTTCCACCAGGCCATGAAATGCCATTAACACCGGCTAAAGGAGAAAACTGAATGCCATACGTCGTAAGTCCCGATGGACTTCCAACCTGGATATTGGCTACCGCTGAACCAGTCGAAATATTGGTGATCGTTAAAGTTAAATTGAAAGCTTGGGTAACAAACGTACCAATCGTGACGGGGGCGCTATTGTTCCAAGAAGCGCCTCCCTCATTAATCGCTTGAACAGTCGCTGTATAGGTAGCGCCGTCGGTCAATCCTGTGAAGAAAGCGCTGAGGGGTTCTGTGGGAGAGCCTGTTACGGATTTCACGCTGACTGGCGCTGGGGTGGCTACACTTCCACTGGCCGGCGCTAAAGAAACCGTGTACGTCGTGCCCGTGGCGTATCCATTATTCGTGCCATGATTCCCTATGGCTCCAGCCGCGTTCTGGAAGTTAACCGTCGCCGTCACGTGGGTTGGAGCAGGATTGAATGGATTGGCGACGGTTCCCGGATTAACGGGTGTTGTATAGAAAGCGGTCGGAGTATTTCCCGTGGTTTGACTATAAGGATAGAAGAGCAATCCCGCATATTGATATTTCGTATTGGGGAGCCAATTGTAACCCGAGGGTGGAGTTCCAAGCGCTATCGGGAATGGTTGACCAAAAGTATTCGGTCCAATCGTTTGCGGCGCTACCGCAATATCGAGGTTGGAGATAATCGCTTGCTCAGACTGCGGATCCACCGGATTGACGAAAGAAGCGAGCGCGTTATTTGTGGTGTTGACATTCACATTGAGTGAATTCGTTGTCACGTCGGCTTTGACTGGGTTCAAAAATGGATTTACCGGCAATGATTTCGTCGTGACAGGACTGTATGGCATACGAATCCAGTCGCTGCAATTGGTTCCATTGTTCGACCCGTCATTGTAATCACTTGAGAAGCACGCCTCGACGTAAATATCGTAAGCCGTATTGGACAGAAGATTGGTTATTGAACCGCCAACGATCAGATCACCTGGGGATGGCGACGGATTCCTATCCGGATCACCAGAACCCGCCCTAACGCGGTGACCGGTTGTATCATTTAAATCAAAACTTGCGCTGCCGGCACTTAGATTGGGCGCTGCGAGACTATGGTCATATGCATAAAACCAATATTGAGTATTTGTATTGTTGGCCGATGCCGAACCAGAGTTCTTGGTCGTCAACCCGGTAATCTCTGTGGCCGTAATATTTCCCGATGCAGGTCCCGTTAATCCCGTTGTTCCCGCGGTCTGGCATGCGTCGCCGGCATTGTTGGATCCATCGCAAAAGCCCGCGGCATCTGCTAAGCGGGGCGCGACCAAACCGAGAACTAGCGCACCGTAAAGAAGTAGCAGTTTAGAATTGTGTTTCATAACTTAGTTCCCCCCTTCTTGCGCCGCGGGGGCCGGGATTTTGTTATTCGCTGGGGCTTGAGCCGCTTTGGGCTGGCTCATATTCAGCAACTGCTCCAAATCGTCATTCTCAGGCAGATCCGGCTTGCGCTGGCCTCCGCTGACGCCGGGTTCATACGTCTTCCCCTGCTGCGCCACCATCTGCGACTGTTGGTTTTCCAGTTTGGCCATGGCGAGCTTGATATAGCGCCGCGCCGGCTTGTAATGGGGCTCCAACTCGATCAAACTGTCGAACAACAGCGTCGCCTGCTCATACCGCTCAGCGCGCATCGCCGCTTTAGCCTGCTGCAAAATCTTGCGTTCTTCCGCCGTAAGAATCGGCCGCGGTTCGCCGAATCGGAAGGAAATCTCGTAGCGGTGACTCATGCCGAGCTCGCCCTGCCCGGCGTAGGCGTAGTCAAAGGATATACCTTTAATACGCAACCCGATGCCTGCGCGGATGCCCGAACCTTCGGTGTGATTGCTGACATAGCCGGTGCGTAAAGCCAGAAATGATCCGATCCAATATTCCGCGCCGCCCGATATCACACTGTCAAAGGCTCTGGATTGTCCGTAATCCATGGAAAGATTCAGTTTTTTGTCCATCATTTGCACGGCGGCCAGTCCGATTTTCCAATCCGTCGGCAACGGATCGCTCTGCTGCTCAAATTTGATGCTGGATCCCACGTTCTGGACCACCGCGCCGAAACGCATGGTTCCCCCAAGAACCGGCTTCGGATAGATCGCGTTGACGCCGAAGTCAGCCGCCACGCCGTTGGCGGATTCATCGGACAGTTTCTCCTGGATACCTTTCAAATTAAATCCGGCCGACCACTGATTCCCGAGCCAGGCCCCACCCAGCGTGGCCACGCCGCTGTAGGCGCTTTGATTCCCGATGGATTGGCCGGTCTGGTTAAACCCTTGAATGTCCCCATAGCTCTGGTAGGAGAGGCTACCACCAATCGCTCCATTTTCCAAGGGGATTCCAATGGCCCCATTCTGGAACGACATATTCTGAATCATCTGGCCATACATAAAGGAGGCCTGGCGTTCTTGCATTAACGCCAGGCCGGCTGGATTCCAATAAAGGCTGGAGACATCGTCCGCTTGTGCGACATAGGCCTCGCCCATGCCGATGGCGCGTGCGCCAACGCTCATGTTCAAGATGTCGGCGCCCGTCGTCCCCGCCCCCGATGCCCAAGAAAGTCTTGTTCCCGGAATTAGGAGAGCAGCGGCTAAGACGCTGGTGGAGAGAACTTGCTTCAATTTCGACCCCTCGCTCATGGGACCAGTGTATCCTCTGAATGTTACGGCTCTGTGTCTTTCAGGTAAATTCATTGTTAACTCGAAAACCTGGGCCCTTTCTCCTAATGACACCCTTGTGAATACCCCTACTTCGGGCGCCTGTCAATGAAAAATTAACATCAATTAACATCTTGTTAACAATTCAATATGAATATGACGCATCTTGTCGCGCTACGCTCTGGACCAACTGACCCTATAACTGACCCCCTACAGAGCTTCACGCATATGAAAATGAGGAATGATAACTGCGGTGAGTATAAAACAAGAGCCTGATTAAGGCAAGAGGTCGGAAGGCCAAAAATAGCCGGCTAATCAACCCAAAAAATATTGGGCCTTTTGGGCCGGCTCAAACCAGGCGGGAATATTGAGCGACGGGGAGTTTCCAGACGGTGACGCCGCAGAAGCGGTCACCCTCCGGGCAGAAGGGCCTGACACCGGCTTCCTTGCGCATCCAGCAGGGAGCGCCAAAGTACCGGCCGATTCGAGGGAAGGTTTTCTGGAGCTGCAGGACCTCCTCCTGGCTCGTTTTCCAGATCTCCTCCTGGGCGGTGTAGCAAAGACGGTGGGTCCATTTATGGTGGAAATTGAGCAAGTCCCCCGATTCTTCGAACCGGATGGGAAAGGCGTTTGGAAGCAGATAACTGACGCTGCTCTCCGCCTCACCGGCATTAATAAGGGTGGACATATGGCCCCAGAGGCGTTTCATGGCGTTCTGGAAGAAGTCGAAGGCGGCGGGGGTTTCCTGGATCAAGATGGGCACAATATAGTCCGGCTCGTCCCAGAGGACCTGACGGACCAGAACCGGGCGTGAGGCCGGCGTCATCCGGTGACGTTGGTCCTGGGAATCGGCCGTGTGAGAAATCTTCTTTTTAAAGGTAAAGTGCGGATGCACGAGCGTTCGCGTCAACTTACTGAGCGACGTCAGATTGAGGGATTCCGAAAAGTAAGGGTTTCTGGCCGGATTGAGCACCCAGTCAATGGCTTCTTCATCCGCCATGGCATTACGCGGCACCCCCAGGACGCTCCGTACGCTTTGCGCCAGGACCGCTTCAGAATTGACCTTATAATCAATCAGTTTTGATGAAAAGCTATCCAGCTCACGATCGAATTCGCGGATAAACGCTTTGGGCCAGCAACAGCGCAGGCTCTCATCGAAGGTTTTCAAGATCTGAAACTCAAGGGTTTCCTCGATCGGCAGCGGGTCCTCGATGAATTTGAAGAATTCGGGATCCAGGCGATTCACCTCGTCGACCATTTTCTGGACGATGATTTTCTGTTCCAGCGGCACATCAAACTGCTCACAGAGCCGGTGATAACGGTGGAGTGTCAGGCCGCTGATCGTGTGATAGAGGTGCGCATGCATCGCGACCGGCAGAGCGTAACGGGCCACTTCCTGGCAGCGCTTTTTGATCGCGCTTTGCCAGCGCTTTTCCTCAAGATTGCGTACGGGAAAGAGTCGCCTGTATTCCTTGACCACTGTCGGTTCCAGAAGCACGCTCAGTTGACGATAAGCGTCCGTCAGCTCCTGGACGGCCTGACGGTAGAGCGGCACATGCTCTTCCTGAAGCGGCGGCGTCGCGAAGTTTTCTGCCTTCATTTCGACGTAGCGCTGGCTGACCTGCTCCGAGTTATAGAAAGGGTGGCTGTGCAGAAACGACCAGATCGCCTGCCGCGAAACCTTGTCCAACACAAACTGAAAGGTCGCATGCTGGATCGTCGTATGATGACCCGCCTTATACGTGGACGCGGCGATGGCGTCGCGGCGAATTTTTGTCGCTTCGTCCTTGGAAACGTCCTCGGCATGAATCACCTTGGACGAGTAACACGTGCGCGCCGTGGCGACCGCATTATCGTAAGGGTTCTGAAAAGCGTTTTCCAGGATCACGATAGGTTCCGGGGTCAGGGTGGTTTTTTGTGCGATAGTCACGGGAGGTGCTCCGACAATTCGTGGAGGGAGTGAATCCTCACGACCCCATTATAGGGCTTGCGATGACGGTTGAGCAAGACAGCCTTCAGCCCCGCCCGCGAGGCGCCATGATAGTCATCTTCCAGGCTGTCTCCGATATGAACGCTCTCTTTCGCATCGGCGCGCATGGCGGCGAGGGCCGCCTCAAAAATGCGTTTTCCAGGCTTGGCGGTTCCCACTGCCGAGCTGGCGGTTACGTTTTCGAAGTAGCCGGAGAGCCCCAGTTGTTCGACAATGGAAAACAGCCGGTGGTCCCAGTTGGAGATGATACCGAGCCGATAACCGGAGGCCTTCAGGCGCTTAAGAACAGGGACAGAATCATCGAAAAGCCGCCAGCATTCCGCGCGAGCGAATAGATCGTAGAGTTCCTTGAAAAAAGCATCGAAATCCGGGAAAGCGGCGAGATTGCCGAAGACGTCGCGCACGAGCGTATACCACCAGTCGCGCTCGATCTTTTCACTGGACTGGCCCAGTGCGGTCAACCCATTGCGTTGGTGCCAGGCTTTATGAAATTCCTGCTCAACGCGATCGGCCGCCACGTGAACCCCGTGGCGGGAGGCGGTCTGGGCATAGACTTCACCCACGGAGGGATAAGGGCGGAAGAGAGTCCCCCCTGCATCGAAGAAAACGACCTTCACCTTCTTAGTTTGCATAGACAGTTTTATCCTCAACGCCGGCGGCGCGGAAAGCTTTCCGGCGCTCGGCACATTTGTTGCAGCGTCCGCAATGCGTCCGACCCCGGGGAGCGATACAGGAGAAGCTCAGCTGCAGTGGCCAAGCGCGCCCGCGACGAATGACATCGGCTTTTGAAAAAGTCCGGTATGGAGCCACCACGCGCAGAGGATGTTTCAGACCGAGAGTCAACGCATGGCTCCAGGCTTTCAGAAATCCCGGGGTGGCATCTGGAAAAGGATTCCCACCCAGAGAACCCAAGGCAAGTGTCGAAACGCCCTTCTTGGAACCAAATACGGCCGCTTTCAGTGAGAGTGTCAGGTTGCGCCCCGGCAGGTAAACCGCCTGATCCTTGGAGCGGGACCCGGGGACGGAACCGTTGCCAGTGCTCCAGTGTCGACCGTAGACGTCCGCCATCGGCAATGACAGTACAGTAAGGGGTTGTATTCCCCCTTTTTCAAAGGGAGGAAGTGCCTTTATAAATTTCCGCAGCCAATAAAGCTCAACGAGTTCCCAGGCCAGACCCTGTCGGACGTATACGGGCCATACGCCATGGAAACGCGTTCCCATCTCGGCCAGCAGGACGTCGCTGTCGAGCCCGCCACTGACTAAAACACAAATGGAAGATTTGAATGACATCGATCAATTATAATTCAGGGACTAATGTTCCAGGTTACGAAAGAAATTCATTTCTGTTACGGGCACCGGCTGCTCAACTACGAAGGGAAGTGCCGGTATTTTCACGGCCACAACGGCAAAGTGGAAATCCAGCTCAGCGCTCAGGCGCTCGACGACAAGGGAATGGTCCGCGATTTCAGCGAGATCAAACAGATTCTTCAAACCTGGGTGGACGGCACCCTCGACCACCGTATGCTGCTGCATGAGAAAGATCCCCTCCGTAGCGCGCTCGAAAAAGCCGGGGAACCGGTTTTTGTGCTTAAAGCCAATCCGACCGCTGAAAACATCGCCCGCCTGATTTACGATACGGCCAAATCCAAAGGCCTCCCGGTGACGTCCGTCACTCTCTGGGAAACCCCCAATTCGTTTGCCACGTATTCGGAATAGCGGATTACTCGGCGGGCTCTGATTTTCCAGTGATGAGCTCGAAGGCGGGTTTCTGCCAGCTGGACAAACCATGCATCGCGGTCAGAAAAGCCACATAGGCATAGCCGAAGCCGAAGAGCGCAATAAAAGGCAGGCTGACCCACTGCTTGAGGCTGTAAGCCACGGTGAAAGCGCCCAGGAAATAGATGGCAAACGCCATCTCAATAAAAGCCGCCAGCGGATTCCCTCCACGGTAAATCTTTTTCTTCCAGCTGGAACCGCGGGCCGTGACAGAATACTTGGGCGTGCGCCGGAATTCAAAATGCCGGCTGCTCAGCCCCTGCAGAACCGCCCTGGCATTGCTCAAACACATGCCGACGCCGACCGAGATCATCATCGGCAGATTCCGCAGCCGCGATTTCCAGTTCGGGTATAAGTCGCGCTGGCAAATCGCGTAAAAGATAAATACGGACAAAGTCGTCGCCAACAGCGCAAACCCTTCCAGAGGCCCGGTCAGCGGCCAGTGGCTCTGCCGGCGGAAATAAAGACTGAGCGGCAAGAGGAGAGACAACACGGCCATGAGGATGTAGCCGACACAGGCGGTCAGATGGAACGTGGCTTCGATTTTGACTTTCAAACTCACCGGACTTTTCCAGATGCGTGGGAGCATCTTCTTGGCCGTTTGAATGGCGCCCATGGTCCAGCGGTTCTGCTGCGTCTTGAAGGCGTTGATATCGACCGGCAGCTCGGCCGGACAAATCACTTCGGGGAGAAAGAGAAACTTCCAGCCGTTCATCTGCGCGCGATAGGACAAGTCCAGATCTTCGGTCAGCGTGTCGTGCTGCCAACCGCCGGAGGATTCAATCGCTTCGCGCCGCCACACGCCCGCTGTCCCATTAAAATTGAAGAAGGCGCCCGAGCGATTGCGCGCCGTGTGCTCCAGAAGAAAATGGCCGTCCAGAAAAATCGATTGAATCCAGGTCAGCAGCGAGTAGTTTTCATTCAAGTGACCCCAGCGCGTCTGTACCATGCCGAGCTGCGGGTCCTGGAAACAGGGAATGGTCTTGCGTAAAAAATCGGCGGGCGGCAGAAAGTCGGCATCGAAAATGGCCATGAAGCGGCCCCGGCTTCTCGACAATCCGTGGGCCAGTGCGCCGGCTTTGAATCCGGTCCGATCGGACCGACGCACATGGACGATATCAAATCCCTGGCTGCGCAACTGGGCTACCCGGGCGTCGATGATCTGTCGAGTGTCATCCGTGGAATCATCCAGAATTTGAACTTCCAATAAATGGCGCGGATAGTCCAGGCGGCAGACCGCATCCATCAGGCGCTCGATCACATAGCGCTCGTTATAGACGGGAAGTTGGATCGTCACGGGCGGCATTGGATCGAACATGGCGGGAAGACGGTAGGGCTTAGCCCATTTGTAGTAGCGGAAGTAAAGATAAAGAATCCAGTAACGGTGAATTCCGTATAGCGAGAGGAGCACTATCAGACTGAGATAGACTCCCATGAACGCGATGCCCAGACCGTGGCTCACGAGCAATGAACCCTAGGCAGTTTTGGTAGAAGAGGAATCGGCCTTGGAGCTGTCTTTATCGTCAATCCCTTCCTTGATGCCGCGGCGGAATTCCCCGACGGCTTTACCCAAGGCTTTGCCGACCTCCGGCAACTTGCCGGGACCGAACAAAATCAGGATGACGACCAACAACACCACCAATTCGGCAAGTCCAATATTTCCCATTTAGCGTTGCCTCCTTACAGGCTTTTACCTACAAACTTCATATGCACTCTCAAGGTCTCATCCGGAAAGCCGGCAGGCAGTGGCGGCAACGGATTGGCGTACAAGACGGCTCTCATGGCCAGCTGATCGAAAAATGTGTCGCCCGAATGCTTCTCAAGACTGGAATCGGAGACTTGTCCATCCCGGCTGATCGTGAAAGCAATCTGGCAAACCGTATCCGATTGAAACTCGTGCGGTGGATGCCATTGCTTGTCCAGCTTGTCGGCAATCGCCTTCAGGTACCAGGGATACGGGAAGGCCGGACCCGCTTCTCCAATGACCCCCGCTCCACTACCTCCGGGTGCGCCGACACCGGATCCGGCCGCATTGGCTCCAGGAGCTTGTCCCATGGCCGCACGCATCGCGGCCTCAAACGCCGCAGACGACTTGGGTTTCGCCTTGGGATGAGCGGGCAATTTCTTCTTTTCTTTGCTAGGAACCCGTATCGCTTCTTTCGCAACGGGTTTCTCCGGCTCGACTTCCCGAGGTGCTTCCGCGGCTTTAGGTGCCGGGGTTAAAACCGCCGGTCCGCTCACAGAACTCCCCGATGGCAAAGAACTGACCAGATCTACTGCATAATAACTCATTCTCGGCTTTGATAGCAAAGTGCCCATGACGATCACCAGCGCGAGCAGAGCGCCATGCGCGGTGAGGGAAAAAAAGAAAGCGCTCTTCATTTCCTACTTGGGTTGTTGTACCGATATTCCGAGTTTGACGACCTGTAGTTTTTTGGCAATATCCATGACCGAAACGACGTTCTGCAGCGGCAGGTCGCGGTCCGCCTGGATGACCACCGGGCGGTCCCCATCCGGCCCCAGAAGCGGCTTCAGCTCACTTTCCAGATTGGCAACCGCCACGGCATGGCCGTTAAGACTGAGCTCGCCCTGGCGCTGGATGGAAATCACGATGGGGCGGTCGGGAGCTTCGCTCGCGGATACGGACCGGGGCAGGTTCACCTTGATCTGCTGCTGGACGAGGAAGGGGGTCATGACCATAAAGATAATCAACAGCACCAGCGAGACATCGATCAGCGGGATCATGTTGATCTCTGCGATCGGGGCCGCTTTATGTCCGCGGCGGAGCTTGGTGAGTGCCATCAGCGCGACCCCGTCAGGTCAATGATCTCTTCGGCGCAAAGCTCCATGTCCTCCGTGATGCGCTCGATCCGGCGCGTAAAGGCGTTATAAGCGATAACCGCCGGGATGGCGACAAAGAGACCCAGCGCGGTCGTGATGAGCGCTTCCGCGATGCCATTGGCTACGACCGCCGGACCGCCGCCTGCATTCTCTGAAATCGCCTTAAACGCATGAATGATCCCCACCACCGTGCCGAAAAGGCCGATAAACGGGGCGACACTGCCGATCGTGCCGAGAGCCGTCACGTACTGCACCAAATCGGCGACTTCGGTACGGATCATGCGAAGACCCAGACGTTCCAGGTGATCGCGCCCCGCTGCACGGTCCTGAACAGGGGGCTCCATCAGAATAGACAGAATTTGACCGATCGGCTTGCGAACGTTTTCACAATACGCGACCGCCGCGTCCCGCCTCCGTTCGGCCAGCATTTTGCGCAACTTATCCATAAGACGCTCACGGTTAAAATCCGCACGCGCCAGCGTATACCACCGCTCGAGGATAATGGCCCCGGAAAATACAGAGCAGGTCAGCAGGACGGAGATCACGGGCCACGCATTGGCCCACATTTGTTTTACAGAAGCGAGATCGAACATCGGTTATTCCTTTCTCCTGAACGCTTTGACGGATCCTTCTTTAATCGGCACAAATCCATGGGACACAAGAATTTTAGCGACCTCTTCAATCGAAAGCGCCAGCGGAATTGTTTCGGACTGCGCGATATAGAGCAGAATGCCGGAAGTCGGATTCGGCACCGTCGGGACGAACACGCAGTAATGGGGTTCCTCGGACTGAAAAACCCTGCCGGAAATCTCGCTGGTGACAAAACCGAACGTGTAAACCCCGCGGCGCGGGTATTCTACCAAAACCGCTGATTGATAGATCGGATGGGCGCCGAAAAACGCTTCGGTAACTTTTTGAATCGCCTCGTCATTTTCGTCCCGCTGAGTCTCACCATCTACTTTTTCCGGCTCTTTTTCCTGCTGATGAG
>Ga0207158_1007_pt1 | contig 18812 bp, 8 predicted proteins | sample Alteio_BWMinHeat_22_FD_153512 | JGI IMG/M metagenome (GOLD analysis project Ga0207158, IMG submission 153512) | Enriched cells from forest soil in Barre Woods Harvard Forest LTER site, Petersham, Massachusetts, United States -... | ecosystem: Environmental > Terrestrial > Soil > Temperate forest >... | reverse complement strand
GTTCCCACATTGCGAAGAACCATGCCCGCTCTCCAGCCCTCGAAAATACCCCCCCATTTCATCCCGGGTTTGAACAGAAGGCCCGCGTCCCCCGCATAGGCTTTGGCCGACACCGTATCGAGACGTTCCTGAATCCATTTGCCGGTCGCGCCGACCGAGAGTAGAGCGCCGTAACGCGGATCCTTATAGATAGGAAGGGCGTAGGACAGGGCCGCGGCCATATCATTGGCGCCGACTTCTCCGGTCGGCAGACCCGCCGCGTCATAGCCCTGGAATTTCCCTACGTTCAGGTAAGTAAAGCTGCCGCCAAACGTCCCATGGGAGGGTGTGGGATGGGCGTAGGCGGCAAATTGTTCGCTGATGTCCTGGAGGTACTGGTTCTGAACGAATCCTGCTTCGGAAACTTGAAGCTGCGCGAGACCCGCAGGATTCCAGTACGTAGCATAGACGTCATCCGCCAGGCCGACTTGAGCTTCGGCCATGGCGACGGCACGCGGCCCGATGCCCAGCTCGAGGAAATCGGCTGAGGTCGTTCCCGCAGTTGCGGCTTCAGCGGAGGCGGCCAGGAGCAAAACTAAAGGGACGGCGAAGAGCGTTCTCATACGTGCCTTGACGGTTAGAGGAGCGAGCCGCATTTTTATTCATTTCTCTTGGACCCCTGGCGAAAATTCTAATTCCCGAATCTGAAGATTGGCTGAAGATCAGATGAAGATTTGCTGTAGAGGTGGGAGGAAAGGCCTAAAAAGTACTATTTATGCCGCTGCGTGAAGGCGTGGGTCGACGGGGCGATGAGACGGGAGAAAGGGCAGAAGGGCGAGCAGAAGGAGCGGGAGCGCCTGATCCCTTAATCGTCCCCAACGCGGGGCTTTCGCGGGAACGCCCGCGGCCGTGGCCGCGGGCAGAGGATTCGTTGGCGACGCCGGGCGGCGAAGCCAGTTCATCCATCGCCGGTCTGCGGGCCGGGGCGACGCCGCAGGGACAGTCACCTCCGTCGTCAGGATCGGACTGGTTTCGAACGGGTAGAGATTAATGATCATCTCCATCGTCACGTAATGCGCGGCCATGAGGGGATTCTCCAGAATGCGATGGAGAAAGTGGTTGGGATTGAGAAGGTACTGTTTAAATGTTTCGGCCATGTCCTGATCCCGGTTTTTCATGGCCTGCGCCGACACGAAGGCTTCCCGGAGCGGCCGGATGTAAGCGTAGGCCGTCTCGCGCAGCCGTCTGTCGATCCGGTGGAATGCCGCAAGAAAGAGCGCGGCGCCGATCAGTTCGATCATATCCTGCAGCAATCCGGAGCTGACCCAGCGATGCAGCGGGACCCATAAAAGCCCCAGGGTCATCCCCGTCAATATCAACGCGGTCAACCGAGGCAAGTCGCGAAGAGCGCGGAGGGTCCAGGGATAGCGCACCTGCCGTTTCCATAAGGCACGCGCCCAGGTTTGAGAGAAATAGATGGCATGACCCGTTTCATGCAGAATTTCCCCGATCAGCGCCACGTCGTCGCCCAGAGAGGTTCGCGAGATATGCATGATCGTATTCGGTAAGTCGTAAATTTCCCCCAGCAGCCCTTTTCCATGAATGATGCGGGCCGCGCTCGCCGTCCGGGCGAGGATCACGGGAACGGCATGACTGATCCGCGCTAACCGCGAGCGTACACGCGCCTCTTCTTCTTTGGTTTCCGCGTCGATGGGCAGGCTCAAATAGGGATGGCCCTCATGCGGACCGCGCGGGAAATGCTGCAGCAATTCCGGCTGATCTATCGCGTGTGGTTTACGGATCCTGCGGTACAAAAGATAAAGACCCGTCACGATGACGAGGTAAACGCCGAGGACCGAATACAAATGCCCCCACCGATAGGCCAGCGCGTAGGCTGTCAGGCCCGCCATCAAGGCCAGGAGTCCATCCACCGTCACGTGAGCGGCGATTCGGCCCGCGTGGCGCCAGGATGTCTCGCCCGGGACGCTGTCAGCGGCCACCTCGTCATCCATGATCTCTTCGATTTCGGTATTTTCTTCAATATACACGGCCTGACTCGATAAGACCCACAGGGCGACGCGTAATTTGCTGGCGAAAGCGGGATTATTGCTGGAACGGCGCTCAAATTCGGCGCGGTCGAGAGCCGCAAGAACATAACTTTCCACGAAATCGCTCTTCGCGCTTTCTATCGCACGAGAATTGACGAACGGGGCACCATGTCGAAGCAGGAAGGGATATAGAGTCCGCGCCTTGATCGCGTAGGTTATCCTTTGTTCATAAAAACTGAATACGAGCGCGAAAGCGAACAGGAGGTTGGAATGTTGCCTCACAGCGGGCATCAGCGCCAAAGCGGTACCGGCCAGGGCTCCGCCGAGAACCCCCAGGTATAGGCGTGTGTTGGGCAGTAAGTTTGTATAGAAGAACTTCTGCATCGTTGTGTAATGGATATGCTCCGTCCAATAGGTTTCCATCTTTTTCGTTTGATCAAAAACGGCTTCGGCCACCCTCCGGACGATACGTTCTTTCAGGGTCTGAATCTCCGCTCCATGCAGCGATAAGAGGATCCCCCCGTCCGGCTCCCGCCGGGAGCCCCCGCTCACACTTTTCGAGACCACTCGGATGTAGGAAATAAACGCGGCTTGTTCGAACGGAATAAAAGTCAGCTGCTCGAGGGCTTGCCGAACCATATGTTCTTGCGGCGAGTCAGCCTCCAGGATGCGAATCTGCTCAAAAGGGTGCGACCGAGGATCATAGTCCTTGGATTCTATTTTTACGGCCTCTGTTTTACTTGAAAACCGCCTGACGACCCGGGTCACATACACCAGGCCGAAAATAGCGAAGCCAATTGCAACGAGCAAGTCTATATCATGCAAGGGCGGCGGTAAGCTCTTCCAGGCCGCCAATGCCTTGTCCAGGAGCCGCTTCCATGAGTTCGCCGAGCCGGAGGAGTTGCTGAGGAAGGCCAGGGCCGCGATGCCGGGGATGATCGATTGATAGTCGGTGAATGTCGGGCGCCGGTTGAGATCGCTGAATCGAAAGAAGCCGGCACGCATGTCGAGGGTCTCGGTCGCTATGCGCGCTGCGGCCGATCGATTCGAACATGAGAAGCGCCCCGCCATGGACGGCGGCTGGGACAGGGTAACGGCCCAGCTCGGATCCACCAGGACAGAGGGGATCAACAGCACGGCCACAATGCGGTTGAAGATTTTTGGCATGGGATTGAGATATTTTACGGGGTTTTACGTGCGGGCTAAATAGGGCGGAAGGCTAAAAATCCAGGCCGTCGGACCCATGTTTTTATGGGACGAAAACCGCGCGGGCCGGGACTTACCTTACCACTTGAGGCGGAGGCCGCCGCGGAGTGCGTGGATGGTTTCGTTCGAGCTGAGGGTGATGGCGTAGTCGGCGTAGGCCAGCAGGTTGGACGTGAGATTCACGCGCCCGTCGAGACCCAGGACGCCGGCATCGCGGTTCCGCGGGGTGCCCTGCACCGTGAACGGATTGCCGGGAGCCCCAGAAAATTGCGCGGAAATTGAATTGTCGATGTCCGCCAGTTCGTGCTGCCAGGCGACGCGCGCCCCGAGCGTCACGGGGTGGGACGACCGGGCCGCCAGCGTGCGGGCGGCACGCAGGCCGGCCGCGGACAGGAGCGAGTTTACAATCTGTTCGTTCACGCTCAAGCCGGCGCCGGGAGCGCCGGTTTCCGCGAAAGCGTCCTGCGTCATATGGCTTTGGGTGAGCGACAGCGTGGGTTCGAGCGTGGCGCTCGGCCGAGGCCGGAACGTGTAGCCGCCTTCGGCGAAGGTGGTGTACACGCGGCTTTTAAAACTGGAGTCGGCGGATTCCTGGAATCCCGGGAACTGGATCGAACGCGTCATGCTGTTGGTGTTGTCCGTATACGCCAGCGATCCGTTCACGAACCAGGTGCCGGGAGCATAGCGACCGTAAATTCCGGATTGAACAGAGGTGGTGTTGCCCGAGCTGGAGCGGTCGTCCACGGTTAAACTGGTTTTCGCGAAGCCGCCGGAAAAGCCGAGGAGGAAGTCATCCCCCAGCTGGAAATCGTAGCCGGCCTGGAAGCCGCCGGTGGTGGCGTTGGACGCCGGAGATCCGACGGAGGAATCGCCTTTGATCTTATCGAAGAATCCGACCCCGCGCGACCAGAAGCCGTAGTAAGGCGAAGCCGTCGGCGGCTGCGGCGTCAGGTCGAGGTTCTGCGCATCGCCCGCATACGCCAGCTGGACCGGCGCCATCAAGCGCGCGACCGTGACCTGATCCGGGGGCGTCGTGTGGTCGTTCATCTGCTGGGTAAACAGGCCGGTGCTGCGCAGCCCCACGCCCTGGAACGAAGCGAGCGAATCACCGCTCAATTGATCGAATGCCGCGCGCTGCTGATCGGCAGGCAATGCGGCCAGCGTGGTGAGGGTGATCGAGAGGGGGCCCGTCGCGGCTGATTCGGCGGCGTCCAGGCCGGCCGCGACATTCAGTTGATTGCCCGTTTGCGCTGATTTAACGTATCTCGATAGAGAGCGAATGAGCACCAACACATCGGTGGGTGTATAGTCGGTGACCAATCCAAGGAAGTCCGGTAAGGGCGACGTATTCACGACGCTGAAGGTGCCGGTCACCGACCCCGCATTGATGACATCGTACCGGCCGATGCTTAAGTTGGAGCCTGTGAAATTGAGCGTCCCTCCGGTCACATTCGCATTTCCGGTCACTTTCAAGGAATTAGAATTCCCCCCCTGGGCCGTAATGCTGAGCGTCCCGGAACCTGAATAACTGGCCGCCGTCATGCTGCCCGCCCCCGGGGTGCCCGGTATCACGATCCCGTTGTTGGTGAGATTGACGACGCTCCCCAGCCCTGTCAGCGTTCCGCCGGATCCGACTACGGCATTTCCCGCGAGCGAACTCGCCACATTGAGAACGCCGCCGTTGACCGTGGTATCGCCTGTGTTATTGTTCTCGCCTGAAAGCGTCAAGGTGCCGGTCCCGACTTTGGTGATCCCTCCGCTCCCGCTCACAATCCCGGAAATGGTCGTGCTCAAATCATTGCCGCCTTCCGTGAAGGTCCCAACGCCAAGTTCGAAAAAGCCGGCACCCTCCAAAGAACCGGCGGAAATGTTGGAAATCGTATTTCCTACACTCAGAGCTGCCTCCGCGTTGATGATGACGCGCGCATTTCCGAGGGTGCTATTATCCAGCATATCGATGGTGCTGCCTTTATTGGCAGTGATCGTTGCGCCGCCGGCTGTGCTGGTCTCGGACATCTCCAAAATACAATTATTGAGCGTGATCGTCGCGCTGCCGCCCGTTGCAGAATTTTGCATAGTTATCGAACCGGCGTTTGACGTAATCATCGCGTTGCCGGCACTGGCGGTACCCGAAAACCCCAGAATGCCAGTCGACGAGTTGGTAATGGTCGCGCTGGAGGCGGTGGACCCATCCTGAAAAAAAAGATTCCCTGTGTTGCTTATGTTCGCCGTGCCGGCGGTCGAGGAATTGTGGAACTGCATATTTTCCCCATTGAGGAGGATCGCGTTTTCGGCGCTGGCCGTGTTATTGAAATTGAAGCTCCCTCGGCTGTTGTTAATGGTTTGGGTTGTTCCCGAGTTGTTCACAATGCCGACTCCCTGAAGCTGAACCACGCTCGCGGGATCCGTCAATGTGAGGGTATAGGCGGAAGCTCCCGGGCTGAAAGTAAAGCTGTTCAGGGCGGGCCCCACGCCCACATTGGTGACCGAAAGCGGAGTGGAGCTATTAAAGACCGCGACGTCATTCGGGACGCCGTTATCCCAGTTACTTGCAATACCAAAATCAGACCCCGGCCCGATCCAGTCGCTGGAGGTGCCGAACGCGCGGGAGCAGAGAATCACTCCCAGCCCCAGCGAAAAAGCCAGGGGTCGCAGGCCTACGCTGTTTTTCTGATTCCTAGTCAAATTTCACCGCCGTGCCTTTCATTACGCATTTTTCTCACATCAGCCCCGCGTTGGTGGCGTCTGGCTTTACCGGCGTTGCTGGCGACGCTTGGGGCGTCGTCGGGGCACTGGCAGTGCCGGGCTGGGCCAGGAACTGCAGCAATGTGGGGTCGCGGAAAAGGGCTGCAATCGCCGCCGCCAGCGTGTCGTTGATTTGACGTTCATTGTCGTCTGCAAATGGGATAAAAAGGACGCGATCCTCGTCCTCCTGGCGGTAGAGATGTTCGTATTGGTCCCCCTTGTAGGCGGCCATAACCTTGAGCGCCGCTTTCGTCACGATCCCGCCGGTAAAAAATCCCATCGTCGTCAGGTATTGCAGTTCGCGCACATCCACGCGCAGCGACCGGGTCTGATCGGTCTTGGCCACGACGACGTTGAACCCTTTTTTCGTCAGTCCTTCACTGATCTTATTCTGGACAACGACAGCGACGTCGTCCTCTGTGGTTATCGTGGCTCCATTCCAGCCTGCGCCGCGATATCCGATGACTTTGTCCGGCCTTTCGTCCGATACGGAAAGGAAAACTTGAGCGCCTTGTCCCGTCGTAGCTTCCTTGAAGCTTAGCTCCGGATTCAGTCGAGCACTTTGAGATGTAAAGGCGCATCCTTGGATGAAGAAAAATCCCAAGAGTGAAAAAGTGGCCAGCGGTTTCATAAGCGTTCTCCTGACTTTGTTAGATTTCATTGGTATGGGTGTCCTCTTGCGTCGGCTGGGTACCTCTACCAAAGTGGTACCGGATAGAGATGGTGGGCTCAAAAGACCCGCTGCTCTTACTTGAATCGCCCAAGCCCATGCCATTGAGCGAGGTGAAGTGGCGGTAATGATACGCAAGCGTGCCTTCCAGCGACAGATAAGGCCAGGGGAAGTAACACAATCCTCCCCCGATGTGGTATCCGATGCCACGAAAGGTCTCGTCCTGCGTCTGAATTGAAGGGACGAGCAATTCGCCATTCGGAACCGTCAGCCAGGGGAAATCAACGCCGCTCGCGAGAAAAGGCTGCAAAGAATTCTTCGCCCGGAAATAGCTCTTAAGCGTCAGCCCGACTTCGTGCAGCGTGGCCTTCTGATCGTTGGCTGAGTCGCCGAGCGTGTTGGTCATGGAACCTTGCTGGTAGTTCAACTCCAGAGCGAGATCGAGATTATTGAGCGGAATCGGGCGGCGGAAGCCGGCGACCACGCCGAAGCCCGCGCCGCTGTTGAATTTCGGAACGGCGAAAATATTGCCGGTATCTTGTTGAATCAAAACATGCTGACCGTCAAAATCGCCGCCCAGGGACAGCCAGCTGAAGCTGGGTCCAAGATAAACACTCCATGGAAATGCCGCCGACGCCGGTGGTTCAGCTGGGACCGGCGCCCCTGCGGCGACGGCCGGGGTGCCGGCCATGCAAGCAATCCACAATACGAGCGCTCGGGAGGTCATGTTTTTCATGACGCTCGCTCCAAGATGAGTTTTGACGTCCCGAATTTGATCTGCATCTTCAGCCCGAGGCTCCAGGCCGACGAGGGAAAATCAAAGGACTGTGTCTGAGCGGGAGATCCGGTCTGGTCGGATTGAGGATACGGGGAGGACCAGTAATTGCCTTGAACCAGAAGCGAGAAAATATGATCGGGGAAGAAGTGCAGTCCCAGGGAGAAATAAGGCCCGGGGATGGTTTTTATCGTCCCTCTCGAAACGTAGTCAATTTTGGACGAGGTGAGTCCCACTCCGGCCCCGATTTCGGGAATCGCCGTTCTCTGGGCGCCGTGCGGCAACTCGCTCAGAAGGGCGACGTAGGTCTGGTACTCCAGCGATAACGATCCGGTATCGGTTGACCGAACTTTGGTTTTACCCATCGGAGCCATACCACCGGCCTCCATAAACAACGCGCAGGGTCGATGATCGGAGGAGATCCGGTAACGCAAGGCGGCGCCGATTTCCGGCAGCGATCCGCCCTGCGACACGAGCAGCGACGGCCCCAGCGTAATCGATGTGCGCGACTCATGGAACTGGCGGGTCACCGTCATGGGTCCCTGATTTTTCGCGGCCGCTTCGGCCGCGGCCTTGCGTTCCTGTTCCTGAAGTCGCGTCAGGGCGGACTTGGCTTCGTCCACGATCTCGCTCAAGGAATGGGCGGAGTCACCGACAATCTGGAGGTACGTCTGCTCCGCCTCGCGCGTTTTGCCCAATCGTTCATAACACGTGGCCATGCGGAAGCGGGCCCGGGAGACCAGCCGGCGATCGGAGCCGGCGGCATCCGCGGCCTGCCGATAAAAATCAATGGCGGCATCGAGATCGCGCTCGTCGGATTCTTTGACCAGGGCTTCCCGATAAAGCGCCTCGGCTTTCGTGGAGGCGTAAGCCGTCGCCGGGCCGCTTCCAACGAGAAGCGCGGTCATCAAGAGCAGGGGGGTGATTCGTTTCATGCGCATAGAGTACCAGAACATCGAAAAGCGGGTGTCATAATCAAGCAAAATGTTTGTCCCGAATTGTCACGATTTTGCAAAGCTCACCATCCGCTCAGGCCGCTCGGTTGAGGAGAGCTTGGTGTGGCGGTGCGCCGGTCATGGACCAGCTCGTAAGGGCCAGTGCGCCGGCGATCAACAGCAGAAGGAGGTCTGGTTTTTCGACGGGTTGCAGTAGTTTCATCAGCCACTGAACCGCCGGAACCAGCTCGTTCGGCTTCTTGGTTTCCATGATCTGACGGAAAGGCGCTCCTTGAGGATCCTCGCTGTTGTAAGCCTGGCCGATCGAAATGGTGGGCCCCAAGTCGCTCATTTCGCGTGCGGCGTTTTCCTGTGCCAACCGCGACGCATCCAGCTCTCCGTATATATTTAAGTAGACGTGATCACCGGCGTGAAGCCAATGCTCCCCCCGCCGCCGCGTCACATCGGCCAGGACGTCACGGAGAATCTCACGGTTCTCCGAATTGATCAATTGATCAACCTCCGACACTTGTTCAAAATTCACGGCGCTTCGCAGCGAGACATCTCTTTCCAATAATTCCGGGTTGTCGGGATCTACGATGGACGTCCATGAGAGATCTTCCTGGTAGCTCGAGAGAAGCGCCAGGATAATGCGCAGGTCCGACTTGTCGGTTTCGTAGGAGAAATTCTTTCGTAAATGCGGCCCAAACGAGAGAAGGAGGAGATTTCGCACGTGTTTCGAATATCGGCCGGCCCGGATCGCGTTGCGAACATAATCTCCAGGCTGGCCGCGCTCATTCAGTGTCCGGTCGAGAAAGATGGCGGCCAGCCAGAGCCATTCGTACGGACCGGGGAGAGCCGCTTCCCAACCGGGCATGAGCGGCGAAAGCGCCGGCAGGGCGGTCCCGCCAACCCACTCCAATTCATTCTTCATTTCAAGCGGATCCAGGCCTTTTCTCAGCTCTTTTTTTAGATAGAAGGCCAGAGCTATAACAGGGACCCGGTAGGGACCCATGGTGGTATTGTGTCTCGGATTTTGCGGCCCGAAATATTTTTTGTCGAAGATGCGGTTGATCACTTTCTTCAACTTCCGGGTCACGGGTCCCCATGGCTGAACCGTGGCCAGGCGAGCGTAGACCGCAACTTGAAGATCGACCGGGGCTTCGCGAAGCGCAGTCACAAACTGGTCTTCCGTCCACAAGAAGGGGCGCGGGTTTTCGATTTTAACGTCGGCCAGGAAATCGCCCAGGATCCACTGGTTGACCGAATCGCGGGTGACGCGGAAGCCATGCAGGCCGGCCTCCGCCAGCCGCGCGAGCGTGTCGGCGTCCAAAGAACGGGACACGTGCCGGAATTTTTGAAGAATGGCGGCGGCCACCTCCGTCCGGGTCACGTGCGGCAAGAATTCGATCAATGCCTCGACGATTTCCTGGGAGTCAGGCCGGAAGATCAGGTCATTCGCTTGAGGCCATTCTAAGAGGGCCGATTCCTCTTCGAACCGGAGCGCTTCACCGTGCCGTACGGATTGTAGAGCTTTCGGAATCAGCCGCGCGAGCGGATCCTCGCCCGGGTCGTCTAGCCAGATGGTGGAAAACACAGCCGAGGCCATCCAGGTCAATACCAGCCACGGCAGCATCGGGTGGCCCCCAACGAAAAGGCCGGCGATGCCGGCTGAGCTTAGCGCATACGCTGCCAGCGCCCCGCCGATCAAAAGCGCGGCGGTGATGAAGAGGGATGAAAGCTCGGTCACGAAGCCGCGCTCACCCTGCTTCGGCTCGGCCGGCAGCGGAGCGGACAGAAGTTGCTCGAGCCACTTATGGAATGTTTTTCGCTCCTTCTTATCGATCTTCTTTTCCAGCCGGTGCTGGATGGCGGAGACAGCGTCGGCGAATCTGTCGCGGTTCAGAGCAAATTCTGCGTTCGAATCTCGGTGGAGGCGCCAGCCGGGATCGGTGCCAATGGCGTCCATTTCATCCTGCGCGAGCAGGGCCGCATTCGCGTAGTACTGTATAAATTCCAAAAGGTCGGGCTGCCCGGTAAAAAGATTCTGCCGCCCCCGTGGATCGTCGAGCTCCGGGTAAACCTTTCGAATAATCTTATCGGCCACAACGCTGAAGGCATCATGCACCGCCCAGACCCGACGCGCATGCTCCACTTCATGCCGGGTATACCGCTCGAGCGAAGAGTCAGCGGAGTTTAGACTTGCGATGCGGTTTTCATTCCAGATGAGGGCCAATCCGCGCCGGTATTTCAGAGGCGGAGCTTGAACCAAATAAACTTCGTTGAGCACGCTCACGCTACTAAATTCAAACCCATCGGTGAACCGGGCATACAAAATGACGAGCGGGTAGGGAAGGGGCGCCTTTTCCTTATCGATTATCGCTTGAGTCTTGGCCGCCACTTGCCTTTGCACAGGATCACCCAGATCGGGCGGGTGGACGCTATTCCAATCGATCCCCGGACGGCGCACGGCGAACTGGATAGGGATGTCTTCGCCCACACTCGCAATCGTGACGCGCGCCACCTCCGGTGGAATCAGGGTTTTTATTTTGGACGTCGTGTTGAGCGCCTGCTGGGCCCATGCCCCCAGCGCGCCGCCGATCAAAAGCGCGGCGGTGATGAAAAGCGATGAAAGCCCGGTGACGAAGCCGCGCTGACCCGGGTGCGTATCCGACGGGAACGCGGCAGGGTCCTGTACGAGAAGGGAAATCATCCACCAGGTCGTGTTCTTCAACCGATAAATTTCCCGCCCCTTCGCCTGAACGGCATTAAAGAACGCTTCATCTTTGGCCAGCATGCGAACGAGCCTGAAACGGCGAATGGGCCAGGGAGATTGCCGCAGCGATTGGCGCCAGGTCGCGTAATCGTTTTTCATGAGATCCGGGAGGCCCGTTTCGAGCAAATTAAGCATCAAGTAATCGAGAAGCGCTTCTTCAGGAGTCCGCGGCGCGAGGTCCCGGCCTCCCCATTTCTTCCACAGGCTCGCCAGCATGGCTTCGTTGGGCGGTAGGTTCTTCAGCCGACGCGTTACATTGGCGGCGCCTTCGATCCATGTGAATCCGGCGGCCAGTGGGACGCGCATTTCCTCAGGGAGGGCCGCGTCGTCGAAGGCCCGCTGACGCCAGAACGCGGTCGATTCAACGGACGGGTGAGCGACGATGTACTGCGCCATCGCGCGCGTGAGCTCCGGATCGCTGCGAAGCGGGAATCGGACGAAAAAGCCGAGCAAGAACTGCGACAAACTGCGGGGGTAACCGCCATCGACGCGGGCGGCTTCTTGATAGAGCGGTATGAAAAAGTATAAAAAGCCGAAGATCATGAGCAACGCTACGATACCATCCGAGACCGCTAAGTAGGCTAGGCCATCGCGGAAAGCTGTCCACGCAGTTTTCAGAAAATATGCCACTGACCCGAGGGAGAAAACCGCCATGCCGCCCCGGTGTCCGGCGGTCATGTGGCCGATTGCGTAAAGAATGCATCCGATAAATGCCAGGTAAGATACGTCCGCAATAAAGCCGCCGTAGCCGCCGATCCAGAGTGCCGCGGAAATGAAGAGGAGCGATGGCCCCGTGACGAAGCCGCGATCCTTCCGAGGGGGGGTCGGTTCCGTGGGCGTATTAAAAACGTTCATGTCCAGCCCCGGAATGGATTTGCCGCGCGCGATCTCCAGCCGGGTTGCTGCGACGAGATCATCCCGGAACGGCGAATCGTTTTGCGCTAATTCCTGCTCGAGGTCATTGACAAGATCGATCCCGGGAATTTCGAACATCTTGATCCTGGCGGCCATCCAATTTCGCAGCGCGGTCTGGAAAGCCGCGTTGACCACATCGGCGTCGTACGTTCGTATCGGGTCTGTCGGGTGGAGACGCGCCAACAGGGATGGCTCAAGATCCGGCATGCGCTGCCGCAAACGTTCTTTGATCTCCTCGGCGATAATGAAACGGACGTAGAGTTCCTGTTTCAAGACATGAGTCATCTCCTGATAGACAGCGGAAAAGTCGCGCGACGATCGCGCCTGGATAAGGGCGTCCTGAACGGAACGCTCGTGCGGCGGCAGCCATTTTCTAAACGTCTTCAAAAACGCCAGGAAGGAATCGCGAGCCGCCGGCGTGGTGAGCTGCAGCGGAGAATCAGGGTCCGCAGGCTCGGGCGCCGCGGTCAAGCCCGATTCCAGCAACGCCAACTGGTCTGAAAAAGTATAGGCCTGGCCGAGCGTATCCACGAAGGGATGATCATCCGGGATTCGCAGCCACTCCATAAGCTCCGGGGTTGCGGTGAGGGGATACAGTTTGAATTGGCGGGGATCAAACTCCCCGGAAGGCGTGCGCGGGCGATGTCCTCCAAGTTGAAACGATTTGTCTTCCGGGCCCGGTGTGGCGCCATCAAAATAATCCTGCCACAGGTATTGCCGATATCGAACGTCCTTGAAATAGGGGCCCCGACTTATCGTGGCCAGGGAAACGCCCTGGCGGGTGGCGATGAGGCTGGTGCTGAATGCCCCATCTTTGGATTCGCTCGCCTCCTGTTTGTTCACGGCGTGCAGCGGCAGGATACGAACCGCGATCGAGGAGTCCGATTGCATGTCGTATATCAGATTGTGGAATCCGTAAACCTGGCCGGGCTCTGCCGGTCGAGGCCATGAAACATGCATGGGTTTGAAGATGAACATTTCAATATGGGAAAGCCCGACGCGATGCGCGGCGAACCACGATCGAATCTCCTGGTAAACCTCCGGTGAGGCACGGACATGAAGGGTGATTAAGACCTCCTCGCCATCCCGGATTCCCCGAATGACGATGGCCGGACAGTGCACGCACCCGCGCTCAACCATCAGCATCGCGTCGGTCAGCTTTCCTGACAGCGTCTTGGCACTGACTATATCGTCGATCAGTACGCCGTTCCGGATGGCCCGGAGGTGCGGTTCCCGGTCCACGTCCCACAATTCAGCCTGGACATCCACGCCATCGGGCAGCGTACCGGGAGGCAGGGGGTTTAAATCGCTCGGCGGCAAATACTGTTGGGCCCAGCGCTTGAGTTTTCGCTTCAGCGCCGCGGGCGATTGCGCGCCCGCGTTCAAGGCCAGGAAGAGGGCGGTTGCGGCCAGCACCACGTGCAGGATCGACGGCGGGATGGGCGCGCCGCCGATCGAAAGCGCCGCGGAGATAAAGAGGAGGAATGGCCCGGTCACGAAGCCGCCCTGATGCCGGCGCTGAGTGGCCCGCGGCGGCTCACGGATAAACCATGTCCATCGGCGCATCAGGGCCTCCAGGGGCTGCGCGAAAACATATTCCAGGTTCTCGCGGTAGGCCCGCCGCCATTCCGCGTGGTCCCGGAGAATCCGGCGGAGGGTATCGCGCTTCTCAAGATGGGACAGCGTGAAGGGCGGAGCCGCGTAGCCGGCGTCCACATATTCCTTCGTCCACCGTTTCAATTCCTCAAGCGGACTCCGGATCTGAGAAAAATCACCGGCTTTCGCCGCCCGCTCAATGGCCGAATCCAGGCTGATCAATCGCAGCCCGGCGTTATAGAGCGTTTGTTCGCCGACGTGTTGGACTGATTTGCCGCTGCGTTGCAGGCGGAGGGTTTGCGGCAGGAGTCTCCAATCCACGCGTTGAGCGGAAGCCGAGCCTTCCGGGGGAAACGCAACTGGCGCTCCTATCACCGCGGTTTCTCCCGGACTTGCATTTTCCTTCCGCCGATTCGCCAGAACCCCCCCACGGAGCCTGAGAAGGAGCAGTCCTAGAGGAACGATACTGGCTGCGAAGCCGACAGAATTGGCCCACCATGCATTCGGCAGCTGATCGGTGAGGACCGCGTTTAAGCTGCTCAAGACCCCCGCCAGGACCGCCAGCGGGATGCATTCCATCATATCGATGGGCGAGTTCAGCCAGCGCAAAAACCAGTTGGGTGATGGAGGATCCGCGAATAACGCCTTGATCCATTCCGCGGAGTCCGTGATCTTATTCAATGATTCGACGGCGTGCATCGCTTGATTGATGTTCTCCGATACGAGTATCGAATCCGTCAGGCTTGGATCGGACAGAGTGACCAGGATGCGAAAGGTTGATTGAATATCCAGTAAATACTGCTGAACGGCACGCAGGCGGTCAAGAATGGCTAAATGGTCGATCGGACCCGCATGGGTGCCGGGCCGAGTTCTGACATCGACCAGTTTAAGAAGAGCTTCGATCCTCTTCATCGACCGCTGGGTGTCGTTGACGGCCGGTTCAAAGACCATCGCGTATTCACGGGGGAGCGAGGAAAGTTTTTGAAAGGCCAGGTCCAGTTCCGGTTTTGTCGCGCTCAGAGCCGCCTGCGTGTCGGCCATCGCTTGCCGGATTTCCGCCTGGAGCAGAAGCTGGGCCGTTTTCCGGCGCTCTTTCCGGGCGGTAAAATTCTTTATCCAGCCTGCGATATACCATCCGATGAGTATGCCGCCGACAAACAGCGGCGCCAGGTAGATCAAAACCGCGACGACGATGAAGAGGGAGGAAAGCCCGGTGACAAAGCCTTGCTCACCGCGGTTCGAATCGGCCGGCGGCCACGCGCGCAGGGTCTGGTCCCATCCATAGTGCAGGCGGGGGTCGTCAGAGGAAAGAGTCGTCTGATCATGGAAAAAATTCCGCCTCTGTGCCACGATCTTATGGCTCCATCGTTGCGTGGCCGGAATGTGCACTTCGGGACTCGGCAGCGGAAAGGTGGGTCCCAGATTCTGGACACGATCGGCATCGTCGACTGTGGCGTAGTCATCGGTCAAAAACCAGCCCCGCAGATGAGCGGCGATGGCCGGAATAAAATCCGCATAGGCGGACGCGACGTTCGTGGCCGCTCGCTGGTAATAAAGCCGGATCCCGCGATCAAGAAATTCGTTGAGAATGTGGGGATACGCCCGAGGGTGGCGGATATCGGCATCGACAAAAGTGATTTTGTATTCCCGTGCCGGCTGCCCGGTGTAGGCCCATTGAAATCGCAGTCTCACATAAGTACACCGATCGATGGCATCATAAACGTCTTCCGCGACCGCGCTTCTCAATGCTTCGCCGGTGGGATCAATCGATTGCAGTTCACACACCAGCGCCAGCAGAAGCCTGTCCTGGGATCGCATGGCATAATCAAAGGCAAATCCCATGTCATGTTTCCACGATTTATACGACTCCATGGCTTCAGCGTAAGGAGCCGGATCACGACGGTATTCCGCTAAAAACACGTTCAGGGACGGCGCGTTCAGAAAATCATAGGAGGTATCCACCCATAAGGATTCCGGAGAATTGCTCGTCAACAGAAAATCCGACAAACCGGCGCCGGCCGCCGCCGACAGTGCGTAAAAATCGTCGCGATTGTCCGGATTCAGAACTTCCTTATACGCCTGGGCATGCCGGATGTAGGCCGAGTCGAGGAGTCCGGCTTTCGCCGGCCGGGAATCGTAAGGGAGGTCGGTGGTGGCTTCGGATGCCGGTAGATAAACGATCTCGGCCCCATCGATGTCCGATTCTTGAAGATGGTATCCATAATGCACCTTCCGTCCATTGAGCTGCAGCCAATATCCGTTGGCCAGGTAGCCTTCCGGATTAAACAACGATTTAAAACGAAACCAGTTGACGGGCAATTGATTGCGCAGCCAGGCCAGGGCGAGACTTTGTTCCACATCTTCGATCGATTCGCCGATCAATGGCTGAAGCAGGTAGGCCGGGACATGAAGTGGAAATAATTTGCGAATCTCATCGCTTTGCGGGAGAATCGGGCCGGGCTCTGCTGTCCCGGAGGTCTTTGTGGAGGCCCAGCGTTGGTTCATGACGCCTGCCAGGGTCCGTGGCAAGGGCTGCATGGAAACAGATTTCGACATCGGGACAGACAGGGCACTCGTCGTTCCGTCCACCGGATGAGCCCGGTAACGGATGATTCGGCCGGGGATAATATCGACCGTCGGCTGCGGTTGACTGGCCTCCGCCACCAGAATGCTGCGCAGATAAATATCAACCATTCCTGATCGGGCGTCATTCTGATCCGGAAGACGATTTACCACGGCTTTTTTAATCGTCCGCTCCACCCATTCTTTTTTAGGATCGGCCTGCAGAATTTCTACAGCGACGCGGCGAATCCAATCAAACGCCTCGCTCTGAAAATGAGTCCTTGGGTGCAGGACGAGATCAATGTCGTACCAGGCCGTTGCGCATTGATGAATAAGGTTCTCCCACCGGTTCCTGTTCCAGCTTTTGAACCCAAACGCTTCTTGAAGCTTCCAGGCCTTCAGCGACGGATCTCCCAGGAGAAGGTTAAACATTTTGATTTCATCGGGATGAGCATGGGCGGGAATATAACGAATCCGTCGCGCAAGGACGCGCAATGCCTCGACGGCTTTTGGCGCCTTCATCTTTACGATGACATCGGGCGGTGGCAGCTCTGCTTCCGGCGAGGGGTTTTTGGAATCGGGTCCCGCAGGAGCCTCTGCAGTGAAGAGGCCGGGCGCGCCCCCCGTCAACACCGCGATTTTCAGGAATAACGCAGCGTCATGGATCCAGTTCAGGCGCGGGAACTTGTCCAGCAACGTTTGCCGACCCACCAGTTCCTGCGGCGCGAGAGCCTGGGAAGTGAAAAGAAAGTGATCAGTGGTCAGTGAACAGTGAGCAGTAGGCGTACTGATCACTGAACTCTGTGCACTGAGCACTTGTTGTTGCAGCATCGCCGGGATCAGAAAAAGCGATACGGCGCGGGCGAAAACCGAAGATCGAATACCGATTCGAAATACGGACTCCGGCCTCCGGTATCCGCTCTTCGCAATCATGCCGCGCTCCGGGTGAGCTGCGCGCCGGCCGGCACCGCGTGAGGATTCGAGCCAGTCCAGGCCATAAGGGCCAGAGTCCCGCCGATCATCAGATTTTTCAGCCAATTCATAGTGTCACTGAGGCGGGAAGGACGTAGCGTGACCATCGTCTCCCGATAACGTTTGCTACGGGGGTCCCCGGTGTAGACTTGAACCAGGGACGCCTGATCGGCCGGATGGCGTGTGTTAAATGCCGCGAGCCTGGCGGCATCCTGTTCCATAAAGAGTGAGAAGTAGATAAGTTCCGCCCTGGAGGGTTCGAAAAGCCACCGAGGGGTCCTACGACGAATTAAATCGTCGATGATGAGACGCAAGGACTCGCGGAACCCGTCTTTCAGCAGCGACTCCAGTTCCGGCAGCTTCTGGAAATGCAATGTACTGCGCAGCGCGAGGTCTCTTTGCCGGAGATCGGGATCATCCGGGTCTGTGGTGCTTGACCATTGCAGATCGCGTTGAAAACTGGACAGCTGATTCACGAATACGAGCAAATCCGATTTGTCGATGTCCCACTTGAAATTAGTCCGCAGATGCGGTCCGAATGATAGATGGATGCGGTTTCTCACGCCCGCAGAATATTGGGCGGCCCATAATGCATCGTCCATGAATTCTTTGGTTTGATCGCCCGTATTGACAGGGTGATCGACGACGAGGGCCGCCAACCAGAGCCAATCTTCGGGATCGGGAAACGCTGCGCGCCAGCCGGGCATCAGCGGGTCCAGCCGGGGTAGCGCCGTCTGCATCACCCAGTTGAGCTCACGATTTATTTCTTCGCGGCTGGCGCGTTGCCGCAACAATTTCTTCAAATACCGGGCCACGGCGAAAACAGGAACCCAATTCTGCCCCAGGTGAGCCTTGAACATCATCATGAACGGCTCCTCGGTTCCCGGGTACGCCAGACGGGACGTCACCTCACGCAGTGAATCCAAACCCATTCCCATGCCTGTGGCTGGGCCCGCGTTCAACCTGGCAAAGACGGCGAGCAGAATGTCCGGTGGAGCATAGGGCAGGGCTTCCATCAGCTGCGATTCCGTCCAGAAAGAGAATGCGGGGTTCTGCATCTTTCGGACGGATATAAAATCGTCCAATATCCATGTGCGGATCTTTTCCCGCACATCGGGGCGGGAGGCCAGCCCGGCCGTTACCAGACGCGCGATGCGCTCCGCGGGCACAGAGTCTGACTTCTGGCGGAATTTTTCAATGACAGACCGAGCGATGTCGTCTTTGAGATCGGGCAGTAGAGAAATCAAATTGTCGTGTAGCTCGAGCGTACGGCCCGGGGGGTCAAAATTATCAGATCCCAGAAGTTGCCGCAGAAGGTTCTGGTCCTGGCGGCTCATTTTTTCGCCGCTCCATTGTGCGATCCGGCCTTGAGCCGCCAGATCGGCCAGGGACATCCGCTTTGGGCGTCGGGGGGCCGCGCCGAGCGCAGCGCCGACGAGTCCTGTGGCGGCCAGGATCCATGCCTTTGGATCGTGCAGCGCCAGAGCGGCGTGGGACGACCAGACGGCATAGGTCAGAACCCCGCCGATCAGCGGGATCATGGCCAATCCCCGCAAAATTGTTCCTATAACCATGCGGCGGGGCAGGCGCGGCATGCGGTCGCGGTTATAGGCCATGAGATAATCCTTTGCTT